>Ga0181554_1000106_pt1 | contig 75871 bp, 74 predicted proteins | sample 011ome_16_FD_145602 | JGI IMG/M metagenome (GOLD analysis project Ga0181554, IMG submission 145602) | Coastal salt marsh microbial communities from the Groves Creek Marsh, Skidaway Island, Georgia - 011503CT metaG (spades assembly) | ecosystem: Environmental > Aquatic > Marine > Intertidal zone... | reverse complement strand
ATAAGTTGAAAGCCTATCGTAAGTCCCCGCAGACGTTGATGTGCTTCCTGGGCCAAAGTTATCAAAAAGGTGGCGATAACCTAGGCCTGCGAAAAAGGCTCCAGAGATCGGGTAATACCCCTCCGCGAGTAATTTATAATAGTCATGGTTGTGCGTGCCAGACCCGTCATATTTAACCAATCCATAAGAACCTTCAATGTTCCAAGAAATGCCCTGGCCACCACTTTCATTAGGATTTCTAATGCTTGTCTCATCCCTAATGCCAACTGAAAAAGACAGTGGAAATCTGGATTTTACGGTCATTAAGCCTGGCTCTTCATAGCTAGAGTAATGCCAGTCATAGAATGTCGTTTTCCCGTTTAGGCTTTCAATCGTTTTTGTTTCTGAAGCATTTGCTGCAGCGCAAATGACAATGCTGGCACAAGCCGTTAATGTGGATAATTTCATGAATTCCCTCCAAATGACTAAAATTTAACTTAACCAGGCCAGCGATCATCATCTTTGAAATCATAAGCACAATTGTCTTGATTGGCATACCTACCTGTTTGAATACCACGACATACCCATTGCGCATTGGCAGGTTGATAGTCCCAATCCCAATCGTAATCATAGACAGCGGCGCCACCTCCTCCTCCGCCTGACGATGCTGCAGCACCTATTAATGCAGCCCCAGCAGCTATTCCAAGGATTGTGTTAACAGCGGAGAAGTCTTCATCTTTATGCTTTGACTTATCATATATCTCACCTGATGACGTGCAGGCTGAAATAAAGCTTACGGCAATTAAGCAAGCCGTTAATTGTTTCAATTTCTTATTCAATCTACCCACCCTCACGGCAATTCAAAAGAATCCTTGAGGATCAATAGGTAAGCTCTGATGTAGCTTTAAAGATGGTGCGGGCGCGGAGACAAAGACGCATCCCCCAAGCACCAGTCACTACTGACCTCAAGTAATATCAGTATGTTATAGAACCCTAGACATCCGTATATTAATGTCAGACGTGACCGGTGATCACGTCCCGCCGGTATCTAGTTTGCGGCAAAGCTCTCATGGTGCGGCGCCCTTACCGTCACCCGCTGTACTTCGCGGAATGACGGATAATGATCCCCGCAGGCAAAATGCTGCGTTGCCCAATTATCCCACATAACAACCGTTCCCGGACGCCATTTCACCCGCATCTGATAGCGCGGATTATCAATATGACTATAGAGATGGCGAAGCATCGCATCAGACTCGGCGGCGGTCAGCTCATTTATCGCTTCGGTAAAGGCCGCGTTGACAAATAATGTTTCCTCGCCCGTTACCGGATGAACACGCATAACGGGGTGATTGGTTCGGTTATGTTTACCTATGGTTTTAGCCAGCTCGGCAGCGCGGTCATCCTGTCCGTTCTCGGTAACAAACGAAAAGCCTTTTTCGATCGTGTGGCGCGATGTCAGCCCTCGCAGGAACTGGCGCATTGGCTCTGACAGGCCCTTGGCGACCGCGACCATATCAACCCATAGAGTGTCACCACCAACAGGGGGAACATGAACCCCATGCAGTACGGCAGCAAAAATTGGCACCTCGCGATAGGTCATATCTGCGTGCCAAACCTCATTTTCGGGCGGATTATCATCATCATTGCGGATAATAATAATATCCTCAAATCCAGCCACCTTTGGATACATCGGCACGGCCGGCGCTAATTCACCCAGCAATTTTGCAACTTCGACATGCGTTTGAGGGTCAGGGTGCTGATCACGAAACACCAGCACCTTATTCTTCACCAGCATTCGACCCAGCGCATCAGCATTGCTGCGGTCATTACGCTTTACAAGATCGGCAAGTTGCACATCATTAACCTCAGCGCCAAGCGCCCCAGTCAATGGCACGATTTCAGCATTTTCGAGCATTACAGCCTCCTCCCAAGATTGACCTAGCTGGTAACCATATCAATTACTTATCACCATTAACGATCAATAACCTGCTTGCCTTGCCCCTATTTTACGCACCCGCAGCAACGCACCCCATGGCAAAGCCAGCGCGACTAGCCTTTCAAAAACCTGCAATCGTGTCAATCAAGGATCAATTGGGCCAAGCGGCGGGCCATTAACCGAAACCGGTTGCTGGTTAATTATTAAGCGGTTTTGGTCGGTGATTTATCGAGGATTTCAGCCGCAAACAGCTTGGCACCAGTGGCTAGGTGCTGACTCCAATCCCCAGCAGCGTCACCATCTGCATTATCCGAAATAAACTTGAAACAATGAAAATCAATGGCCTTTTGCCGGCAAATCTTGGCCAGTGCATAAGCTTCCATGTCAACAAGGTCACTGGCGATTTCGGGCGGCGCGCTGACAAATTGATCACCGGAGCTACAGCTTAATCCCTCACCCTTGGTGCTGATTTCGATATCATCTTCAAAGGGCGTTTGACCAAGCGCAAACCCCAGCGCCCGTACATCCATATCACGCTGCAGGAAACGGGTTACGATATGCAAGCCGCTAAGGCCGGGACGAAGCGCGCCGGCACTGCCGTAATTTACCACCTGTTGCGGTTGATATTTCGCAATCGCATCACACAATGTCATGGCCGCATTAATTTTACCAACGCCAGTATAAACAATGTTCCACCCCGCCGCCATTGCACGCGGAAGCTCATTTTCCAAAGCCACCACAAGCAGCGTTGTTTGCGGATTAAATCTAGTCATCATAGCTCTTGAGCGCGATTAGAGGCGCGTTTAAACGCGCCCGTCCGCCAAGAGCAGCCAGCTCAATCACAACGGCGCAGGCGGGCACTATCGCGCCGCAGGACTCAAGCAATGATTTCGCCGCAATCATGGTTCCCCCGGTGGCAAGCAAATCGTCAATTAACAACAGCTGACGCCCCTTTACCGGCGCATCTTGCTGGATGGTTAATTCGGCAGTTCCATATTCCAAATCATAACCGGCACGCACCAGTTTGCCCGGCAATTTTCCCGGTTTGCGCACCATCATTGAGCCGATGTTCAGCCGTGATGCCAACAATGTTGAAAACAAAAACCCGCGCGACTCAATGCCGGCAATCAGGCCAATATCAAATGCCGATAATTGTGCGGCAAACTGGTCGATAGCGTGGTTCATGCCCGCAGCCGATGCTAATAGCGGGCTGATATCACGAAACAGGATTCCGGGCTTTGGAAAATCTGGATAGCTGGCGATATATTCGCCAAAATCAATCAACCCGCTCGACACCCAAAACCTCCCTAACACCGACTCTAGTCGCTTTTACCTGATCACACGTTACTTCTCGCGGATTTATATCGCGTCTCTGCGCACTATAAACCTGATTTACCGCGCGCTAATCCAGCCGTTGGGTGGTGATATTGCTCGTTCTGACCATAAGATCAGGGGCAATCAGAAAACCGCCAAGGCTGATCAGCGGCAACGGCTCATCCGGCGTCATTGCAATACGCAATTTTCCACCTTGACGCAAGAAATGATCAATTGCCATGGCAAGTTTTGCACCCTCTGCCGGCAGTGCCTCACGCATGGCTTGGTCTAGCATCAAACTGATTTCAGCACGCGCCGCATCGACCGATTGTGCCCGTTCTTCGGCAATGATTGCCATCACTTTGCCAAGCAATCCACGATCACGAATATCAAAACTGAAATTGGCAAGCGCCGCATCGGATTGCAACAAAGCAAAGAAAGCCTCCTCACCTTCAAGCTCGGCTGCGTTTTCCATCTTATAAAAGGATGCCAGCGGCATCTGCATAGCCAGATTAAAACCGCTAACAAATTGCTGTTCTATATCCAAATTTCCTGTGCTTTCTAAATAGAGCGAAACACCATCTTCAGACATTTTATGCTGGATATCAAAGGCGAGTTTAATCTTGTCAAAGTTCAGTTTTTGTAAAGCTGCATAGCCGATCATGTCGTTCTGACTAAGTGACTTCGTCTGGCTATTATCATCACGCCGCGTTAGATCCATCGCCCCACGAAGCCCCAATTCGCTGTAGTAAATGTCACCGTTCGGCAAGGCCTTCAGCCTCAATGGTGAAATTTCAACCGCATGGACATAAGCATCAAAACCAATCGCTTCATCATGCCTGACCAAAAAATCAAACAGCCCGATATAGGCATTATCCATCAAACTATCTGCCAGCCGGTCGAAATCAGCAGCAAATAAATTACCTTTGTCCTTGATCATCAAATTGCGCAAAACAACTTTGCCAAACTCTAGCCCCTTATCCGGCAGAACAAAGCCGGTCATCTCAGAATCCTTAACAATCACGTGCTTGCCATCGGCGTGCGGTTCGACTTCCAGACGCATCGTATCAGCCAACGCAAAAAGCTTGCCGTCGTTGTAAAACTCAACAGAATTTACCCGCATATTAAATGATTTTGCATCAAACTGACCGTCTTTGAACCGCACCTCCACGCCATTATCCAGCGTTACAATTGTGGCAGCCATGACAGATGAAACAGCCCAAGAAGACAGGAAAATCATCAGCCCCACCAGCGACCGCATAATCGCTCGCTTCATCATGGATCGCCTGAATATCTTCGGCTGTCCGGGCGAAACCTCGCTGGAACGGCTTCGTTTGATGTTCATTTAATTCTCTCCTTTTGATGCTGTTAGGGTTTGCTTGATTTCTGGCAAAATTGTGACCTTGCGACCTTTTTTGACAAACAATAATGCCGATAAAAGCCTTTCTTCAAAGTTATTTGCTGATCCGCTCAAGGCGGGGTAGATTGCTGGTAATGATCATATGCGGACATATTTATGTTTTTCTTCCCACTTTTTGATGAAAATGCAACTGGCCGACGGCCCTTTATCGTCTGGCTAATCATCGCCGCCTGTGTTGCCATCTTTTTCTGGCAGCAGTCGCTTGACGAGGTGGCTGCACGGTTGGCGCTGTATCAATTGGGCTTTGTTCCCACGATCGTTTTCAAGGGCGATACACTTCCGGCCGAAATGATCATTGTTCCGAGCTGGGCGACAATCTTTACCTCGATGTTTCTACATGGTGGCTGGCTACACCTTGGCGGCAATATGCTGTATTTGTGGATTTTTGGCGATAATGTTGAAGAGGCGATGGGGCGCGGACGTTTCATCGTCTTTTATTGTCTGTGCGGTCTGATCGCTGCCTTGTCACAAGGCCTGATCGACCCGTCTTCGCCCATTCCCATGGTTGGTGCATCGGGGGCGATTGCTGGGGTGCTTGGCGCCTATCTTGTTTTACACCCAAAGGCCGCGGTACGCTGTCTGGTGATTATCATCGTCTTTTTCCGCTTTATAAATCTGCCAGCATGGCTGGTGCTTGGTGGCTGGATTGGCCTGCAATTTGCCGCGGCGCCACAGGCCTTTAGCGGGGATGGTGGCGGTGTTGCCTATATGGCGCATATTGGCGGTTTTATTGCCGGTCTTGTGCTGGTTCCGCTTTTCAAAAAGCGCCATATATCGCTGTTTGATCGCGGCCAGCCACCGAAAACATGGTCAGGTCAGCCGATAAGTTTTGATGAGATGAAGCGAGACGCTCGCAAAAGATTTCAGCGCAATGCCGGCCAGACAACACGCACGTCAATTCCGTCGACAAAGCCAACACGGCCAAAGGGACCCTGGGGTTAAAGACATCGAGGGGTTAAAGGCATCAGGGGATGCCAAACATTGTTCGGTTCAGTCCTGCAACGTGCCATCGGCATTGACGATATTTGCCGCGGCGCCAAACGCCCGCACACCGGCTTCGACTGCCTTTGCTGCAGCTGTGGTAATCTCGGCATCAAGGCCGCTAACAACAACTGCGGTGCCAAAATTTCCCGGCTTCATCCATGGGTAGCTGCCAACACTAACCCCGTCATGGCTTGCCTCGACATCTGACAATATTGTGGCGATATTACCCTCGCCGGTCGAACATTGAACCGTAATCCGCGTCATCACAATACCGCCCGGCAAACGTGGTTTCAGCCCTTCAAACATGGCTTGCAAGATCGTTGGCACTCCGGGAAGCACGTGAACATTGCCGATGATATAGCCAGGTGCCGCCGATAGCGGATTATCAATCAACACAGCATTATCTGGAATATCCGCCATTTTCTGGCGTGCTGCATTAAATTCAAGGTCGGTATTGGCATAATGCAGGATGAGCCGGCGTTCAGCCTCGGGGTGACGAATAACCGGCACGCCAAAGGCAGCCGCCACCGCATCAGTCGTGATATCATCATGCGTCGGCCCAATACCGCCGCTGGTAAACACCAGATCATAGGCTTTTGACAATGTTTGCACCGTGTCGATGATCACCTGTTTCTTGTCGGCAATCACCCGCGCCTCACAAAGCTGGATGCCCTGCGCGCCAAGCTGTTCAGCCAGCCAGCCAATATTTTTATCCTTGGTGCGACCCGACAGGATTTCATCGCCAATAACAATTATGGCGGCGGTAGGATTCGGCGAAGATGTCATGATCGGAAACCTTGAATTTAGCGACAAAAATCAAAGATGGGACTTTGGTCAAATATGCGCGATGTGTCAAATAACTTGATGCGGCCGAGACCGCTCATCCGGTGTTTATTGCAGTTTATAGGTTTCGCGCCAGACAAAATATGCTATTCCAGCGGCATCACACTAGTGAAGAATAACGTTAGCGCCTGTCCGCACGACGAAGACGACCACCCATAGGGGTATTCCATAGGGGTAAAAATGCGAAGCGATACAGTGATCCGACATGGTGCCGAAGGCTTTGCTGGCATGCATAAAGCAGGCCGCCTTGCCGCCGAGGTATTGGACATGATTACCCCGCACGTGATCGCCGGCGCTAGCACCGAACATCTGGACAAGCTTTGCCATGATTATATTCTGGCACATGGCGCCTCGCCTGCCCCGCTGAATTACAAGGGCTTTCCGAAATCGACCTGCATCTCGCTTAATCATGTTGTTTGCCACGGAATTCCCGGGCCAAAAACATTGCGTGACGGCGATATTCTGAACATCGACATCACCGTGATATTGGACAGCTGGTACGGCGATACCTCACGCATGTTTTATGTTGGCGAGCCATCAATCAAAGCCCAACGCCTTACCGAGGTAACTTATGAATGCCTGATGCGCGGCATTGCCGTGGCCAAAGCCGGAAACACGCTTGGCGATATTGGTCATGCCATTCAATCCTACGCCGAATCATGCCGCTATTCGGTGGTTCGTGACTTTACCGGACATGGCCTTGGACAGGTGTTTCACACAGCCCCGACCGTGTTGCATTATGGCGAGGCTGGCAGCGGCATGGTGCTTGAACCGGGGATGATCTTTACCATCGAACCTATGATCAATGCTGGCCGCGCCGAGACCAAAATTCTAAATGATGGGTGGACAGCGGTTACACGAGACAAAAGCCTGTCGGCACAGTTTGAACATTCGATCGGCATTACCGAAGGCGACGCCGAAATATTCACAAGATCACCTGCTGGGCTGACGTTGCCGCCCTATGCTAGCTAACAAAATCGGCAAGCTGCACCCCCCTTTAACGGGCAATTAACCCAATTTTAACCCTAATGGGTTATCTGTTTGGCTATGTCCAAACCTTCAGACCCGCCCAAGCCACCCGCGCTAGCATCGCATGATACTAAGGGGCACCGTGCCCGTATGCGGCAAAAGCTTTTGGAAAAGGGCGGCACTGCCCTGACCGATTTGGAAATTCTAGAAATGCTGCTTTATGCGGGCGCTCCACGCGGCGACACCAAGCCTTTGGCAAAGCGGCTCGTCAAGATATTCATAAGCCTGCCAGCGGTACTAAGGGCGACGCCGACCGAGTTGCGGGCAGTAAAGGATATGGGCGATGCGGCAATTGCCGCGCTTAAGGTTGCCGAGACAACCGGCCTTCGAATCAGCCACTCACGGATCAAAGGGAAACCGGTTTTAACGCATTGGATGGATGTGCAGGATTACTGTATCAATAAATTGGCGCATCAGCCGATCGAATATGTGATGCTGTTACTGCTTGATAGCCAGAACCGGCTGATTGCCGATGAAACTATTTCACGCGGCACGGTGAACCAGACGTCGGTTTACCCGCGCGAAATTGTCAATCTTGCCCTTCAGCACTTTGCCCATGCGGTGATCATTGTTCACAATCATCCGGGCGGCGAAACCCAACCGTCACGCGCCGACATCTCGGTAACAAAGGATATCGACAAGGCGTTGGCGGTGATGGGGATTACATTGCATGATCATTTGATCGTTGCCGGTATAAATTGTGTTAGCCTGAAAAGCCTCGGCCATCTCCAGGAACTTTCCACAGATGCACCAATATGCACCAGAGATGCACCAGAAATGCACCAAAGATATAAAGAACTGGCGTTATCGCTCGGCGTCGTCACGCAGCTTGGCAGCGGCCTTGCGGGTAAGCTCGCCGGCTTTGCGGCTGGCGCGCAATAACGATGGACGGGCCGCATCAAGGGCTTTTCCTGCCATTTCGCCGGCCTTTTTTTGCACGTCTGGATTGCGCGCGGCGCGCATCAATGCAGCAACAACAAAACGGCGAATCAGCATATAGATACCCCTTACCAAAATAGCCACAATGACTAGTTATGCGCTGGCTTTTTACCCATCCCAATGCTATACCCAAGCTCCATTTAACGCAAAAGGTATTAGAAGTATGATCCCGCGATATTCCCGGCCAGAAATGAGCGCAATCTGGTCTGAGGAAAGCAAGTTCCAGATTTGGTTTGAAATCGAAGCACATGCCTGTGACGCGCAGGCAAATTTGGGCGTAATTCCTGCATCGGCTGCGGCTGTCGTCTGGGAAAAAGGCGCTTTTGACATTGATCGAATCAACGAGATTGAGCGCGAAACCAAACATGATGTGATCGCATTTCTGACCAATCTGGCAGAATATATCGGCGAAGATGCCCGCTTTGTGCATCAGGGCATGACCTCATCGGATGTTCTCGACACCACATTATCGGTACAGATGGCGCGCGCCGCCGACCTGTTAATCGGTGGCATTGACCGTTTGCTTGCCGGGCTGAAAACACGCGCCTTTGAGCATAAACGCACACCAACCATTGGCCGCAGTCACGGCATTCATGCCGAACCGGTAACCTTTGGTCTAAAGCTGGCTGGCTTTTATGCCGAGTTTAAGCGTTGCCGTGACCGTATGGTGGCCGCGCGGCAGGAAATTGCTACCTGCGCGATATCCGGTGCGGTTGGAACTTTTGCACATATCGATCCGGCGGTTGAGGCACATGTTGCCGAAAAAATGGGGCTGACGATTGAGCCGGTCTCAACGCAAGTGATCCCGCGCGATCGTCATGCGATGTTTTTTGCGACCTTGGGTGTGGTGGCAAGCTCGGTTGAACGGCTGGCAACAGAAATTCGGCATTTGCAGCGCACTGAAGTGCGTGAAGCCGAGGAGTTTTTCTCGGCTGGGCAAAAGGGCTCATCTGCCATGCCGCACAAGCGTAACCCGGTTTTAACCGAGAATTTGACCGGCATCGCCCGCATTGTTCGCGCCGCCGTGGTGCCAGCTTTGGAAAATGTCGCGCTGTGGCATGAGCGCGATATCTCGCATTCATCAGTTGAGCGGGTGTTTGGCCCCGATGCCACAATCGGGCTTGATTTTGCCCTGCACCGTCTTGCCGGCGTTATCGAGAATCTGTTGATCTATCCTGAGGCAATGCAGGCCAATCTTGATAAACTGGGCGGTCTTGTGCACTCGCAGCAGGTTTTGCTGGCACTGACCCAAAAAGGGGTCAGCCGTGAAGATGCCTATGTATATGTTCAGCGCAATGCGATGAAAATCTGGGCAGAAGGCGGCAGCTATCTCGATAAATTGAAAGCCGACACGGATGTTGCAGCGAATTTGAGCAGTAGCGAGCTAGATGCGCTTTTCGACCTTGACCAGCATTTCCGCCATGTTGATACGATCTTTGAACGGGTATTCGGCTAGTTTTCAAAATCTGGCCGTAAACTGGCCACCACTGGGATTTTAAACCATGACAAGTAAAAAACCGCTTTATGAAGGCAAGGCCAAGGTTATTTTTGACGGGCCGGAGGCTGGCACCTTAATCCAGCATTTTAAAGATGATGCCACCGCATTTAATGCACAGAAGAAAGACGTCATCACCGGCAAGGGGATACTGAATAACTATATCAGCGAGCATATTATGCTGGCGGTTGCTGAACTGGGTATTCCTAACCATTTCATCAGCCGGATTAGCGACCGTGAACAGCTTATCCGCAAACTGGAAATCATTCCAGTTGAGGTGGTTGTACGAAATGTAGCAGCCGGTTCAATCTGCCCGCGGCTTGGGCTTGAAGAAGGCTCGATGCTGAATAACACGCTTGTTGAGTTCTGTTTGAAGGATGACAAGCTGGGTGACCCAATTATCGCCCCCGAACATATCTTTACCTTTGGCTGGGCAACGCCGGAAGAGTTGGAAATCATCGTCGAAGACACATTGCGAATTAATGATTTTCTAACCGGATTATTCCTCGGCATCGGCGTTCGGCTGATTGATTTCAAGCTAGAATTTGGTCGCTACGAGACCGATGATGGTATCGAGATCATGCTTGCTGATGAAATCAGCCCCGATAATTGTCGCCTCTGGGATGCAGAGACCAACGAAAAGATGGATAAGGACAGGTTTCGCCGTGATCTTGGCGGGCTGGTCGAAGCCTATCAGGAAATTGCGCGGCGCCTCGGTGTGAAGGTGCCACAAATCGATTAATTAAATGGTGATAGCACCATCCAGACGACACAACTATAAAGGGCATAAAGATGCAAGCCATTGTAAACATATCACTAAAAGAGGGCGTTCTTGATCCGCAAGGACGGGCAATCTCGCATTCGCTTAATGATCTTGGCTTTAACGAGGTGAGTGACGTGCGGGTTGGCAAACAGATTTTGCTGGAGATTGACGAGACTGATCCGGCGCGGCTTCGCCAGCGTGTTGCCCGTATGTGCGAGACATTACTATCGAACACAGTGATTGAGGATTATTCAATCGATATTCCCGACGAAGAATAGACGCCAATCGCGTCAATCGTCACCCCTAAACAATAATGCGAAACAGACCATGACCCTCTCAGCCTTGCGCGTTGCCATCATCGTTTTCCCGGGATCGAATTGCGATCGGGATATGATGGTTGCCATTGAACAATTGACCTCTCGCCGCCCTGCCCTTGTCTGGCACAAAGAAGCCTCGCTGGATCCGGCCGATCTGGTGATTATCCCCGGCGGCTTTTCTTTTGGCGATTATTTGCGCTGCGGTGCGCTTGCTGGGCGCTCACCCATTATGAATGCGGTGCTTGACCATGCGGCGCGCGGCGGGGCTGTGATGGGGATTTGCAACGGCTTTCAGGTCCTAACCGAAACCGGCATGGTTCCCGGGGTTCTGATTCGCAATGCGGGATTAAAGTTTACCTGCCGCAATGTACGGTTGCAGCTATGTGAAACGCTGTCGTCCCCCTTTACCGCTGGCCTTGCCATGGGCGAGGATTTGACCATCCCTGTGGCGCATAATGAGGGTAATTATTTTGCTGATGATGACGAGCTTGACCGGCTTGAGGGCAATGGTCAGGTTGCGTTCCGCTATGTAAACGGCGACGCGGTTGGTCCGGCAAACCCGAATGGTGCGTCGCGCGATATCGCCGGCGTTCTATCAAACAATGGCCGCGTTCTTGGCATGATGCCACACCCCGAACGCGCCATGTCAAAATTGCATGGCGGCACTGACGGCGCCACATTCCTGTTAAAATCACTTGAGGCGCTGGTATCATGAACGCAGCATCCGATGTAATGACTTTTGAAAATGCCGCCGCAATGGGGCTTTCGCGTGATGAGTGGGCGTTGATTAATCAGCGCCTTGGCCGGACGCCAAATCTTTGTGAGCTTGGAATATTCTCGGCCATGTGGTCGGAACATTGCTCGTATAAATCGTCGAAGAAATGGTTAAAGACCCTGCCGATTGACGGCCCGCAAGTGATCGAGGGGCCGGGCGAGAATGCGGGGGCGGTTGATATCGGTGACGGGCTGGCCGCTATTTTCAAAATTGAAAGCCATAATCACCCATCCTTTATCGAGCCTTATCAGGGCGCGGCAACGGGCGTTGGCGGGATTTTACGCGATGTGTTCACGATGGGCGCACGTCCGGTTGCATTGCTGAATGCGTTACGTTTTGGCGAGGCCAGCCACGTGAAGACCCGACATCTTGTTGGCGGTGTTGTGTCTGGCATCGGCGGCTATGGCAATTGCATTGGCATTCCCACTGTTGGCGGCGAGGTCAATTTCGACAAATCCTATAATGGTAATATTCTGGTCAATGCGATGGCGGTTGGCCTCGCCAATAGCGACCGTATTTTCCGTTCAGCAGCGACCGGCCCGGGCAATCCGGTGATTTATGTTGGCGCCAAGACTGGCCGTGATGGCATTCATGGCGCAACAATGGCATCAGCCGAATTTTCTGACGAAACCGAAAGCAAGCGCCCGACCGTTCAAGTTGGTGATCCGTTCACCGGCAAATTGCTGATGGAGGCCTGTCTTGAGCTGATGGCATCGGACTCGGTATTATCCATTCAAGATATGGGCGCTGCTGGTCTGACATCATCATCGGTTGAGATGGCGTCAAAGGGCGGTCTTGGCATGGAGATTGATCTTGATCTTGTGCCCGCACGCGAAGAAGATATGTCGGCTTATGAGCTGATGCTGTCAGAGTCGCAAGAACGGATGCTGATGGTGCTAAGGCCTGATGCCACAGAGACGGCACGGGCGATTTTCAACAAATGGGATCTCGATTTCATGCCGATTGGGCGGGTTACCGAAACGGGCCGCCTGATCCTTTTAAAAGATGGCGGCACTGCTTGTGATATTCCGATTGGCCCGCTGGTTGATGACGCGCCTGAATATGATCGCCCGCATGGCGATGCCCCGGTGCGCGTGCAGCTGCCGAGCGCAGATATTGCCAGTGATGCGCCAATTTCCACGGTGCTGAAATCACTGCTTGGCGATGTTAATCTTGCAAGTCGCCGCTGGATCTATGAGCAGTATGACAGTCAGGTGATGGCCGATACAGTTGCGGGCCCGGGCGGCGATGCGGCCTTAATCAGGGTGCATGGCAGCAAGCGCGGCCTTGCAATGAGTACCGACTGTACCCCACGCTATGTTGAAGCTGATCCGAAAACCGGCGGCGCACAGGCGGTAGCCGAGGCCTATCGTAACCTTTCAGCGATTGGTGCAACCCCGCTTGCGATCACTAATAATCTGAACTTTGGCAATCCTGAAAAGCCGGAAATCATGACCCAGCTTGTCGAGTCGGTGCTTGGCATGGGTGAAGCTGCGCGCCATCTGGATACCCCTGTGGTTTCGGGCAATGTGTCGCTTTATAACGAAACCGATGGCAAGGCAATTCAGCCCTGTCCGGTGATTGGCATGGTTGGTGTGATCGAAGATGTTGACCATGCCGCCGGTAACAGGTTTGTTGCCGACGGTGAGGATATTTTCGTTGTTGGTCAAAGCGACATTGTGAATGACGGCTGGCTCGGTGCCTCGGTTTATCAGCAACTGCACGGCGACCAAGCGATTTACGCACCGCCGCCGGTTAATCTAGATGCTGAGTTAAAAAATGGCAGCTTTGTCCGTGAACAGATTTTGGGCGGCAGCATCAGCGCGGCGCATGACATCAGCGATGGCGGCCTTGCCGTTGCCATTGCCGAAATGGCAATCCGGTCCGGTTTTGGGGCTGATATCACGGTGCCGCAGGCGGGCCAGCTGCATGGCTGGGCCTTTGGTGAAGATCAGGCGCGGTTTGTCGTGACCACGGCCAATCATTCAGCATTAATTTCAGCCGCAAAAGATGCTGGCGTTGAAATCACAAAGATTGGTAAGGTTTCGGCTAGCGGTGAATTGAAATTCGGTGCCAGCGATGCCATATCAGTTAGTGAGTTGGGTGTTGTCTTTGAAGCGACTATCCCTGCATTGATGGCGGGCTAGGCACAATCAGGCAACAGCCAGAATATAGGTAACCAAACGGCGATGAGCCAAACGGCGATAAGCCAAATGGCGGAAATAAGGAGCAACGATTATGGCAATGGCAGCAAGCGAAATAGAAGCTTTGATCAGTGCCGCCTTCCCTGATGCCACCATAACTATTGAAGATTTACGCGGTGATGGCGACCATTACGCCTGTAATGTGATCTCGGCTGCCTTTGCTGGCAAAAACCGCGTTCAGCAGCACCAAATGGTTTATAAGGCACTTGGTGGGCGCATGGGCGGCGAGCTACACGCACTGGCCCTGCAAACATCGGCACCACAAGAATAACCCCCGAAGGCCAACAGGGCATAACACCCAGTTTTAGGAGCAGAATTATGTTGGATGATGCACTCAAGACCCGCATTGATAATGAAATTGCCAGCGAGCAGGTCGTGCTTTTCATGAAAGGCACTCCGGTTTTTCCACAATGCGGATTTTCTGCCGCTGTTGTCGGTGTGCTATCACATCTTGGCGTGAAATTTCGCGGTATCAACGTCCTTGAAGATGATAATATTCGCGAAGGTATCAAGGCCTATTCAGACTGGCCAACGATTCCCCAGCTTTATGTAAAAGGTGAGTTTGTTGGCGGCTGCGACATCATTCGTGAGATGTATGAAACTGGCGAACTGACCGAAATGTTCCAGACACATGGCATTGACGCCCGCCCAAGCTAAGTGCCGATCCAAATATCCACTCCGCTGGCAGATTTAGGCATCGCTGCCTAATCGCTGGCGGGCTGGCCTTGAACAATATTATCGGACAAAAACGCCCGTTCGGAAACGACCTCGGCGATGCGTATCCGGTACCAATCATAAAATTCCTGACGCCCCATCGCTTGGGTTGCCATATGTTCGGCATTATGGCGCCATTGGCTAATCGCATCGCGATCCGTCCAATAAGATACGGTAATCCCGATCCCGTCATCGGCACGAACCGACTCAACCCCAAGAAACCCCGGCTGTTGCTGCGCCAAAGTCACCATCCTGTTGGCCGCAATTTCATAGATATCGTCGCCGCTGAGGCTGCGCTGACTCGTAAAAATCACCGCAAAATAGCGTTCCGGCCAGTCGCTATCTGCATTGCCACCGCCATCATTCATCAAGACCTCCATATCACTCGTGAATATTGGGTTATGATAAACGCACTTAAATAGATTTTAATAGGGGTGATAAGCGGTTGCCGACTTTGGCATCAAAAAGGGAGGCATCCAAAAGGGTGCACCAAAAAAGACGGCACAAACAAAGGCGGCACCTTGCGTACCGCCTTTTTGAATTTGATCTGGCTCGAACGGCTGTTTGCCACCCTCAGTGATTAACGTGAGTAATATTCGACCACCAGATTTGGTTCCATCTGAACTGGGTAAGGCACCTCATCCAGCGCTGGCACCCGCACGAAAGTTGCCGAGAATTTTCCATGGTCAGCATCGACATATTCAGGAACATCACGCTCGACTGACGCAATCGCATCAAGAACCGCTGGGATGTTCTTTGCCTTGTCTTTCAGGCTGATCACATCGCCCGGCTTCAACATGACTGACGCAATGTTACAACGCTTGCCATTTACCAAAACATGGCCGTGGTTGATGGTCTGGCGCGCGGCAAAAACGGTTGGAACCATTTTCGAGCGATACAGAACAGCGTCAAGACGGCATTCAAGAATACCGATCAGGTTCTGGCCTGTATCACCGCGGCGGCGCACAGCCTCGGCATAATATTTTTTGAACTGCTTTTCACCGATATTGCCGTAATAGCCTTTAAGCTTTTGCTTGGCCATCAACTGAACACCAAAGTCAGTTGGCTTTTTGCGGCGCTGACCATGCTGGCCCGGGCCATATTCGCGTGAATTTACAGGAGATTTTGGACGACCCCATAGGTTTACACCAAGACGGCGGTCAATTTTATGTTTCGCGGAATGCCGCTTATGATCGGATTTTGCCATTTTTGGCTCCTTTTGTTCCGTTGTTGTCCCGGTAGGGTCGCAATAGCGCAATTATTTGCTATCTTGACCGGCATCACACCCCGCTGGTGCAATCCACTTTCCCGAGAATTTGCGGCAAACTATGGGGTTTTCCGCGGTTTGTCAACGAATTTCGCTGTGGTTATCGCCGCTTTCGCGTCAACGCTTGAATCACCCCATGAAGCGTGCTGATTTCCTGCGCCGAAAGGCCGGCACGGGTAAATAAAGCCCGCAGGTTCCGCTTTACCACATTACTCATATCAGGGGCGGTAAAGAACCCGCCATCATCCAGCGCATTTTCAAGCCGCTGAAAGAAAAAATCGCGCTCTTTAACCGATGCCTGCCGCGCGTCGGGTAATTCCTGAACGGGGCGCGGCATATGTCCGGCTTGCCCGACCGTATTTTCGGCTCCCGCCACCGCCTCTAGATGCGCTGCCATCCGCCATTCCCAGGCCATTAGCAAAACTGCCTGCGCAAGATTAAGCGACGGATATGACGAGTTTAGCGGCGCTGTCACCAGAACATCCGCCAGAACCACCTCATCATTATCCAGCCCAGATGCCTCTGGCCCAAATAGCATCGCCGTCCGGCCGGTTGGTGATTGATCAGGATGTGTGGCGTTATTCCGTTCATGCGCCAGCATCATCGCCGCCGCAGCGCGTGGATCAGCACTTTTAATCGGAAGGTCACGCCGCCTCGCGCTTGCTGCCAGCATCAAGGACACGTCATGCGCCGCCGCGGCCAGACTGTCAAAAACACGCGCATTTTCAATAATCTGGCTACCACCTGCAGCCATCGGTAACGCTGCCGGATTCGGCCAGCCATCACGCGGCGCAACAAGCCGCAGCTCAGAGAGGCCGCAATTCATCATGGCACGCGCCGCAGCGCCGATATTTTCGCCCATTTGAGGACGCGCCAAAATGACGATTGGCGCCGGTGGTAACGTCATCATTTTATTTTTGGCTTTGGGCCAGCGATCTGATCATGCTGCAATTTCCAAATCATGCCATCGCCAAGCGCGGCAACCGACGCATCAATGATATTCGTCGACAATCCAACAGTGCGCCACACGGTACCATCAGGGACGCAAAATTCGATCATCACCCGGGTAATCGCACCCGTTCCAGAGCCTTCGGCCGCATCGAGAATACGCACCTTATAATCGACCAGCTCAACATCGGCCAAGGATGGATAAGCTGCCACCAGCGCTTTGCGCATCGCTGTATCAACTGCATTCACCGGGCCATTACCAACGGCGGCCTCATGGAAACATTCATCACCAACAAAAATTGTTGTTGTCGCCTCGGACTCAACGACCAATTCACCGCGCGCATTGAACCTGCGTTCATCCATCACGCGAAACCGGCCAATGCGGAAATATTCCGGAACCTCGCCCAGCATCTGGCGCGCCAACAACTCAAAGCTGGCTTCGGCAGAATCAAACGACCAGCCCTCAAACTCCTTGGCTTTCACCACGCTAATCAGCGTATCCAGCCGTTTATCCTTGGGGTCAATTTCAATATTGAACTGGGCAAACCGCGCCAGCATATTTGAACGACCAGCCTGATCGGACACAAGATAATGCCTCTCATTACCGACTTTTTCCGGCGGCACATGCTCATAGGTACGCGGATCCTTTTGCGCTGCTGAGGCGTGCAGACCGCCCTTATGGGCGAATGCCGCCGCCCCGACATAAGGCGCGTGCGCATCAGGCGTACGGTTCAACCGGTCATCAAGAAACCGTGACAGCCCCATCAGCTTTGGCAAGCTGGCCTCGGAGATGCTGGTTTCATAGTCAGTCTTTAGCACCAATGTCGGGATCAGGGTGATCAGGTTGGCGTTGCCGCAACGCTCGCCAAGGCCGTTGATCGTGCCCTGCACTTGACGCGCACCAGCCGCGATTGCCGCCAGTGAATTTGCCACCGCAACACCGGCATCATTATGGCAATGAATACCAAGTCGAACGTCTGGCATTTTTTTGTGGACTGCACTGACAATTTCAAACACTTCATCGGGAAGCGTGCCGCCGTTCGTATCGCACAAGACCACCCATGTTGCGCCACCTTCCTGTGCCGCGCGGATGCAATCAAGCGCAAAATCCGGGTTATTTTTATAGCCGTCGAAAAAATGCTCGCAATCAAACATTGGCTCACGGCCACGATCAGCGGCAGCGATTAATGATTGCCGGATCATTTCCAAATTTTCATCCAGCGTCGTATTTAACGCGGTTTTGACATGAAAATCCCACGTTTTTCCAACAAGGCACGCGGCATCAACCTCGGCATCAATCACCGCGCTTAGCCCGGGATCATTGGCGGTACTGCGCCCGCCGCGCCGCGTCATGCCAAAGGCAACAAGCTTGGCCTTTTTCAGCGATGGGGGCTTGGCGAAAAAGGCATCATCGGTTGGGTTTGCCCCCGGCCAGCCAGCCTCGATATAATTAATCCCGATGTCATCTAGAGCCTGCGCGATAGCAACCTTGTCCGCACGTGAAAAATCAACGCCGCGGGTTTGCCCACCATCACGTAATGTGGTGTCAAACAGCCATATCTTATCGCTACCCATTGATATTCTCCCACCGCCTGTGCCAAACAATGCCGCGATTACCGCATATTTGTTTGGTTTTGTGACTTCGGTTTAACAAAATTGCTTAATCATTACTAGCGTCGCCGCCAAACCGTTCCATCGGCACTATCTTCAAGAATTATACCAGCGTCGGTCAGTTGATCGCGAATTTCATCTGCCTTGGCAAAATCACGATTTGCGCGCGCCTGTTTCCGCGCCTCGATCAACGCATCAATCGCCGCGTCATCCATCCCGTCAGCAGTTGCCGCATCAGTTGCTGCATCGCCCGCCTTTGCCCAGCTTTCAGCGTCTTGTTGCAAAAGCCCGAGCACTGATGCGCTGGCCTTCAATGCGATCGCGGCTGACGTATCACCCTTATTTGCGAGACGCGCAAGTTCATGCAGCCGGGCAATTGCCGCGGGCGTGTTTAAATCATCAAGCAAACAATCGGTAAATCCGGCGTCAATCTTGTCAGCGTCAAAAACAATATCGCCAACCGCACGATACAGACGGTCAAGGCCGTTGCGTGCATCACGCATCGCACTATCCGACAAATCCAGTGGGGCGCGATAATGCGCCGACAACAAAGCCGCACGCAATGTTTCACCGCGATACTGGTCGGCAGCGTCGGTGACTGAAATGATATTCCCCAACGATTTTGACATTTTTTCGTCATTCATCGTCACAAAACCGTTATGCAGCCAGTAATGCGCCATTTTAGGCTGATCATGCGCACAACAGCTTTGCGCGATTTCATTTTCATGATGCGGAAAAATCAGATCAAGTCCACCAGCGTGAATATCAAAGACCTCACCAAGATAGGTCTTTGCCATCGCCGAACATTCGATATGCCAGCCGGGACGGCCACGCCCCCACGGGCTGTCCCATCCGGGTTGATCATCACTGCTTGGCTTCCACAGAATAAAATCCGCAGGTTCACGCTTATAGGGGGCAACCTCAACCCTTGCACCGGCAATCATATCATCCATCGACCGCTTGGACAGCGCCCCATAATGATCCATGGTCGAAACCTGAAACAGCACGTGACCATCGGCCTCATAGGCATGACCCTTTTCGATCAGGGTCGTGATCATCGCCTGCATCTCAGCAATATGATGCGTTGCGCGCGGTTCAATGTCAGGTGCCAGCGCACCAAGGCGGGCAGTATCTTGATGAAAAGTCTCAATCGTTTCGGCGCATAGCTCGTCAATCTGAATGCCGCGTTCACTAGCCCTGACATTAATCTTGTCGTCAACATCGGTGATATTGCGAACATAGGTTACTTTTGAGTGACGCAGGCGTAACAGCCGGACCAAAACATCAAACACCACGATCGGACGTGCATTGCCGACATGGATACGGCCATAAACCGTTGGGCCGCAAGCATAGACCCGCACATGATCAGGATCAATCGGAACAAAATCTTCCTTTTTGCGTGTCAGCGTATTATGCAGTCTCAGCACCGTCATGCGGCCACCCCTTGCAGGCGCTTTAACACGCGCTCACGGCCTATTAGACCCAGCAAAGGCGCCAGCTCAGGGCCAGCCTCAACCCCGGTTAGCGCCAGCCGCAACGGCATGAAAAGCCCCTTGCCCTTTACCCCGGTTTCGGCCGCGATGGCAGTTGTCCACCCTTTCCATATCGAGGCATCAAGATCACCTTGCGGCAACAGCGCAGCAGCTGCATTGGTAACGTTGTTCGCATCAATGATCGGCGTTATTTCACCAGTACAGATATCCCACCAGATTTTTGCCTCGCCAAGGTTCATGATATTGCCACGCACTGTTTCCCAGAATAGTGCATCGCCCTTTACGCCGATTTCTTCGAGGCGCGCAGTGACCAATTCAAACGGCATTTCCTGAATAATCTGCGCATTGATTTTCTGTAATTCGGCCGGATCGAATTTGGCTGTAGCACGGCCAAACCGGGTGATATCAAAACCGGCAATGATCTGTGCCATGTCGAGCTTTGCCTCGACCGGATCTGCGGTGCCGATACGGGCAAGAACGCTAGCAATCGCCGCTGGCTCAATCTCGCTCTGCCGCAATTCACCAATCGACAGGCTGCCAAGGCGTTTTGACAATCCCTCGCCGTCAGCACCAGCCAGTAGCGCAAGATGACCCATCGTTGGGGCGTTCGCACCCAGCGCTTCGAAAAGCTGAATCTGTGCCGCTGAATTCGTCACATGATCCTCGCCGCGCAGAATATGCGTAATGCCATGATCAATATCATCAACCACCGAGGCCATCGTATAGATCACCCGCCCATCTTCACGCATTAAAACCGGATCGGACAGGCTAGACATATGATAGGCGACATCACCCCGCACCATATCGTGCCAGCTGACCTCGGCATCATTCAGCAAAAACCGCCAATGCGGACGCCGGCCTTGTGCCTCAAATTTGGCTTTTTCATCATCGCTTAGCTTCAGGCCTGTGCGGTCATAAACCGGCGGCCTGCCAGCCGATAGCTGTGCTTTACGCTTTAGCGACAATTCCTCAGGCGTCTCATAACAGGCATAAGCCCGCCCAGCCGCAATCAGCGTGGCTAGCGCCGCATCATAACGCTCAAGGCGAAGCGATTGGCGGTCCTCACAGTCCCAGCCCATGCCCATCCATTCAAGATCGGCTCTGATATCAGCCTCGAACGCCGCACTCGACCTCTCGGTGTCAGTGTCGTCAATCCGCAGCATAAACTGACCACCAGTTTTGCGCGCAAACAGGTAATTCACCAACGCTGTCCGTAAATTACCAACATGCAGCCGCCCAGTGGGGCTAGGGGCAAAGCGGACTTTAATTGCAGTCATCAAACGACTCCTTTTTGGCTCAAGGCCGGTATCTTTCAGCGTTGGTTTCGCCCGCGGCCAAAATCATATCCACGCGCCTTAGCGTTTTATCGGGTTAAAGCCAGAGGTCAAGGGCAGACGGCGATCACGGCCAAAAGCAACCGGCGTCATCTTTGGCCCGGGAGCCGCCTGAAACCGCTTATATTCAGCACGGAATAATAGCTGGCTTGCTTGGGTAACATCATCACGGTTATATCCGCGTGCAACGATTGTTTCGATATCAGCCATTTCCTCGCACAACGCGGCCATAATCGCGTCCAGCTGGTCGTAGGGTGGCAGCGAGTCCGTATCCTTTTGATCGGGGCGCAGTTCTGCTGATGGCGGCTTATCAATGATCGCTTGGGGGATGACCACACCTTCTGGGCCTGCCGCACCGCGCGGCAAATGCCGGTTACGCCATTCACACAAACGGAAAACATCGACCTTCCAAACATCCTTCAGCGGCGCATAACCGCCACACATATCGCCATATAGCGTTGAATAGCCTGCGGCATATTCAGATTTATTACCCGTCGCCAGCACCATCGCACCATGTTTGTTGGAAATGCCCATCAAAATCAAACCGCGCAGCCGCGACTGGATATTTTCCTCGGCAACATTAGGCGCGGTGCCGGCAAACTGGTCAGCCAACATCGTGCCAAGCGCATCTACCGCCGGTGTAATCGCAATGGTATCTAGCCGTATACCAAGCGCCGCCGCCATTTCAGCAGCATCATCAAGGCTTTCCTGACTGGTAAAGGCCGACGGCATCATCACCGCATGAACTGCCTCTGCACCAAGCGCATCAACCGCAAGTGCCGCCACCAAAGCCGAGTCAATGCCCCCCGACAATCCCAGCAAAACGCCGGGAAAGCCGTTTTTATGAACGTAATCGCGCAGCCCAAGGCACAAACCGCGGTAAAGCGCGGTCAGATCACTGTCAGGCGGGGTGATCTGGCCAGTCAATGCCACCATTCCGGCGGTTTTCTGCGCCGAAATCACCACGATAGACTCGGAAAAACTGGGCAAATGACACGCGAGCTTGCCGCCAGCATTAATGGCAAAAGAGCTGCCGTCATAGACCAGCTCATCCTGCCCACCAACCATATTTACATAAGCGACCGGCAGGCCAGTTTCGACCGTGCGCGCAACAATCGTCGACATCCGGCGTTCTGGTTTACTGATATCAAACGGCGAGGCATTAATCGCGATAATCAGATCAGCCCCGGACTCCTCGAGACATTCAGCTACATTCGGCTCCCAGATATCCTCACAGATCGGAAACCCGATTTTCAACCCGCGCAGCATCGCCGGGCCGGGCATCTGACCTGCGGTAAAGTTGCGCTTATCATCGAACACGCCGTAGTTGGGCAGATTCACCTTGTCGAATCTGGCAAGCTGTTTGCCGCCATCAAGCACAAAGACCGAATTGTAAATGGCACCATCAATGGCAGCAGGCGCCCCAACCACAATCGCCGGCCCGCCATCCGACGTCAGCTCTGTCAACTGATCAATACCAGCGGCGACATCAGCCATAAAATCATTGCGCAGCACGAGGTCATCGCAAGGATAGCCCGACAAAAACATTTCAGGCGTCACGATGATTTCAGCACCTTGTAGCGCTGATTTGGCGCGGGCCTCGGCAAGGCGGCTAACATTAGCATTTACCTTGCCAAGATGCGCATTCATCTGCGCCAGCGCGATAAGAACCGGCTTTGTCATTGGATAATAGACCCTTTACTTACGAAGAAGAAACTCACGACCCGCCTTTACCCGTGGCACGCCATCATAGGCGACAATATCCGCTGTCGCATATGTCTGCGACCAAATTTGCGGCAGAAATGATCCGGTGCCAATTTTATCAACCGGCGCATTTGCAAGGCCAAAAACGCGACATTTATCTGGGCCAAATCCACTGGACGCAACAATTTTCACCTTGTTGAACCCATGCTCGTCAAGCTGTTCACGCATATGCCAAACGGCTGCCGCGCTAACGCCCGTGCCAAGCAATAGCCGAAGCTCATCCTCGGTACGATAACCACGCAAGGCCTGCGGTACATTACGCTCAAGAACCGCATAGGATGACTGGGTATCAAGTCCTTCGACATAACGGCCACCATGCGTATCAATGCGCAGCGAGAGGGTGCCGGCATCGCTCAATTCACGAAAATGCTCAGCAACCGCCAATCCGTCGGTAATCTCCTGACCAAAATAATCAACCAGCACAGTCAAAGGCGCGTCAGGAATTGTTTGATGGAACATTTCGGCTGCACGAACTGTTGAACCGGCATATCCGATCAGCGCGTGCGGCATCGTACCAACGCCCTTTTCCTGACCAAAAAAATGCGCTGTTGCGTCGGTCGCACAACCAACAAATCCGACTGCATTTGCCTTGGCGCGCGCCTTGGCTGCTCCTACCGACGCACCATAGGCCATCAGCTCCGCCATCTCGCTGCCAGCGCAATGCCGTGCATCCATCGCCAAAAACGCAACCTTTGGCAATTCCATGCACATATTATAGGCGTTATAGGCCGCGACACAGGCCGGCCCCAAGCGTTGCAGGAAAATCGTTTCAAGATCAACAAGTACCGAAAACGGCCCGGTGATATAGCACATCGGCTCACCCGCACCGATCCATGCACCTTCAACATACAGCTGTTCGATGTTCAAACTGGCACCGCGTGCCGCCGCCATTGCCGTAATCCATTCAATCGCCAGTCGGCCTGCAAAGGTCACTGGCCGGCGCATAAATACCGCATAGGTGACCTCACAATCGCCGTTCGCCCGAACGATATTGCGGGTATGTTTGAAATAGGCATCGGTTAGGCTCGGCTGGGTTTCCGGCGTCGGCCCGCTGCTCGCAAATTTTGCCATCAGTCTACCTTGTGTAAAAAAAGATCAATGCCCCCAACGCGCATTGCGGCGCATCTTTTGCGGAACTTTTGACCCTAAACCGCCTTTGACATATATGAGGGGACGCCGCGCCGACGCTTTAGCAAATCAGCAAGAAGAAACGCAAGCTCAAGCGCCTGTGCCCCGTTAAGACGCGGATCACAATGCGTATGATAGCGGTCACCGAGGTTGGCCTCGGTTACATCAATAACGCCGCCAACACATTCGGTCACATTCTGTCCGGTCATTTCAAAATGCACGCCGCCCGGATAGGTGCCAATCTCGTCATGCGCATCAAAAAAGCCGGTGACCTCAGCCATTACATCATCAACGCGGCGGGTTTTGTAACCGCTGCTGGCCTTGATGGTGTTGCCATGCATCGGATCACAGCACCACACGACATTGGCGCCATGCGCCTTTACCGCGCGCAACAATGGCGGCAAGCCTGAACGCACCTTCTCTGCGCCCATCCGCACGATCAGAGTCAACCTGCCCGCTTGATTATTCGGGTTCAGGATATCAATAAGGCGCAGTAACTCGTCCGGGTCGAGACTTGGCCCACATTTCAGGCCAATCGGGTTGGCAATACCGCGCATATATTCGACATGCGCCCCATCGGGCTGGCGTGTACGATCGCCAATCCACAGCATATGCGCCGATGTATCATACCAGCCCTGCTCGTCGGTGATTGTATCACGGCGGGTCATCGCCTCTTCAAACCCAAGCAGCAACGCTTCATGGCTGGTGTAAAGCTCGGTTTCGGCAAGCGGCCGCGCCGTCTGCGCGGTGACACCGCACGCCTTCATGAAATTCAGGCTTTCCTCGATACGTTCGGCAAGTGCCTCAAAACGCTGCGTTTGTGGCGTGTCTTTCAGGAAATCAGCAACCCAGCTATGCACCTTGGTCAGATCAGCAAGCCCGCCTTGCGCAAAGGCACGAAGCAGGTTCAACGTTGCGGCTGATTGTTCATAAACGCGTAACAACCGACGTGGATCGGGCGTGCGTTCATCTTCGGTAAAGGCAGGCCCATTGATCATATCGCCGCGATAGCTTGGCAGCTCAACCCCATCAATCACTTCGGTTGGCGCCGAGCGCGGCTTGGCAAACTGGCCTGCCATCCGGCCGATCTTGATAACCGGCATTGAGGCGCCATAGGTCAGCACAACCGCCATCTGCAACATGACCTTAAAGCTGTCACGGATATTATTCGCTGAAAATTCAGCAAAGCTCTCGGCGCAATCACCGCCCTGCAGCAAGAACGCCTCACCGCGCGATACGGCACCCAGACGATCACGCAGGCTTTGCGCTTCACCGGCAAATACCAGTGGCGGACGACCTGAAATGATCTTCTCGACAGCATTCAGCCGGTCAAGATCAGGATAGTCCGGCACCTGCTTTATTGGAAGGCCGCGCCAGCTATTTGGTTGCCAAGTCATTTCCCTATCATCCTCGTTAAGAGTGAAGCCACCGGCATCGCGGCAATGCCGCCCGACGCCTGCAGTCAGAATTATAGGCCAATATCACGGATTTTCGTTGTTTTTTCAAGTTTTATTGCGGTGTCAACATAGGCGACAAATTGTCTGGCTACCCATCTGGCTATCCATCTTGCCGTGCTGTACGCATCGTCACAAATTCCTCGGCCGCGGTCGGATGGATGCCAATGGTTGCGTCAAAGTCCGCTTTGGTTGCGCCCATCTTTACCGCAATACCAATCCCTTGCATGATTTCACCGCAATCCGGCCCCATCATGTGCACCCCGACAACCCGGTCACTCGCCGCGTCGACAATCAGTTTCATATAGGTTTTTTCGCCGCGGCCAGAAAGGGTGTTTTTCATCGCCCTGAACTGACTTTCAAACACCCGTAGCTTACCAAAGCGCTGTTCTGCGTCGGCTTCTGACAGTCCAACAGACGCGATTGGCGGCTGGCTGAACACTGCTGATGCCACATTTGTGTGATCAGCCTTGCGGGTTAGATTACCAAATTCACTGTCAGCAAAAGCGTGGCCTTCGGCAATCGCAACTGGTGTCAGATTAATCCGGTTAGTGACATCACCGATCGCATAAAGGCTTGGCACATTGGTTTGCGACATAACATTAACAATGATTTCACCCTGTCTGCCCAGCGCCACACCAACATCCTCCAACCCAAGGCCGGCCGTGTTTGGTCTGCGGCCAGTCGCCGCCATAACCGCGTCAACCTCCAGCCTGCTGCCATCCTTTAGACAGGCTTGCTTGCGGCCATCCTCGGCGGTAACGCGTTCGATGGTGTTTTGTGGATGGAGGATAACCCCTCGATCATGTAACGCGGCAGCAATATGCGCACGAACATCATCGTCAAATCCACGAAGCGGCAAATCACTGCGGTAAATCAGATGAGTACGCGCCCCAAGACCGTTAAAAATACCGGCAAATTCCAGCGCGATATAGCCACTGCCATAAATCGCAATCTCTTTTGGAAGGACTGGTAAATCCAGCGCTTCATTAGAGCTTATTGCGTGCGCCTCCATACCCGGCACATCAATGAATTGCGGCGTGCCACCGACGGCAATCAAAATTTTACCCGCCCGCAAAACCTTATCGCCAACCGTCACCTCATTGGGGCCCGTAACGCGCCCCCAGCCCTCGATCAGGGTCGCACCAGCATTCTTCAGCAACGAACGGTATATGCCCTCCAAACGGGCAATTTCAGCGTCCTTTGCGGCAATCAATGCCGCCCAATCATGCGACAGACCATCAATTTTCCAGCCAAATCCACGCGCATCCTCAGCATCGGCGGAAAAGCTGGATCCATACATCAAAAGTTTTTTCGGAACACAACCGCGAATGACACAAGTGCCACCCGGCCGATCCCCCTCGATTACCGCAACATTGGCGCCATGCCCAGCCGCAATCCGGCCGGCGCGCACACCACCCGATCCAGCGCCGATAACGATCAGATCATAATCAAAATTTGCTGGTGAAGCTGCCATCATCCATCGCCTTTGCACATCGCTTGCCGTGGGCTATCGCTCGCATTTCGGTGCGGTATAATGCCCCCACCCCTTGTCGCGCATTCAACAACCAAGTTCAAGATGATTCCCAACATCGCCGCACAACTATTGCAGGCGTGACATTATCCAGTGGTTTGGCACGTCAGCAAGCCGTTAGATGCTATAGCGTTCGCCATCTCGCGGTTCAGCCGTTGGCAATGCCACATAATCGGCAAAGACGACATCATTCAGGCTGGCAAAATTCGATATGGCAACGGCCATCTGATCATCGGTAATCGCCGCAATATCAAGAAACCGGTGCAACGTTATTGTTGCCGCACCGGAACAGATACCAAACGGGCGCTGCGCATGCGCAATCGTATCCTCAAGCAGCAACATCGTCAGGAACGACGCTTTTAACGGGCCACTGCCATCACGCGCAACAGTGCTGGATAACAGCGCCTGATCTCGGTGATGCAACAATTCGATCTGGATAATTGAACGTTCATTAACCGGCATCATCCAGCGGCTTGCGGCAAGCTCGACGATGTAAGTATCCAGCAAATGATGTTTGGTTTTCATAAGGCCCGACATGATCTGGCGAATATGTGATTTCGTGTAGGGACGCATTTTGAGTTAAACTCCGGGACAAAATAATGTGCAAGCTGGTACCAACGGTAACGGCAATGCGCCGCGGAAAATCCAATTTTCAAACGCAATCACAAACAGCAGAAATAATACCTAACACATCGTTGATGTTATCATATCTTAACTAATTATTAACTATTATCAGTATCCTGAAGTTTTTTCTATTATACGGAGAAACAATCCATTTGGATCAGCACCAGAACTGGACGCGCACCGATAACGGCGATATCACGACAGGCATATGGCAGCCCCGACAGACTCATATTGCTGGACTCCGTTTGCGAAAGCCCCGTTCATTTGATGATAATTTAGAGGCCTTGATAATTGAGGGGCCTTGATGCGGGTCAAAACCGTCGCCCGCTATGCCCGCCGGCTTGCCCAGCCAAAATTACACAAAAACAATCATAGATTGCCGACTTGTTTCGTTAGACACGTGAATTTCGGCGGCGTGCGCCGTGATAAATGCTGGCAAAACAACAATAGATTTATGGTATTCGCAGCTCTATGACGTCTCCACCCCACAATCACCTCCCAATCACCCCACGGCCATTTGCACTCATTGCACCATCCAACGCACCACGATAAGCTTGAACCGCCCGCAAGGTCGGGCCTGTGAACAATTAGATCAGGTTAAAGATAAGATTAACCCTCGCAACAGCACGCTTTTCATTCGGGCCATATTCATGTCAGATCCATCGCCACCAGCATCACATTCCAAAACCCTCGAAACTGGCCGTGCCGCCGGGCTGGATGCTAATCCTGACAATCTTGCAGGCACCTGCCTATGGCAGCCGACAGCAGCAGATATTGACGCCGCACAATTGCAGGATTTTGGGCGGTTTATCGCGGCCAATTATGGCTTTGACTGGAACGGCGATTTTCAAGCGATGTGGCAGTGGTCAGTCGATAAAATGCCAGACTTCTGGCAAGGAATTTGGCAATGGCACGGCATTATCGGCGAGATGGGATCCCGCCAGCTGATCAATGAGACAGCCATGCCCGGTGCGCAGTTCTTTCCTGATGCCAAAATCAATTTTGCTGAAAATCTATTGGCTGAGGCTGATGATCGGCCTGCCATTAGTGCGCATGGCGAGGATGGTCGCCACGCGATATTAAGCCGCGCCGAATTGAAACAGCAGGTGATGGCATTGGCTGGCTGGATGCAATCAAACGGCATTGGGCAGGGTGACCGTGTTGCCGCCTACACGCCAAATACGGCAGAAGCGGTGATTACCATGCTGGCCGCGGCGACCCTTGGTGCGGTCTATTCAAGCTGTTCACCCGATTTTGGGTTGACCGGTGCCGTTGATCGCTTTGGCCAGATTGAGCCGAAATTACTGATGGCTTGTGATGGCTATCTCTATGCTGGCAAGCCGGTTGATCGGATGGCGTTGATTGCCGACCTTGCCGCCAGACTGCCAACGCTTGAGGCCGTTTTGATCCTGCCCTATCTCGATAAAGCACGCGATTGCAGCCATATCCCAAATGCGGTTTGTTTCCCCGACGCCATACGCACCGCAACGCCGGTGACAAAATTTCACCGTATCGGCTTTAATGACCCTCTCTATATTCTCTATTCAAGCGGCACAACCGGCGCGCCAAAATGTATTGTTCATGGGGTTGGCGGCACCCTTATCCAGCATATCAAGGAACATCGCCTGCATGGCAATCTTGGCGCTGGTGATGCGATGTTCTACTTCACCACCTGTGGCTGGATGATGTGGAACTGGCTGGTATCGGCATTGGCCATAAAGGCTAAAATCATTCTGTTTGAAGGCAATCCTTTTCACCCCGGGCCGCAGCGTCTGTGGGAATTGGCCGAGGCTGAAAATATCGCAGTCTTTGGAACATCAGCAAAATATATCGATGCCGTGCGAAAGGCTGGCTATTCCCCTCGTGACGCCGTACGCCTTGATACATTGCGAACATTATTATCGACCGGATCGCCGCTCTCATCAGACGGCTTTGCCTTCGTCTATCAAAGGATCAAGCCCGAGATTCAGCTATGTTCAATTTCAGGTGGTACCGATATTGTGTCGTGCTTTGTCCTCGGCTGTCCGGTTTTGCCAGTTTTTGCCGGTGAAATACAGACCCGTGGCCTCGGCATGAAAACCGACGTTCTGGATGATAATGGCGACAGTATCACCGGCCAGCAGGGCGAGCTATGCTGCACCGCGCCGTTTCCATCAATGCCGGTAAAATTCTGGAATGATCCAGATGGCAGCAAATATAAATCGGCCTATTTTGAGCATTTTACCGGGGTTTGGCGACATGGCGATTGGGCAACCATGACACCGCGTGGCGGGATGATCATTCATGGCCGCTCGGACGCGACGTTAAATCCGGGCGGCGTGCGGATTGGCACTGCCGAGATTTACCGGCAAGTCGAGGCGTTTGATGAGATTGTCGAGGCCTTGGTTATCGGACAGAACTGGGATAATGATGTTCGTGTTATCCTGTTCGTGCGGATGGCCGATGACGCCCGGCTTGATGATGATTTAAAACAGCGGATTTCAGCTGCTGTCCGCGCCGGCGCAACCTCACGTCATGTTCCAGCAGTAATCATCGCTGTTCCCGATATTCCGCGCACAAGGTCCGGCAAAATAACCGAGCTGGCGGTCCGTGATATAATCCATGGGCGTGCGGTCAAAAACACCGACGCCTTGGCCAATGCCGAAGCCCTTGCCTTTTTTAAAGATTTAGCTGAACTCAAGGGTTGATCCGGGCAGCCCCTCGCCGCCCATATCTCTAGCCTTTGATAAGGCCTTGAACTGCACTGCTATTGGCAAAACGCCGGCGGTTTGCCTTGTAAAACGCAAGTGACATCGACAATTGGCGGGTTTCTTCTTGCTTTACTGCGTCGAGGTCGGTCAGATCATCCAGCTTTACTGCCGCACAAGGATGCGCCAAATAGGTATGATCAGCCTTGACGCGATCAGCAATAATTTTGAATTTGGCTTTTGATCCGACCGGCCATTTTTCCCGAAGCAGGGTCAATAACACGAAATTAGCGCCGGCCTCCAGCTGGGCGCCAAGGGGGCTTTCCGCCAAAATACCGCTGGCAATCTCTGTCATCGCATCGAGATGATTTTGATCCTCAGCCAGCGCCGCGCCGCGATCCTGATCCATCCAGTGACCTAGCAAATTGATCCGGTCAGCCGCGTCTAGCCCCATCAGCAATGCGTGACTTGCAGTGGCTTTACGCATGGTAACGTCAACAATATCGCTTTCGCCCATGATACGGATCAGTACGGTTTGCTCGGCCATCGGTTCAGTTCCAAAAATAATCGTCAAAAAATAGCAGATTGGCAGATGCCAAATTCCACTCGGCGGGTTTACTGGGATTTGGCGAAAAGAACAAGTCCCCGCGCATAAAATCCCGGCTGCATAAAAGCCCCGCCTGACAACATAGCACTCGTTCGCAACCTAAATACCCGGCTGGTTCACCTCGCGTGAGCGCACGAGTTCACGCCACGCAATCACAAGACAGCTGCCAATAATAACCAAGGCACCAATAATTTCAGTTGCCGACATCACTTCGGCAAATAGAAAATAGCCAACAACACCTGATATTGGCATCTGTAGATACCGCATCGATGCCACCACCACCGCATCAGAATGTCGATAGGCGGTTGTCATCACAATCTGCAAGGCAGACCCGATTACCCCAAGAAACACCAGATCAATCAAAACCGTTTGGCTGATGGCTTGCAATTGATCGGGCAGGATTGTGACAATACTGGTCAACACGCCAAATCCAGCCAGATTATACCAAGCCGCAACCGATGCCGGCGCATCACCCTTGCCGAGTTGGCGCAGCAGCAATGAAAGACAGGCGCCGGTTAATGCCGCCCCGATGCCATAAAGCGCATACCATGACATATTCCCCGACAAAGGGTCGGTAATAATAACAACACCAGTCAAACCTGCAACAACCGCCGTCCAGCGGTAAATGCCGACTTTCTCGCCGAGCAAGAGAGGCGATAGCAATGTGATAAAGATCACCGAGCTTTGAAACAGCGCCGTTGCCATGCCAAGCGGCATCGAGCGCACTGACAAAAACCAGAAAGCAATGCCGCAACAGCCAAGGATGCTACGGAAAAACAGGGTTTTGCGTTGGTTTATCTGCAAAAACTGCCATCCTCGCAGATAGATCGCAAACAAGAATAAGATCGGCAATGAGAACAAAAACCGATAAAACAGCATCGTTACGATATTGATATCGGGCCCTAGCTGTTTGACCAAAACCCCTGTCAGCACACCAAAAATCACGGAACAAAGGCTTAAAAGAACGCCGACTAAAGATCGAGGTATCAAACCTGACACTCTGTTGCCCCCCTCACCTGTAGAATTCTGATCATGCGACCTTTGGATAATTCGGCCTTTGGGTGCTCTAGACTGGGCACTCCAGACTAGGAATTATGTGGATCACCTAGACTAGGGATTATGCAAATTGCAGATCATTGCACAAATCACCGCAAATTCACCTGGGGACAAAACCGATGCTATCGCAATTTGTTCACATGCACATCTTTTCTTTTCGGCATCTCTAATTATTTTGAGGTATGATACATCTTTACTGCACCGTTTTAGGAGCCAATCTCATGATTACGCCGCCAATCAATAGACGATTGAATACAGAAATATTTGCCATACCGCGTGCCGTATCTCGCGGCGTTGCGCTATTGCTCTTTTGCATGATGACCACGGGTTTTGGCACCATTATTACCGCCAAGGCCGACATCATCGAAGACCGCAAGGCGGGATTCAAAGCCAATGCCCAATCGATGAAGGCCATTGCCGCCGCCATCGGTGCCGGTGACAGGGAAACGGTGGGCAAACTTGCTGGTGGCATTGCCAGTTGGGCGGCAAAAATTCCCAGCCATTTCCCCGAAGGCAGCGACGGGGGCGATACCAAAGCTCGCGCCGAAATTTGGTTTAACTTTGACACATTCAAGGCGCGGGCCAAGGCGAATGAAACTGCCGCGACAGCGCTGGTAAACGCGGCGCAAACAGGTGATCCCGCAGCAATGATGGCTGGTCTAAAAACGCTGGGGGCAAGCTGCAAAGCCTGTCATTCAGATTTCAAAGATTAAACCCGACCGCTTGATCCTGCTAGATATTATGCGACAGATCACCACTGAAATGCTGTGGAAAAATCTCACCCCATACCCGCGGTGCGCTTAGAATAACGACGGCCGCAGCAGGCTAATCGCTTGTGCCGCGACAACAAAGGCCAGCATCAACAAAATGCCAAAGGCAGTATGCTGGCCTGAAATCCGCCCATCAATTGCCGGTTGATCGCCTTTCAGGCTGGTCGTTCCTTTAACCATCGCCATCGTCAAATTACGCTTTTTCTTGAATTTATAAATCAAGATCGCGGCGAGATGTAGAAATATAATGATAAACAGAAATTTCTCGCCAAAATGATGCGCCGAGGTGGCATTGTCGGTGCCATTTGGCACCAGATGCGCAAGCGGGCCTTCAAATAAAACATCATCATTCGACATGGTGCCACTTACCGCCATGAAAAGCGGGATACCAAGCAAGGCCAGCACTGCATAGCTGCCAAGCGCGCTATGCCCGGCCTTTTCCACTGGATCAGGCCGAAATACCCCCTTCAGCCCCTGCAACGCGGTTTTGGGCGCGGCAAGGAACTGGCTGAACCGTGCATAATGGCCACCAATAAAACCCCAGAAAATGCGAAAACTCACCAACCCCAGAACCGCCAAACCAAAGCGTTCATGTACCCAAAGAACTTCGGCCTTCGCCGAAATAATTGCGCCAACAACACAAATAAACAGGCACCAATGAAACAGGCGCAAAGGAAAATCCCACACAATCATGTCATCTCTCCTTTTGCTAGACAGTCTCGTTTGACCTCACTCTAACATGGTAAACAGCTGACAAATCAACTCTTTTTACCCGCCAGAATTTATCCACCAGAGTTTATCCATATATTTCGATCTGCATTTCGATCTGCTTATTGATATGAACGTTTTGGCCCATATTTGCTCTGATGTGGCGAAAGCTGAGGCTATAGCGTCAATCACTGGCACGGCTTTCTAAAGCCTGTTAGGGTTTTTTCATGACAATCATGCAACAAAAACTTCTCGCCCCGGGCGGCGCACTTGACCGGCTTGCCGCAATTGACCCCGACATTGCTGCCGCGCTGGCGCAATACGGCCCGCCGCCAGATCGCTCGCTCCCCGCTAGTTTCGAGACGTTGGCGCGTTCGATTATCGGCCAACAGATTTCACGCGCCGCCGCCAGCGCGATCTGGAACCGCATGTGTGATCAAGACCACAGCACCGCGCCGATCATCGCCGCAAAACAGCCCGATGATTTAATGCCATTTGGCCTGTCACGCCGCAAAGCGGAATATCTGATTGGGATTGCCGATGAAATTCAATCAAACCGCCTTGACCTTTCCAATCTAGCGACAATGAACGGTGAAGATGTGCAAAAACGGCTTGTTGAAATTCGCGGTATTGGCGCTTGGACAGCTGACAATTACCGCCTTTTCGCACTTGGCGATATGGATGCATGGCCGGCTAATGATCTGGCCCTACAAGAGGGTATGAAGCGCCTAAAATCCCTGAATACGCGGCCAGACGGCAAAGAGCTGGAGCGCCGCGGTGACGCGTGGCGCCCTTATCGCGGTGCTGGCGCGCTGATGCTTTGGCATATTTACGGCATTCTGGTGCGAAAGGCGACGATCGACGAGATTTAGCCGAACAGATCGCCCTGATCTGGTACGGCCGGTAACAGCGCATCACCCTCAAGCGGCGTCACAAGCTGCGGATGATCAAGCGTCGTTTTGCCAACATCAGGGCTGACCCGGTACCAGTTAAACCAGCTGGCGGGCGCGGCCTTGCAGCAAGCGGCAGCCTTATCAGCCGATCCGCCAAGCCATGCAGCCTCGGCCTCGGCATCTAGCACAAGCGGCTGACGATGATGGATTTGTGCGAGCTCACCATCGGCAGCACTCGTTACAATCACAAATCGGGTTTGCGCGGACTGGCGAAACAGTAACCCTGCCATCGCCATAACCCCGCCATCCAAAAGCTGGATATGCCACGGCGTTTTCGGGGCGGACCATTCATACCAGCCGCTTGCCACAATAACACAGCGCGACAGCGAAAACGCGTCTTGAAAGGTTGGCTTTTCACGCAATGTTTCCATCCGCGCATTAATGAGAAAACTGTTTCCCTTTGCGGCCGGCGGCAATCCCCATGCGGCGTTTATTGCCTGCGTATGCAGCCCCTCACGAATGAGAACGAGGCTGCTTTGACTGGGCGCAACATTCCAGCGCGGGCGCAAATTCTGTGTAATTGTAACACCAAAGCGGCGCATCAATTCATCAGTTGTGGCCGTGCTGGTAAAGCGTCCGCACATGATCTAACAAACCCTTAATCTAAATTCTAAGCCTTGATTGGAAATCTTTTGGCCTGACCGGCCGAGTGCGATTAAGAGTAACGCGAAACAGACGACTAGGCGAGTGAACAATGATGTTGTATCACTGGATAGCAGAAACGGCGATCAAGCACGTCAGTTCGCACCAGCCGGATATGAAAAACCTTACCAGAATGATGATTTAGCACTATGACAGTTTGTCTTGCCATTTCAAATCAGAGCATTGCCGACGCCGCGGCGTTATTGCAGAAAGGCCAGCTTGTTGCCTTTCCAACCGAGACGGTTTACGGGCTTGGTGCTGATGCCACGGACGCGGCGGCAGTGGCGCGGATTTTCGCGGCCAAACAACGCCCTGCCTTTAACCCGCTAATCAGCCATGTTGCCACCGCCGAGGCCGCGTTTGCGCTTGGGCAAAAGACACCGATTGCTGCTGCACTTGCCGCGGCATTCTGGCCCGGCCCCTTAACCCTTATTCTGCAACGCAGCAGTGATTGTCCGGTTGCCATGCTGACAACGGCTGGGCTGGACAGGCTGGGTATTCGGGTACCCGCGCATGACGGCGCGCGACGGTTACTAACAGCGTTTGCCAAGCCGATTGCCGCCCCTAGCGCCAACCCGTCCGGCCAGATCAGCCCCAGCCGCGCCGAGCATGTTGTCAAAGGGCTTGATGGAAAGGTGGAACTGGTACTTGACGGGGGGGCGTGCGAAAATGGTCTCGAATCCACTATTGTGGATTGTACCGGCGCGCGCGCGCTGCTGCTGCGCCCAGGCGGCGTTACGCGTGATGCGCTGGCTGCTGCATTGACCGCCGCAGGTTGTGACCCGGAAATCGACATTGCCGCCCCACTCGGGAATGATGAAAACCCCCTTGCCCCGGGACAGCTTGCCAGCCATTACGCACCAAATTCATCGGTGCGCCTGATGGCAAAAAGCCGAGACGGGAACGAGGAACTAATCGGCTTTGGCACTGTTCAAGGCGCTGGAAAGCTGGGGTTAAACCTCAGCCCCTCAGGCGATCTGATCGAGGCGGCTGCCAATTTGTTTTCGATGCTTCATGCAGCTGATGCGGTGAATGCAGAAACAATTGCCATTGCGCCTATTCCGGTTGACGGTCTTGGCGAGGCGATTAATGACCGGCTCCGCCGCGCCGCCGCGCCGCGCTAGGGCGCAATTTATCAGCAGCAGTTTATCGGCAGCAGTTTATCGGCGAAACGGGCAAAAACGTCTCGCCATTGGCGTAACCAGCCCCGGATCCTTTTTCTTGCATGTTTCAGCATTTGCATTGATCTTTGCAGATATCTATAAATATTACATGAAATGCCAAGGCGGTCTCATCCGGTGAGAACTGGTTTTTTAGATGGCCGCGTTACCCCGCCGAAGGCAAGTGCCGATATCAACAGACCAAAACAGGAAGTGTGCCGCACATGGACGACCGTAAACCCAATATCATTGATGATCTGATTGCCCTTGTTGGCGAAAAGGCAGTGTTGCAAGAGCGCGATGATACGGCCAGCTATCTGTCTGATTGGCACAGCCGTTTTCACGGCGCGGCGCATGCGGTGGTTTTGCCCGAAACAACCCAGCAGGTCTCGGCAATCATGGCCTATGCCGATAAACATAATATCATTGTCGTGCCGCAAGGCGGCAATACCGGCTTTATGGGCGGGGCGACACCAGATGAAAGCGGCAATACAATTTTGCTATCGCTGCGGCGGATGAATAAGGTGCGCGAACTCGACACGCAGAATATGTCGATGACAGTCGAGGCTGGGTGTATCTTGCAAAATCTGCAGGATGTTGCCGATGAGGCTGGTCTCTATTTTCCGCTGAACCTAGCAGCCAAAGGCAGTTGCACGATTGGCGGTAATCTTGGCACCAATGCAGGCGGGCTAAACGTGGTTCGTTATGGTACGACGCGGGCGCTTACCCTTGGCCTTGAAGTGGTGCTGATGGGCGGCGAGGTGCTGGAAATGCTCAGCGGCCTCAGAAAAGACAATACCGGTTATGATCTTAAAAACCTGTTTGTAGGATCAGAAGGCACGCTTGGCGTCATAACCGCGGCAACGATGCGGTTATTTCCAAAACCAGTCGCGCTTAGCACCGCCTTTGCCGAGGTGCGTGATGTTGATGCGGCGGTCGAATTGCTGCACCGCGTGCAGGCCGCATCAGGCGGTATGGTTGAGGCCTTTGAATTGATTCCGGCTGATATTCTGCATGTTCTGTTTGAGTCGTTCCCAAATATCCAGTGTCCACTGGCAACAATTGGCCCGATGAATGTGCTTATGGAAATCGGCAGCACCAACCCGGCTGATAATGAGGTCGACGGTAATGGCAGCTCGCCAATCCGCAGCATTATGGAAACCGTGCTGGCAACCGCCTTTGAAGATGGCCTCGTGATTGACGCCACCATCGCAAATAGCGACGCTCAGCGCGATGCCTTATGGGATGTGCGCGAACAATCACCAGAATCGCACAAGCGTGCTGGCAAGGTCATGCGCTCGGATGTGGCATTACCGCAATCAGCATTATCGGCCTTTTATGCGGATATGGTTGCCGGCGTAAAGGCGATTGATCCGAAAATCCGTATTTGCGGCTATGGTCATATTGGTGATGGAAATTTGCACTTTAACCTTGTTCAAGCGGCCGGTGGTGATCCCGATTTTGACGCAAAGACGCCGCAACTGCTGGAACTGCTTTACGGCAATGTCACCAAATATGGCGGATCTATCAGCGCCGAACACGGCATTGGGCAAGTAAAGCGTGATCAACTAGCCAAGGTCAAAAGTCCCGCTATCATAAATACGATGAAATCAATTAAAGCCGCTTTAGATCCAAAAAATTTGATGAATCCGGGTAAGGTTATCTAATCATACCACCACATCGGCAAAGAGGCCTAGGTCATGCCCAAGACACCAACGCCGCAGGACATTCTGCATTTCTGGTTTGTCGAAACTTCGCCCGAATTCTGGTTTAAAAAAGACGATGATTTTGACGCCCTGCTTGAGAGCAGGTTTGGCAAAGCGGTGCGAGAGGCGCTTGCTGGGCGTCTCGATCATTGGGCAAATGACGCCGATGGTTGTCTTGCCTTGATCCTGCTGCTTGACCAATTTACCCGGAATATCTTTCGCAATTCTGCGCGCGCATTTTCCGGCGATGAAATGGCGCTTGCGCTAAGTCTACGTTGTGTTGAACAGCAATATCTTGAGCCGGGTCAGGCGGTACGGTGCCAATTCATGCTTATGCCAATGATGCATAGCGAGGATATCGGCATTCAGGACGCATCATTACCGTTATTTGAGGGTTATACGTCAAAAATGACCCATGATTATGCGCTTAAACATCGCGATATCATTGCCCGGTTCGGGCGATTTCCGCATCGCAACGCATGGCTTGGCCGGCCAAGCAGCGCCGAGGAAGAGATGTTTTTAAGCCAGCCCGGCTCATCCTTTTAAGCGGCCGGTTCAAGACCCAGCTTTTCAAGCGCATCAAGTGCGGCTTTGGCGGTAATATGGGCAATCGGGCTTGCTTGCAGCCAGGTTGCGGTGCGGCCGGTTGGGGCCGACATTGATGGATCGGTATCTGGCCCCATCAACATCAGGCTCGGCGCGCCGGTTTTCGCTGCAAGGAACATCGGGCCTGTATCATTACCGATAACGAATGCAGCGCCGCGCAATAATTGCGCCAGCGTGACCAGATTGGTTTTTCCGCATAGATCAACCGCATCTGCCGCCACCGCCAGCACCGCATCAACCGCAGTACGATCATCATCTGTGCCGACCAGCAGAACCGTTAGATTGCGGGCAAGTAACGCATTTGCAAGTTCAGCAAACCGTTCCGCAGGCCAGCGCTTTTGCGGCTTTGCCAACGAGCAACCCGGTACAAGAACGGCATAGCGACCAGCGTGGGGAAACTCGCAATCGGCGAACGATGGCGTAAACAATAATGGCGTGCCGGCACTTGCCGCATCACCCATAAGCCAATCCATATCAGCATTTTTGGCAATACCGCCGGCAATTTCCGCAGTTTTCATCATACGGTCACGGTTATTGACGCCCGTAAAATCGGGCAGCCGATCCGAACAGCCAGGCGCCGTGCCAATCCAGCGTGTTGCAGGCATCACGAAATGGGTAAAATAGCGTTTGGTTCGACCACTGCACTGCATATCAACCATAATCGACCAGTCTTGGCGAAGGACGCGGCGAATACGCCATGCCGCGGCAAGGTTAAAAATGCCAGCGCGCGGGTCGGCAATCACCTCATCAAACCACGGCATCATCGCGGCAAAAGAGACGAAACCGGGGGTGGTCATGAGCGCAATATGGGCATCAGGGTTGCCCGCACGCAGGCTAGCAAAACTATCAAGCGCCTGAACAATGTCGCCAAGCGCACCATGCTTGATAACAAGAATTCGTGTTAAAGTGTGATCAGACGGCATAAAGAGACCATTAGTGGTTGAAGTCGTGGACCAGTCAAATTTACCAGTGCTGGCGCAATAGCAAATTTTCTGCGCGGAAGTTCATATTTTCATCCCGCCATGTCAACTAACATATTGTGTCCTTGCGGTGATGCAATAATATAGCAAGCCTACCCACCCCTTTCTTGCCACAAACTGACGGAACAACGCTGTTGACGGGATCAAAATTCAAAATCGATCTTTTGCTTCCTGTCAAAGAATCCTTTTCGGCGGCAAATGCCGGTGCTGTTGCAACGATTGTGCATGACCTTGTGACAGAAAGCCGTAATGAAGATGATATCAGGGTGGTCGGTCGCGCGATAGACGCGCCCTTCGACGGGGTGAATTTTTGTGGCTTAAAGCCAAAAATGGCTTGGCTTTTGGGCAAGAATGATGGGTTTACGGCGGCCTATTTGGATCGGCTAAAAATGCACCCTAGGCCTGATTTGATTGAAGTTCACGGGCGATGTCATGTTGCCAGCCAGCTGATTAAAAAACGCCCGGACATTCCGGTCAGTCTCTATCTTCACAATGACCCGCGCACGATGAAAGGGGCAAAAACCAGTGGTGAACGGGAATCATTGTTGAACGGGCTTGTTCAGATTATTTGTGTTTCTGATTATATTCGCCGCTGTTTTCTTGACGGGTTGGATCGTGATCATGCACTTTCCGCCAAGGTAAATGTTGTACCAAACGGGGTTTCGCGCCGACTGAAATCACCGGCCAAAAAGGAACCGATTATCTTTCTTGCCGGCCGTATGGTGCCTGAAAAGGGCATTTTGGAATGCGCTCAAGCACTCGCCGATATTTTGCCATCCTTTCCCGCTTGGCGGCTGGTCATTGCTGGTGCCCGCCGGTTTGAGCAGACCGCGGCTGGCAGCTATGAAGCCAAGGTTGCCACCGCCGTGCGCCCACTTGGCGACCAGGTGGAAATGACCGGATTTATCCCCATTGACGCGGTTCGTGACTGGCAGGAAAGAGCCGCCATTGCCGCCTGCCCTTCTTTGTGGGAGGAACCGCTTGGCAAGGTGGTGGTTGAGGCCATGGCAGCGGGCTGTGCCGTTCTGACGACACGGCGCGGCGGCATCCCCGAAGTTGCCGAGGGGCGCGCGCTGATTATAGATAGGCCGTCAGTGTCCAGCCTTCGTGCAGGGTTTGAACAGCTTTTAACCAATGATAAGCTGCGCCTTGAATTGCAGGCCAAGGCTTGGGCCGATTTTCCATTTACCAGCGAAGCGATGGCAAATAGAGTTGATGGATTGAGGCATATAGCAATTCACGCCGCTTTACATGGACATAGGGCGTAAAACAGGCTAGCGATAGAGAGCATCGCCAAGCGACTGAACGATCGGCAAAGGATAAGGTGTTTTGGGGTTTTTATTGAACAGTCTTCATATGCGCTGTCTGCTGGTGGCGCTGACGTTATCATTACCTGCTAATTTTGTAGTTGCCGCAGATGAGCCAATTGGGTTTGAAGCTGATAATGTCGTTGTTAATCAGAATGATGGAAGCCTGCTTGCCACCGGCAATGTTGAACTGAAACAGGCCAATAACAGTTTGCGCGCTGACGAAGTAACCTATTACCGTGACCAGAACAGAGCCATTGCCCGCGGTAATGTTATTCATACCGATGGCGATGGCACCGTCACTCACGCCACAATGATGGAGCTGGATACCGAATTTACGCATATTCTTGGTGAAACAATAATCTCGCATTTTGCCAGTGGCGAGTGGCTGTCTGCAGACAGTGCTGACCGCATTGCTGGCGATCGTGGTATTTTCGAGAAAAGCCGTTTTACCCCCTGTAAATGCGATTTTTTAAATGGTGAACGACCATTATGGGATATTAAGGCCAGCCAGTCTGTTCGTGATGAAAAAACCCAGACCATTACGCATTTCAACATGCGCATGAATGTGATGAATGTGCCAGTTGGTTATCTGCCATTTCTATCGCACCCCGACTGGACGGTAAGGCGCCGCTCGGGCTTTTTAACCCCCAGCTTTGTTGTAAGCTCAGACCTTGGTTTGACCCCGTCGATCCCCTATTACCAGATCATTGACAAGACCAGTGACGCAGAATTCACGGGCTATAAATATCAATATCGCGGGCTTGGCGTCAAAACGCGCTATCGCAAGCTCTGGGACAAGGCCGAGTTGAATGCCACGGTCTATACGGCAAATGTCGAGACCTATAAGAAGAACCGCGAGTTTGTTGGTGCTGTCGATGCGAGCTTTGCAAGCCGCATTGGCAATGGCTGGAACCTTAGGGCGCATCTGCGCCGCGCCAGTCAGGACACATTTATGCGCCGTTATGATTTCAATGATGACACATCGCTGAAATCGACCCTCGACGTCAAAAGAGCCATCGATAACCGCTATTACCACATCGAAGCGTCGGACCGCCAATCATTGGTGAATAGCGATAAAACCGTGAATGAACCAACTGTACTGCCCGCCATCTTTTATGAAAAAACTGAAAAAGGATGGCGCGCGAACCAGCAGTTCCGAACCGAGCTTAGCGCCCTGCAACTTGACAATGACCAAGGCTATGATCTGGCGCGCTGGAGCGGCGTTTTCGAATTATCCGAAGACTTCAAGCTGCCAGTCGGTGTTGCCAATTACGAAGCCAACGTAACGGGTAGTTATTACAGCCTTCACGCAAAGCCTGAAGATGCAACAACCCGTCTGGGTGAGGTTAGTTTTGTAACACCAGCCCTGTCGATCGGATGGCGGCTGCCGATCGCGATAACAACCGCGAACCGCACAGCGATTTTTGAGCCACAAACCCGATTGGTTTATGTTGGTGGAAAGGATCGCACCACGATGATTCCGAACCGTGATGCTGGCGATTACCGAATTGATGAGGCTAATCTTTTTTTGCTAAACCGTTATCAGGGCAAGGATTTCACGCTTCCTGGAACACGCGCCGATATTGGTGTATCCGCAACAACGAACGATAATTTCTTTGGTGATGTCACTGGCTTTTTGGGAATTAGCCGCCGGATTTCCGGCAGTGCCTCAGCAGGATTGAACGCCGATCAGGGTGACAAATATTCAGACTATGTTGCAAGCCTGTCGGTTAATCCGGCAAACAGCCTGAACTTGCGGTGGTCGGGACGGATATCATCGAAAAACCTGACTTTGAACGAGTCAAAGACGTCGCTGTCCTCAAATCTTGGCAATGGCCGCCTTAGCGTGACGCATAATCAGCTCGCCAAAGCCTATTTCTCCAGCAGTGATGACGACCGCGAGGAATTGTCAGCCACCTACAGTCAATCTTTTGCCGGTGGATGGCAGTTTGCAGCGACACAATTGTGGGATTTGTCTTACGGAAAAACTGTTAGGAAAAAAAGCACGGCGGCGCTTAGCTGGAATGGCGGCATTCAAGATTGCCTCTATGTTACAATCAATTACGAACATGATCCCGTTGCCGACCGCGATGTCAGTGCCGTTGACCAATTGAATTTTGTCGTAGGCTTCAAAAATCTTGGCGCAATTTCGCAATCGGCATTATCGACATTCGGCTGGAATTAAGCGGAATGGCGCCGGGGGCGGTGCTCCTGCGGGCCGCCCTAAATCAACACCGCAATAATAACGATAACAACTGTGGCAATGATCATTGCGCGTGTTAGCACAACATTATTGCGCAGGCTTTTTCCCATAACCGTGCCAAGCCAGCACCAAAGGCTGTGAAAGCCCAATTGACAGGCGGCAAAGGTCAGAATGACAACGGGCAATTGCACTGAAAAATCGCCAAGATCTGGGGCAAATTTTCCCCATGCCAAAACCGACATAACCCACGCTTTGGGATTGAGCGGATGCACAAAAATCCCGTTTCGGAACCGAAAATGATCGGCGTCAGGCTCGGCTTGATGAAGGTTGGCATCTCCTGATGGCCATGATTTCAACGCAAGCCAGATCATATAGCCGGCACTGACATAGCTGAACAGCATCTGCCAAAACGGCGCTTTGGCAAGCACAAGACCAAACCCGAAACCGATGAACAGATTCAATAGAATCTTCCCAACAATAAGGCCCAAGATAAACCCAAGACAGCGCCCCAGCCCCTGCCGGACACCGGCCAGCATCACAATCAAATTGGCAGGCCCGGGCGTTCCGACCATAAAGGCGACAAAGGCCAGCAGGCTAAAAAATGCAAGCATTTATCTAATTGCCACGCTAATCATCTTTGATCAGCCGCTTACCAAGCAAGTGAACAGGCTCAATCGCATAACCAAGCTGCTGATAAAACGACACCACACGGTCATTATCTTGCCGGACGCATAAATTAATTTTTGGACAGCCAATTGATATCAAAAAACGGTCTGCTTCGGCCATCATCGCCTTGCCATAACCAGCCGCAGAATAATCCGGATCAATCGCAAGGTAATTGATACTGCCGCGATGCCCATCATAGCCAATCATGACCGAAGCAATCAGGCGGTGCGCAACATGACCAACCAGAAATTTTCCGTTTTTGTCAGTGTTTTTCCGAATGATATCAATCACCGGATTGTTCCAGCTACGGGTTAGGCCGCAACGCTGCCACAGCGCGATGACCGCCTCACTCTGATCATCCAAAAAATCAGAAATAATCAATTCAGACATAAGCCTTACCCCAGAAATTAATAATCATTCGGCGAGAACAGCGATATCTGATTAGTTTTATACCGTCATTTTCGCCCCAGATCATTTGTGTGATATCAGCTTTTAATCCGCAACTCAAAGCATCAAAATTTTCAACCGGTCGGGTATCAACGGGTCGGGTGTCAACCAGTCGGGTATCAACGGGTCAGATATTAACGGGTCAGGGCGGCGCACCATGCGTCAATCTTGACCGCGCGCGCCATTCCCGCGTTTGCCGGCGATGTGGATGGCAGATGGATGATTTCAATTTCGCCAAGGCCAGTATTGATCCCAAGGCCAGTATTTATACCAAGGCCAGTATTTGGTGGCGCGTCACCAAAGCTGGGCATCACAAGCCGCCGCCAGTAATTGAACGCGGTACTGCCATTCAGGCAAATTCTTTCAATCTGCGGCTGGGTTTTCAATAGGTGCACAAAATCATTGCATTGCGCGCCTCGTATCGTCGCATCAGATGATGCATGGCGGCTGCAGGTGGCCAGCACATCCCACAAGCCGACATTGACGCGATAAAGGGCAGACAGCCGCGTTTGATAGGGCATATCTCGGTCAATCCCAAATGCCGTTTCGACACAGTCCCAGAATAAATTGCGGGGATTTGCATAATATTCGACCGCACGCAATGACAAGGTTCCGGGCATGCTGCCAAGCACCAGAATACGGCATTGCTCGCCAATTTGCGGATCAAGGCCACTGGCTAACGTCTGACGCGGCATCGCCTCTCCCTTGAAGTAGTCAATACACGGTAATTTAGGCATTTCCCGTTAGGCATCATGATTCAAAAAAATTACTTTCAAATTATTGTTTTTATTTCATTTATTAATTTTAAACTAATTTTTAGTTAACATATGGAAAGAAAATTTTCATTTATCAAAAATTTATATTTATTTCAATATTTTACCTATTAATCTTCCATCCAGAACAATAAGCCCAATGGTGATAATCAGCAAACCTGCCACTTCATTGACGGTAACAGTCTCACCAAATAACACAGAATTCGCCAGAATTGATGATGGCGGGATAATAATCGTGCAGATTAATAGGTTCCCAGCGCCTGTTCTCTCAAGAATTTTAAAATAGAGAAAATAGGCCATCACCGAACATAACAAAGCAAATGCAACCGAATATTGAATAAGGCGCCAATCCAATAGTGCAAATTCATCAAAATGCCAATTGAAAGCATAGGGCGATAGGATAACAGCGCTCATCGTCAGCATACCGGTTGCCGCAATCATTGGCGGCATGCTCGCCAACCGCCATTTCCCCCAGATACCGGCAAACGCATATGACACTGTCGCCAATAGAATGAGATATTTCCCAATCGTTCCATCATATATTTGGAAAACAGACTGATATCCAATTGCCACCACAACACCCGCAACGCCTATCAATGCCCCGATAACGCGGTTTAGCGTTAATGTTTCATGCGGCAATAAAAAAGCCGCCAACATTATCGTCACAAAGGATGTATTTGCATTCAAAATGGAGGCAAGCCCGCCAGTTGTTGTTTGCTGGCCAACGGTGATCAACAGAAACGGAATAACATTGTTCAACAATGCCATGACAGACAGGTTGAAAATATTTCCTGTCGTAAATTCGAAAGGCACGCGCTTAATCACAACAAAAGCCAGCAAGAACAGCGCCCCAAATGCCACCCTTAGATAGACGATCATAAACGGGCTAAGATAGGCCAAAAGCAATTCAACAAAGACAAAGCTCATCCCCCACAAAACACCAAGAGATATGACCAACGCCCAATCTTTGTTTTTCATCGAGACGACCTGATCATCGGGAATGAGCGCATGAAAAAAGGGCGCAGGATGTAATTGATAGTTTCATCCTATCCTCTATACCATGCTTAAGCTAATCATTCACGCCTCTTTCCGGCGTCCGCAAACACTGGCCTCGTCGCACTGGCCTCGTCACACAGACATTGCGCGGGCAACCAAATAATCGTTCAAGAAATCGGGTAAAGAAATGGTAAAACAGCTTAAAAAGGCCAAGAGGCCGTGGAAATTGAGGCCGTGGAAATTCTTTTTTAAGGACTATCCTTTATGGAGACCGCAGAATGACATTAATTCGCGCTTTGAATGAGAGGGATTTTGATGATTGGTTGGATGTTTACCGCTTTTACGCTGAACATTACGACCTAGATCTAACCGATGATGGCATTGCAAAAACATGGGCGTGGCTGATGGATGTAAACCACCCATTAACTGGCATTGTGGCAGAGGATAAGGGCTGTTTGATCGGCCTTGCGCATTACCGCGCGATGCCAAGCCCGTTAAGGGGCGCATATCTGGGGTTTCTGGATGATTTGGTGGTAAGGCCTCAAGACAGAGGCAGTGACGCAGCAAAATTGCTATTGGACGCGTTAAAGGCGATTGGCAAAAAACAGGAATGGGCAAAAATCCGGTGGATTACACGAGACGATAATTATCGTGCCCGCGCGCTTTATGACAAAATTGCCACAAAAACAAACTGGGCGATGTATGAGATGGACATTGATTGCTAATGCCAGATGGGGCGTTGATCCGGCATTTTATGTCAATGCGACAGCTGCTCAATCACCCATGCGGCGTCTCCATCACTTGGAAACACAGGATAATGGACGCTAACCACTTCATTATTATCAGCAATCATTGTAACTCTTTTCAACAAGCGCACACCGTTAACCTCAAAAGTTGGAAGTGTCATCGCTTCACAGAACTTAAAATTGGCGTCACTTAGAACCAAAAATGGTAGGTGAAGCCGTTCCGCCATCTCTTGCTGATATTCGGTATTCTGTGTGCTCAAGCCAAAAACATCGGCACCCAAAGCGGATAATTCAGCATGGTGGTCTCTGAATGAACAGCTCTGCGGCGTGCAACCACGAGCACCGGGGATTTCATCCCAACCGTCTGGCAACGGAACGCCGGGTTTTCCGGTCATGGGATAGCAATAAATCACAGTCTTTCTCGATTGCGCGGACAAGTTCACAATGCTTCCATCAGTTGCGACTAAATCAATATTTGGAAGTTTAGTGCCGATCAAATGGTCGCAAGCACCATCATCAACGGGTCTCGGCAGGTCGTTTGGCATCGTATCGTATGCGCTCATTTCAATCTTCTAACATTATTGGCGTTGCGAAAACGGCTATCCGTAATTTCCCAGTTTCACAGCCGGGCATATACTGTCACCGTGCCCATAGAATATATTTCTTTTGCAGCAGCGAAAAGACATAAATAGCCGTCATTTCATGCCCTGTAGGCGGTGCGTAACCTGCAAGCCGGCAGGCTGGGAACTATTCCACCGTCACGGATTTTGCCAGATTGCGTGGTTGATCGACATCAGTGCCTTTTTCAACCGCGGTTAAATAGGCCAGAATCTGTGCCGGTATCGCCAGCAGGATTGGCGCCAATAGCGGGTCAACATCTGGCACAGTCACAACTGCGCTGGCGTAATCCACCTCATCGACAGCCCGCGCCTCGGATAAAAGGATGATTTTGCCGCCGCGTGCACTGGCCTCGCGAAGGTTGCTGCTGGCCTTTGTCATCACCGTATCAGCCGCCAATAGCGCAACGACTGGCAAGCCGTCTTCGATCAGCGCAATCGGGCCATGCTTCATCTCGCCAGAGGCAAACCCCTCGGCGTGAATATAGCTAAGCTCCTTCAGCTTTAACGCCCCCTCAAGCGCCAGCGGATACAGCGCGCCACGCCCCAAATACAACGCCGATTTTGCCTGCGATAACTGATGTGCAACCGGACGGATCGAATCAAACAGTCCGAGCGCCTTGCCAACCAGCCCGGGCAGACCCTGAATTTCGGAGTGAATAGCCTCAGCTCTGGCGGTATCAATCTGTCCCTTGGCCCGGGCTAGCGCCACCGCAAAACATAATAAAACGGTTAATTGCGCGGTAAAGGCCTTGGTGCTGGCAACACCAATTTCCGGCCCTGCCCGCGTCGGTAAAACCGCATCGGCTTCACGCGCAATCGTGCTGTCTGGCACATTCACCAATCCGATAGTTTTCAACCCAGATTTGGCCGCGTGGCGCATCGCCATCATTGTATCGAGGCTTTCACCAGATTGGGAAATCGCAATCGCTGTATCATAAGGGGCTGTTGCCGGTTGGCGATAATGATATTCCGATGCCACCTCGCAGGCCACCGGCACACCGGCCAGCGACTCAATCCAATAGCGGGCAATCTGTGATGCGTAATGGCTGGTACCAGCCGCAACCATGACGATGCCGTCAATCGACCGCAGCTCATCATCGCTCATCTGTGCCGTTAACCGGCCAGACTCATCCGTCATTGCCGCCAGCGAATGGGCAATAGCGTCAGGCTGTTCATGGATTTCCTTTTCCATGTAATGACGATAGCCGCCCTTATCGACCAGACCCGGGCTTGCCGAGACAATCACCGCCTCGCGGTTCACCGGCACCCCATCAGCCTGATAGACTGACACGCCATCGGCACGAACCAGCGCATAATCATGGTCTTTGAGATAAACAACTTTGCGCGTCAGGTGCGATAGCGCAATCGCATCAGACCCGACATAACACGCCGTATCACCAATCCCGAGGGCTAGTGGCGAGGCATTTCGCGCCACAATCAGCATATCAGGATGGTCGATCGACATCATTGCAAACGCATAGGCACCATCAATTTCAGCAAGCACTTGGCGCGTTGCCGCCGCCGGATCAAGCCCGGCATCCAGTGCCTCGACAAACAAATGTGCCAGAACTTCAGAATCTGTATCGCTGGAAAATTTATACCCTACCGCTTCAAGGCGGCTGCGAATGGTGCGATGGTTTTCAATAATGCCATTATGCACAATCGCAACCCGGCCAGCGGCCACATGCGGGTGCGCATTTTCGGTTGAAACACCGCCATGGGTGGCCCAGCGCGTGTGACCAATCCCGACATCGCCCATCAGCGGCGATGCCCTCAGCGCCTTGTCGAGATTTACCAGTTTGCCAACCGCACGTTTTAGCGCGATCGCCCCCTCATTAATCGTTACGATGCCCGAACTGTCATAGCCGCGATATTCAAGACGTTTCAGCGCATCAAGAAGCACCTCACTACATTGTTCATGCCCAACTGCGCCAACAATTCCGCACATTAGATCGCCTCTTTCATTATCGCATCGTCGGTATAAATGGCGCAGGGTTACGCCAGCCTGTTAATGCTGCGAGGTTAACCGCTTTAACCACCGCCTAGTATCTGATCTTTTCTCGCATTGTGATAGATATATTTGGACAGGATTGAAAGGCAGGAACAGGTTTTTTTTGTGTTTTCTCCGATTTTGAGCGGAAAAGCGGACAGCGATAACGCAAATGTTTGGCATTAACCGGTATTTGCGATTATAAATTTGCCATGGAAATTGCTGCTATCATTCTTGCTGCTGGAAAAGGCACACGCCTTAATTCCTCATTACCAAAGCCGCTTCATCAAGTCGGTGGAAGACCGATGCTGGCCTGGTCTCTTGACGCAGCCAAAGCGGCATCAGCAACCCAAATTATCACCGTTCTGCCAAAAGGATCGGACGCGATTATCAAATGGCTTGATGGTCATGATAGCTGTGTCCAAGACCCGCCAATGGGAACCGGTCACGCTGTTCTGTCCGCCCGCGGCACCCTAGACGGTTTTTCCGGCATTGCCTTAATCATGTTTGCCGACACGCCGCTGGTGACAGCGCAAACGCTGTCAAGCCTCGCCGCGGCAATTACTGATGGCGCCGATATTGCGGTTCTTGGGTTTGAGGCATCGGATCCGGCCGGTTATGGCAGGCTGATAACAACAGATAATCATCGGCTTGACCGGATTGTCGAACATAATGATGCGACTGAGGCCGAACGCGCTGTCACGCTGGTGAATGGCGGCGTTATGGCGGTGCGCTGTCCGCTGCTGTTTGATCTTCTTGAGAGGGTCAGTCCGGATAATGCGAAAGGCGAGATTTACCTTACCGACATCGTTCATCATGCCAATGCGCAAGGGCTTAACGTGACCTTTCGGACCACTGATGAGGCCGAAATTGCTGGCGTCAACAGCCGCCAAGACCTTGCCCATATCGAGGCCATTTTACAAAAACGGCTGCGTGCGTCAGCTATGGAACAGGGCGTCACCCTACACGCCCCTGAAACCGTGTTCCTGAGCGCCGATGTCAGCTTTGGCCGTGATGTTATTATCGAGCCGCATGTGGTGATTGGTGCTGGCAGCGTCATTGGCGAGGGCAGTATAATCAAATCCTTTTCGCATATCGAAGGCGCGACGTTGGGTGCCTGCTGCATCATTGGGCCTTATGCGCGGCTGCGTCCCGGCACCAATGCCGATGAGGGTGTAAAAATCGGTAATTTTGTTGAAACCAAAAAGGCAAATATCGGGGCTGGCAGTAAGGCAAATCATCTGACCTATATCGGCGACACGACAATTGGTGCCAACGCAAATATCGGTGCCGGCACGATTACCTGTAATTATGATGGCTTTGGAAAATTTAAAACGCTGATCGGTGATGGTGCCTCGATTGGTTCAAACACAGCACTTGTTGCACCGGTCAGCATTGGCGCCGGCGCTATCATTGGGGCGGGCAGTACCATCACCGCCGATGTTCCCAGCAACGCCATTGCCACGACGCGCAGTGCGCTCGATGTTCGCCATGATGCGGCAACCCGCTATCGCCATATCCGCAGTAATGAGCCGCAATAGCCGTCCAGACCACTCATAAGCCACTGTAAAGGTGAATTTGATTATATGAACGTTAACATTGCCAACGCTGCAAAGCTTATCTGCGCGATGCAATCCAAAACAGTGCTTGTTCTTGGTGACGTGATGCTTGACCGTTTTGTCGATGGCGCCGTAACACGCATTTCGCCCGAAGCACCAGTGCCAGTCCTTGGTCAAAGCCGCGTTCATCAAATGCCGGGGGGCGCTGCCAATGTTGCCTGCAATCTGGCGCAATTAGGGCTGCGGGTGCATTTAATTGGCGTTTGCGGCACTGATGCAGCGGGCGCCGACTTAGCCGGTGAATTGGCCGCTCATCCGGCAATTTTTTATGATTCGATTGAACTGGACAGCAGGCCAACCAGCCTAAAAACACGGTTTCGTGCTGGCGGCCAGCAGATTCTGCGCGTCGATGATGAAATCACCGATGATATTGATACCGCCGCCGCTAAAGAGTTTCTAAACCGCGCGCTGGCTGCCATGGATGGCGCCGATCTGGTGGTGATCTCCGATTATGCCAAAGGGGCTTTGCCACTATCACTGCTGGCAGAAATCATAAGCGGGGCAAAAGCCAGCGGTAAAACAATCATCGCTGATCCGAAACGAGCTGATGTTTCGGCCTATGCCGGCGTTGATTTATTAACGCCCAATCTGGCTGAATTGCAAAACAGCACAAAACACGCGCTAACCTCGATTGAAGCGATCGGCAAGGCGGCAAGCAACCTTGCCAAAGATATGGGATTTGGCAGCGTTCTGACAACCTTGAGTTCGCGCGGCATGATGCTGAGCAAGCCCGATGGAACCCAGTTCCACGATCCGGCGAGCGCGCGTGATATTTTCGATGTGTCTGGTGCTGGTGATACCGTGGTAGCAAGCGTGGCCGGCGCACTGGCCGCAGGTGCTTCGCTTGAGGATGCGGTGCGCCTTGCGAATCATGCCGCCGGAGTTGCCGTTGGCAAATCCGGAACCGCGATTGTGGCACCGGGTGAGATTCTTGCACATTTAGGCAGTATACCGCCTGCAACTGACTGGCCTGAAATTGCCACGCAATGCACGACCTGGCGTGATGGCGGTGATAAAATCGCCTTTGCCAATGGCTGTTTTGATTTATTGCATCCGGGTCATATCTATCTATTAGCCAAAGCGGCCACAACCGCTGACAGGCTGGTGATCGGGTTGAACGGTGATGCGTCTGTGCGCCGCCTAAAGGGCACAGAGCGCCCCCATCAGCCAGCCGAGGTTAGAAGCGCCGTTCTTGCCGCATTGCCCTTTGTCGACGCTGTAGCAGTGTTTGACGAGGATACGCCGTATGATCTGATCGCAACGCTACAACCAGATATCATCATTAAGGGCGGCGATTATCAAGCAGATGCGGTTGTTGGCGCCGATATTGTGACAGCACGCGGCGGCAAGGTCGTGATCATCCCAACATTAGACGGGCATTCGACCAGCAAATTGATCAAGACATAACGAGTGGTCAAGACATAACGAAAGCGGCGCGCCCTGCCATTTGCCAAGCGCGCCGCCTTTTCCAGTGATCAATATTGCACAGTTGCCGTCCGATTAATCGATTTTCTGATTTTCCCAGTGCGGCATATCTTGCCCCTGCAATATCGCCTCGAATGAACGCAAACGCTTGTAAATCGAAATCAACTCGACAATCGTCGGCCAGCTGCGAACCAGAAACTGCAGCGATGACTCGACCCGGCCAAAGGCGCGCACAATCTGTTGCATCACGCCAAGAGTGATCGCACCGGCCGCGATCGTTGGTCCTAGTGCGACATAAGGGACAAGTACACCAGCCTGCAGGTAGGAAATCTTGGCAACGTCAAAATAGAGATAATGGAAGAACAGGCGGAAATAATTCTTCCGCACATTGCCAAAAAACTCGGTGACTGTCGGTGGATTGATCCGGTCTGGATCGTCCTCGCCATAGACGAGTTCTTTCCGGTATGCAGCCTCGACGACCTGATTATTGAATTCCAGCCCCGGCAGTTTAAAGCCGACCGCGGCCAGAACAACCGTGCCGAACAGCGCAAACACAATCGCAACATAAACAAGCGAGTGGTCAATCTGCCCAAAAAATGGCAATTCGGTAACGTTCTTTGACAAGCCCCAAAGGATCGGCAAAAACGCAAATAGCGTCATGACCGAGTCTAAAAACGCGGTACCCAACCCTTCCATAATCGCGGCAAATCTCTTCGTATCTTCTTGAACGCGCTGAGAAGCACCCTCAATCCGGCGCAGTTTTTCCCAGTTGGCTGTGTAGAAATCATTCATCGCAGTACGCCAGCGGAACACCCAGTGTTTTGAGAAAAAGCTTAGCAATGTTGCGACCACAACATAGACACCAGCAATTTTGAAGAAACTGAGCAAAGCACCGTAGAATTCGGCCTGTGTTACCGCGTTTGGTGCTGATAGCGCCTTTTGCACCATGTCGTAGAACTCGCCAAACCATTTATTGATCATCACATCAACCTGCACCTGATAATAGGTACCGCCAACAATCACAATCATGCCAAGCCAAGCCCAAAGCGCCCATCGCCGTGATCTGAAAAAAGACGAAAACATTTCAATCCCTCACTATTTAAAGCGGTTACGCGCATCTGCAATTGCCGTTTTTGCAGTGCCGCCGTTTATATTTGATACACCTAAATTAAAACAAATGCGCTGCCAATCGTTAAAGCGTGCGCTCGCGCCGGTCATGCGCGATGGCGCTGGCGACAATCCCAAAGCCGATAAATACGGTCAGCATTGACGTACCACCATAGGAAATCAGCGGTAATGGCGCCCCAACCACCGGCAATAAACCGGTAACCATCGCCACATTTACGAACATATAGAAAAACACCATCATACCAATGCCGACACAAGTCAGCTGAGCAAAACGGCTTTTCACCCGATAGCTGATCCGCAGAATTGCGATCGTCAACAGCAGATAGATTAGCAGGATGAAAATATTTCCGGCGAAGCCAAACTCCTCGCCGATCATGGTGAATACGAAATCAGTCTGTTTTTCGGGAAGATAATTCAACTGGCTTTGGCTTCCCATCAAGAACCCTTTACCAAAGACCCCGCCAGAGCCAAGCGCAATCTTCGACTGGGTAATCTGATAGCCTGCCCCTAAAAGGTCGGACTCAGGGTTTAAAAACGTCATCACCCTCGCCTTTTGATAGGCATGAAGCTGCAACCACAGCAATGGCACGGCCGCAAGCACTGCAGCGATCGAACCAAACACATAGCGCCACGGCAAACCGGCAGAAAACACCACGGCAAGCCCGCCAAACAATAGCATCAATGCCGTACCAAGGTCAGGCTGTTTCATAATCAACGCAAATGGGATCCCGATGATCACAAAGGCCGGCAAATACCATATAAAACTGTGCATTCGATCATGCGACTGGCTGCCAAAATAACGTGCCAAGGCCAATATGACGGCTATCTTTGTCGGTTCTGATGGCTGGAAATTTACCCCGCCGATGCTGATCCAGCGCGACACCCCTTGCCCGGTGCCGATGATCATTACCGCCAGCAGAACCAGAATTGCTGTGGCTAAGAATACATATGACATCCGCCTTATAAAGCCGAAATCAACAAAGGCAATGCCAACCACAAGCGCCATGCCAATCGTCGCCCGAATTGCGTGGCGTCCGGCCCATGGCTGCCAAGACCCTTGTGACGCTGAATAGAGGGCGAGCGATCCCACCAACACCAAAACGCCAGCGAGCAGCAACAGATGCCATGGGATACGTAGCAGGGTTTTGAGACCAGTCATATCTATCCTTGTTCCTGCATTAATTTTGTGAGGATATCTCGGGCAACAGGCGCGGCGGTGGATGATCCACTGCCCCCATGTTCGACCACTACCGAAATGGCATAGCGCGGCTGTTTTACCGGCGCATATGCAACAAACAGCGCATGGTCGCGTTCTGCCCATGGCCGGTCAATATTGCTGACAATGCCCTCTTCACGCTGGGCTTTGGTAATGCGCTTGACCTGCACAGTGCCGGTTTTTCCGGCCATCCCGCCAAATGAGGCCTCTAGATCATATTTACGCGCGGTGCCAAGCCCGCCTTTCATCACCTCAAACATCCCTTGACGGATAATCGCAAGGGCGCCGGGATCAACGTCCAATGGCGCAAAGGCTGGCGGCGTATCGCCGGGTGATTTTACCAAACTGGGTGTGACTGCGTGCTTGCCATTGGCAATGCGCGCCGTCATCACCGCCAATTGCAGAGGCGTTGCCAGCACATAGCCCTGTCCGATTGACGAGACCACGGTTTCACCCGGCGTCCAAACCTTGCCAAGGTTGGCTAATTTCCATTCATGGCTGGGAATAATGCCCTGTTTTTCACCCGGAAGACCAAGCCCGGTCACCTCACCTAGACCCAACCTGTGCGCCATATTCTTGATTTTTCGAATCCCGGTTTTCAGCGCAACTTCATAGAAAAACACGTCACATGATTGTTCAAGCGCCGAGATAATATTCATTACCCCATGACCCTCGTCACGCCAGCAATGAAACCTCGCATTGCCAAGCTGCATGTCACCAGAGCAATTAAACTGGGTCTTACTGGAAATCACCCCAGCCTCAAGCGCCGCAAGCCCTACCACCATTTTAAATGTCGAACCGGGGGCATATTGACCGGCGGTCACGCGGTTTAACAATGGCTTTCTTGGATGCGCATTGAGCCGGCGCCAATCGCGGGTCAACAATCTGCCGGTGAACAGGTTTGGATCAAACATCGGCGCCGAGACAAGCGATATGATTTCGCCGCTATAGATATCCATGACAACCACCGCGCCAGACTCCGGTGGTACAAGCCGATCTTTCTCATCGCGCAAAATAAGGCTGTCGCCAAGCGCGATATGCGCCTTTAAGTCATCATCCTTTGCCAGCGCGCGTTGCACGTCAGCCGAACCCATTTCAACAGGTTTCAGCTGGCCGCGTCGCAGGATTTCAGCCGAGTGCAGCTGCAACCCGACATCAATTGAGAGCTGCAAATCCTTGCCCGACATTGCCCCCACATCACGCAACACGCGAATTGGCTGTCCCTTGGCATTAACCTCGATACGCTCGCGCCCCGGAATTCCGCGCAAATTCTGTTCATGGGCCAGTTCGATCCCATTTTTACCAGTCCCAAGATGCGGTGTTTTTTCCAGCGCCTGATTACGCGCAATTTCACGCGCCGTGATCGGCGAGACATAGCCAGTTACATGACAGGCGAGCGAGCCTTGCGGATAAATCCGCCGCAATGACTTGCCAAAACTAACCCCGCTTAATAAAGGGCTTCGCACGGCAAGCCGCGCAAGTTCGCGTTGCGAGAGATCATCTCGTACAATGATATCATGAAATGATGGGCCTTTGCGCGCTGCGGCAAACACCTCATCAATTTGCTTTTGGGTTAAATCAACGATCTGCCCAAGCGCCGCCAAGGTCTGTTGAAGGTCATCAACATAAAGCGGCGTAATATAGAGCTGAAAAGACTCTGCATTGCCGGCGAGCAACCGCATCTCGCGGTCAAAAAGCCGCCCCCTTGTCGGTGCGACAATCCGTAGATCAAACTGATTACGGTCTGATAACCGCCGATAACGATTATTTTCGGCAACTTGTAACTGAAATAGCCGTGCGCCCAAAATACTGGTCAACACCACCGCCCCACCGCCAAGCAATAGTCCACGGCGGCTCATGGTGCGGCGCAAATCTTTTGTTTTATTCCGGCTCATCAGACTATTTTCACCTTCTGTAAAAGACGATGAATGGTGAAAATGATCACAAATCCAATCGGGAATAATATCAACGTTGCTCCAAGCTGGAACAGAATTGGGCTTAATGCAGGAATCCTAAAATTAAGAGCTGAAAATAACAAAAGCTGGAACAATGAGACCGCCGCACAGCTAACTGCAAAATCCAACCAGAGCTGGCCGAAATCGCTTTGCTGGAGCCGGACGAGGCGATGCTGCATGACATAGGTCAGCAGCAAAAAGGCGGTTGCCCGCCCGCCCAAAAGATCGGACAACAGAACATCACCAACGATCCCCATCAAAAATATGACAAAAACCGGCATATATTTATCGTGATATATGATCATATAATAGATGAAGATCAGCGACAGAACCGGCGCCGCACCATAAAAAAACGGCCATTGCGCAACCCCCAATTCCAACAAAACAAGGATCATGCCCACGACGCCGGCGAGAAACTGCAAGGGAAAATCCGATTGAAAATCGGCTCGTTCAAAATAAGACCGCTGATCCTTCATCGGCGTTGCCCCGATGAATCCAGGCCTTCAAGCAGCCGGGTCGTGTCATCAATCGGCAGCGGTGTATAGAAATCAGCCAGATCTAGATTGCTGTTATCAATCCCTTCAAGCCCGCCAGTCAAAACTGAAACATAGCTGAGATTGCGCAGGTCAACTGCAGGGCGAACCCTTATTGTGCCATCCTCGATCTGATCAACCCGTCCCACCGGCAAGCCATTTGGCAAAACCCCTCCATGCCCTGAGGTCAGGACCAGTTCGCCAATCTTTGGCTGCGCTTCGTCGGGCAGAAACTGCAAATCCAGAAACTGGCCGTTTTGGCCGACGGTCAATCCGGGCCAAGATGATGATGATAGGATAACCGGTATACGCGCATTGATGTCGCTGATCATCAAAACCCGCGCATAAGCACGGCCAACATCAATCACAATACCGACCAAACCATCGGCGGTAACCACGGGATTCCCCCTTACGATGCCCTCTTCACTGCCAATAGCGATCAACACCGTATGGGCAAACCCGCCACCAGGGGCAGTCACCGCACGGGCGGTAATCGGGGTTCGGTTTTCAATCGTGGCCGCACCGGTAACGCTCCGCAATTGGCGGTTTTCGCTTTCCAGAATTTCGGCGCGGCGACGCCACCGTTTCAGCAAGTCATTTTCGCCCTGCAACCGGACATTTTCAGCGCGCAAGGATGCAACAGTTCGCACCCCCTCTACCATCGTTTCAATGCCACGGATTGGCGCTGAGACGAAATCGATGACCGGTGCTAGAAAATCACTGCTTCCCATACGAATATTGCGCAAGGCAGATAAATCCGCCTTGCCAAGAAACATCAGAGAAAAACTCAAGAGAATAAGGACGCCATGAATGATACGGCGTTGTCTGATTCTGGCTTTATCAGACACGCGCATCGCGGTCTCCTTGCCTAGGCCCCGATCAGGACGTTCCGAAGGGTTTTCAATTCCTCAAGACACCGTCCTGTGCCAAGCGCAACGCAGCTAAGCGGATCCTCGGCAATTGAAATTGGCAGGCCTGTTGCATCGCGCAATACACCATCAATATCGCGCAGCAGCGCCCCGCCTCCGGTCATCACAATACCTTTTTCAACGATATCAGCCGCCAATTCAGGTGGGGCCTGTTCAAGCGCCATTTTCACCCCTTCAACGACTTGGCGCACAGGATCGGAGATCGCTTCTGCCACCTGTGCTTCGGTAATGGTGATTTCCTTGGGCACACCATTCACCAGATCACGGCCTCGAACATCAATCTTATTGCCACTGCTCTTTTCCGGCTTGCGGGCAACACCGATGCTTTTCTTAATGCGCTCGGCAGTGGCCTCACCAATCAAAAGATTATGCGTGCGGCGCATATAGGCGATGATCGCTTCATCAATCTTGTCACCGCCAACCCGAACCGAATGAGCAAAGACGATATTGCCAAGCGAGAGAATCGCAACCTCGGTCGTACCTCCGCCGATATCAACCACCATCGAGCCTGACGGCTCGGTTACCGGCAGATTGGCACCAATCGCCGCGGCCATCGGCTCTTCAATCAAAAAGACACGGCGCGCGCCTGCGGCCTCGGCTGATTCCTGAATGGCACGCCGTTCAACCGCAGTCGAACCAGATGGCACGCAAACGATAACCTGTGGGCTGGCGAACGACATACGGCCATTCACCTTGCGAATAAAATGTTTGATCATTTCTTCGGCGACTTCAAAATCGGCAATCACACCATCGGCCATCGGGCGGATCGCGCGAATATTGCCCGGCGTCTTGCCAAGCATAACCTTGGCTTCTTCGCCAACAGCCAGAACCTGAGTCTTGCCCCTGATTTCTGCCATCGCAACAACTGATGGCTCGTCCAGAACAATGCCTCGCCCTTTCACGTAGACCAGCGTATTTGCAGTTCCTAGATCAATACCAATATCAGCCGAGAAAAGACCAAGAATTGCGCCAAACATATTGCATCTCCAAATTTCAGCCGCTGGTTAGGGCGAAGCGTCTTTTATGCGGATAATCAGGATGATAACCGCGAGTAACGTAAAGGGCCAAGCGGCCCTTTACGTCATAGATTATCATTACATCAACAAAGTGGCAAAAACTAGTTCTTTGCCTTGTCGACCAGACGGTTTGCACCGATCCATGGCATCATCGCGCGCAATTCTGCGCCAACCTGCTCGATTGGGTGTTCGGCATTCCGGCGACGAATGGCCTTAAAGCTGGTCTGACGCGCTTTGTTCTCAAGCATCCAGTCACGGGTAAAGTGACCAGCCTGAATATCTTCAAGAACGCGCTTCATCTCGGCCTTGGTCTCATCGGTGATAATCCGTGGGCCAGTGACATATTCGCCGTATTCGGCGGTATTTGAGATTGAGTAATTCATGTTGGCGATACCACCTTCATAAATCAGATCCACAATCAGTTTGACTTCGTGCAGACACTCAAAATAGGCCATTTCAGGCGCATAGCCTGCTTCGACCAATGTCTCAAAACCGGCCTTGATCAATTCGCAAAGGCCGCCGCAAAGAACTGCCTGCTCGCCGAACAAATCGGTTTCACACTCTTCTTTGAATGTGGTTTCGATGATGCCTGAACGGCCACCACCAACAGCAGAGGCATATGAAAGACCAATTTCATGCGCATTTCCAGATGAGTCCTGATGCACAGCGATCAGGCAAGGAACACCGCCACCTTTTACATATTCTGAACGAACAGTGTGGCCCGGGCCCTTTGGGGCAACCATGAAAACGTCAATGTCAGTCCGCGGCTCGATCAGGTTGAAGTGAACATTCAAACCATGCGCAAAAGCAATCGCTGCACCCGGACGGATATTTTCAGCGATTTCATCAGCATAGATATCGGCCTGCAATTCGTCAGGGGTCAGCATCATGATGACATCGCCCCATTTTGATGCTTCAGCAACATCCATGACCTTGAAACCGGCATCGCTCGCTTTGGCGCGGCTTGACGAGTCCGCCCGCAACGCAACAGCAACTTCAGCAACGCCACTATCTTTCAAGTTTGCTGCATGAGCATGACCTTGGCTGCCATAACCAACAATAACAACCTTCTTTTTCTTGATCAGCCCAACATCGGCATCACGATCGTAATAGACACGCATTGACAGTTTTCTCCTCATTTGACGGCTGATCCGGTGCTGACCCTAATGCCAGATACTCATGACCATCCTATTTAAATATAACATCGCACCCCAACTGTGGCGGTGTGATCCAGACCCTTTGCGTAAATTCGCTAATTCCGGCGTTTTATTTAGCCGTTAAATCGATCCGGTTGCCGCGTGAAATAGCCGAAACACCGGTCCGCGCGATCTCCACATCACCAAGCGACTGCATCAAATCAATGAAGGCAGCAACCTTTGACGAATTTCCTGTCACCTCAAATACAAAACTATCTAGTGTGCTGTCTAGTGTTCTTGCACGGAAAGTATCAGCGATCCGTAATGCCTCAATCCGGTTATCACCATCATTGATGATTTTTACCAAGGCCAATTCACGTTCAATGGCGGCACCCATTTCGGTCAAATCACAGACCGAATGGATTGGCACCAGACGCGATAGCTGTGCCTTGATCTGTTCAATCACCATTGGCGTTCCAGACGTTACAATCGAAATCCGTGACAGGCCGCGGTTCCATTCAACCTCGGCAACGGTCAGGCTTTCAATATTGTAGCCACGCCCAGAAAACAGCCCGATCACCCGTGCCAGTACGCCCGGCTCGTCATCCACCAAAACCGAAATAATATGGCGTTCAACTATTTCATTAATGCTCATGTCGATAAAGCTCCTTAATGGCCGGTCTAAACCAGCACCATACCCTCTTCGGAAATTGGCTTGGCAGCCTGATCTGCAGGCCCCAAAAGCATTTCATTATGCGCAGCCCCTGATGGGATCATCGGGAAGCAGTTTTCTTCTTTGGCGACGCGGATATCGGCAATGACCGGCCCCGGTGTTGCCAGCATTTCGGCAATTACACCATCCAGATCGTCTGGCTTTTCGGCAACTAGCCCGACCATGCCAAAAGTATCAGCCAGCTTGCGGAAATCGGGCAATGAGGCACTGTATGACTCGGAATAGCGACCACCATGGATCAATTCCTGCCACTGCCGCACCATTCCCATCCACTCATTGTTGATGATGAACATCTTTACCGGCAGGTTATATTGCGCCAAGGTCGACAATTCCTGCATATTCATCATAAACGAGGCTTCGCCAGCAATATCAATGACTAATGCGTCAGGATGAGCCACCTGCACCCCTAGCGCGGCTGGCAGGCCATACCCCATCGTGCCGAGCCCGCCTGATGTCATCCAGCGGTTTGGCTTTTCAAAATCGTAATATTGCGCCGCCCACATTTGATGCTGGCCGACCTCGGTCGTGACGTAGGAATCATGATCTGAGGTCATCTCACATAGCCGCTTGATGGCGTGCTGCGGCTTGATAACGTCAGCGCCCTGATCAAACCCAAGACAATTGATTTTTTGCCAGCTTTTGATCTGTTTCCACCATTTTGCCAGTGATGCCTCATGCGGGGCAAAAGATTGCGCCTTCATTTCAGCAATCAGCATTTCCAGAACGATCGTCGCATCACCAATGATTGACAGGTCAACCTTGACGTTCTTATTCACCGATGACGGATCAATATCGATATGGATTTTTTCTGATTTCGGCGCAAACCCGCTGATTCGGCCGGTCACGCGATCATCAAAACGTGCGCCGATATTCAGCATGATATCGCAATCATGCATAGCCCAGTTCGCCTCATAGGTGCCATGCATCCCCAGCATCCCAAGAAAATGCTTGTCTGATGCAGGCAAAGCGCCAAGACCCATTAAGGTCAGGGTCGTCGGCCACCCGGTCATATCAACCAGTTGCTGCAACAATGCCGATGCTTTTGGCCCTGAATTGATGATCCCGCCACCGCCATAGATAATCGGGCGTTCGGCGCGTTTCAGCATAGCCACAGCCGCCTTGATCGCCTCGGCATCGGGGCGGGTTTGCGGCGCGTAACGTTGTTTTGCCACTGCGGCAACGCCGTCAGTTTTATACCCATACTCGCCCATCAGAATGTCTTTTGGCAGATCAATCAGCACCGGGCCAGGCCGGCCTGACCGCGCGACATGGAACGCCTCGGCAACGGTTTGCTGCAGAACGCTGCCGTCTTTCACCAGATAATTATGCTTGGTGCAGGCGCGCGTGATGCCGGTTGTGTCGGCCTCTTGAAACGCATCATTACCAATCAGATGCGTCGGCACCTGACCGGTCAGGCACACCACCGGAACCGAGTCCATTAACGCATCGGTAAGGCCGGTCACCGCATTGGTTGCCCCCGGCCCAGATGTCACCAGCACCACACCAACCTTGCCAGTTGAGCGCGCATAGCCCTCGGCAGCATGAACCGCTGCCTGCTCATGGCGCACCAAAATATGTCTGATTTTGTTATTTTTGAATAAGGCGTCATAGATCGGCAGCACCGCACCGCCCGGATAGCCAAAAATCACCTCAACACCCTCATCTTCGAGCGTCTTTAGAAGGATTTCCGCACCAGCTAACGCCAGCACACCAGTTTTTGATGCCGCCTGCTTGCGGTCTGTGGGGGCAGATTTCGCCATTATCGTGTTTCCCATAAATTTAATACATTCGTCGCACTAAGTCCGCCGACCGTCCAAATCACGCCCAGCGCATCTAAAAAGACACTGCCATCAGCCTCGTAAAACAGGTTGCCATGACGCGCTATCAAGTGCCACGTCATCACTAAATCCTTAATTTCAAGGGAACAGCTTAGTTTATTGGAATGTAGTGCCAGTTTTTGACCGAAGGGTCAACCATTTTTAGCGAATAAGTGCAAAGATATTTTCTAAAAAACTTTCCGATAATTTCTTATCAAGGGTAATTTGCGTATTATAATTATTCCGGAGCCATGTCATCTGCCGTTTTGCGTAATGGCGACTATCGCGCTTGGCAACATAGGCGGCCGCATCAATCGTCATTGACTGGTCAAGAACAGATTTTAACGCCGACACGCCAAGTGCCTTCATCAGCGGCAATGACGGATCAAGCTGGCGCTGGTAAAGCTGGCGCACCTCATCCATCGCGCCTTGTTGCAGCATCTGATCAAAACGCGCATCAATCCGCTGATACAAACATTCTCGCGGCGGTAACATCGCCAGCTTTACCGCTCTGCCGGGCAAAGCGCCTTGATGCGGTGCCGCCTGCCATTGCCCAAGCGGTGTTCCGGTCGCACTCCAAACCCCCATGGCGCGAATAAGCCGTTGACTATCACCATCGGCAAGTCGCCCCGCCACCACCGGATCATGAATTGCGAGGCGCTGGCGAAATGCAACACCACCAATTTGACGGTAAAGCGCGACGCAATCGTCATGGATGGGTTTGGGCACATCGGGGATTGGCGCAATCCCCTTGATCGCCGCATCGAGATACATTCCGGTTCCACCAATAATAATCGGCAGTTTTCCACGCCCGCGCACCACCGCCATCGCCGTTGCTGCCAAATCCAGCCACTCAGCAACCGATGCCCGGTGCGCACCATCCAAGACACCATAAAGATGATGCGGAACCTCTTGCATGTCAGCCGCCGACGGGCGCGCCGTTAAAATTGAGAGATCAGCATAAAGCTGCATCGAGTCAGCGTTGATGACCTCGCCATCAAGTCGCGCCGCCAGATCAACCGCTAGCTGTGATTTACCTGATGCAGTTGGGCCGGCAATCATGATATAGCTGGTGTCAGTCTCGTTTTTCAGGGCATTTTGCGCTGTATTTGACAATAGTTTACTCCAATTAGCCGCTTGGCGGCAGGCGACTGCACTATGCATCATGCACTTGTTTTTTCAACCTCCAAACACCCATCATCTGCCAGTGATGCCGCATCATGGCTGGCAAATCTGGCAGATCATTATGGCTTTTTACAGCCAGTCGAACCGCCGCATTGGCTGCATCGGGGCTATGCCGCCCAGTTGATTTGTGATCCGGATGCCAGTTTTGACGCGGCGGGTCTGCCGCATAATTCAGAATTTCAGGCCTTGCGCAGCCATGCGGCCCAACTGGGGCTAGATGTCAATATAATTCCCCTTGCCGGCCGCCGCAAACAAATGCTGATTGCCGATATGGACAGTACGATTATTGCCAGTGAGTCACTGGATGATCTTGCAACGCTTGCCGGTCTTGGCGACGCGGTCACGGCCATTACCCAACGCGCGATGGCGGGCGAAATTGACTTTGAAGAGGCGTTGTTTGAACGTGTTGCAATGCTGGCAGGAAAGCCCAGCAGCCTGTTTGACCAGTTGATTGCGACAGCCACCCCGACATCAGGCGCGATAGACCTTGTCCAAACGATGCGCGCCAATGGCGCCAAATGCTATCTCGTATCTGGCGGATTTGACGTCATCACTGGCCCGGTTGCGGCCTTATGTGGATTTCATGACCATCATGCCAATCATATGCATATTGCAGATGGAAAAATTTTGGGAACGGTGCAAACACCCGTTCTCGACCGTAACGCCAAGGCAGGGTATCTGGCGCATTATTGCGCGCTTCACGGCATCACCCCCAGTGATGCGGCAACGATTGGCGATGGCGCAAATGATCTTGCCATGCTGCAAGCCGCGGGGATGGGGGTCGCATTCGAGGGCAAGCCACTGCTTTTGAGCGAGGTTGCAATCCAGTTAAATCACACTGACCTGAAAGGGCTTTTATACCTGCAAGGCTATCAAGACAGCGATATTGTTCACGCCTAAGCGTCGCGCTGACAGATATTTGCCATTTATGCCATCAAACAGGAAAAGGGGCCGAAATCCGGCCCCTTTTTGGGTGCAATGGCATTAGCACTCACATCAGCGCGGGCGCATTTTTTGCACCGCGCTTGGCAGGTTTGGGGTTTGCCTATTTCTTGGCAAAGCTAATCTGGATAAAGCGTTCACGGCCCTCGCGCTCGATCAGGATCAAAATTCCTGGCCGGCCGCCCTGTTCCGCATCCTCAATATCCTTGGCAAGCTCGGCCACCCCGACAACGGGACGTTGACCAAAACGGCGCAGGATATCGCCCACCTGAAGCCCTTTATCGGCGGCCGGACTGCCAGCAATCACCTCGCTGACAACGATCCCGGTTTTCTCCGCATCAAGCCCCATTTCACCGGCAAGTTTCGGCGTTAGGCTCTGAACGGAAAAGCCAAGGCTACCAAAGCTTTGCTTGTTCTGCTCACCCTCTTTTTTACCACCGCCGGCAAGGCCGACAAGTTCGGCCTTTTCCAGCTCGCCAAGGGTAATCTGAACGGTTTTTGCCTTGCCCTGACGGAATAGTTCGACATCAACCTTTGTACCAATATCGGTTTCCGCAACAATGCGCGGCAGATCACGCATCTTGTCGATGAGCTTGCCATCAAATTTCAAGATCACGTCACCCGGTTGAACGCCGCCTTTGGCAGCAGGGCTGTTTTCGTTGATCGATGACACCAAGGCACCAGCCGCATCTTTCAGACCAAGCGATTCCGCAATGTCAGGCGTTACTTCCTGAATAAACACACCAAGCCAGCCGCGGCGTGTCTGGCCAAATTCAACAAGCTGGCTTGCCACGCGTTCGGCTAGGTTTGATGAAATCGCAAAGCCAATGCCCACTGAACCGCCTGATTGTGAATAGATTGCGGTATTAATACCGATCACCTCACCCTCGACATTAAACAAGGGACCACCCGAGTTGCCGCGGTTGATCGAGGCATCGGTCTGGATGAAATCATCATAAGGGCCGTTGCCAATATCGCGCCCACGGGCCGAGACAATCCCTGCCGTTACCGTGCCGCCGAGGCCAAACGGATTACCGATCGCCAGCACCCAATCACCAACCCGCAAATCATCTGAATTGCCAAAAGCAACCGCTGTTAGCTTGGTTTCACCCGGTTCAATCTTCAAAACCGCAATATCGGTTTTTTTGTCCTGACCCAGCACCTTGGCGGTAAAGCTGGTCTCATCGGCAAGAATAACGCGAATTTCCTCAGCATTCTCGATCACATGGTAATTGGTGACGACAATACCCTCGGCATCAATAATAAAGCCCGACCCAAGTGACTGTGCCTTGCGTTGGCGGTTATTATCACCAAAGTTTTTAAAGAATTCTTCGAATGGTGACCCGGGCGGGAATTGCGGCATATCTGCACTCGGCCCGTCATTTACGATGGTCGTTGTCGAAATATTCACCACTGATGGCGATAGTTTTTCAACCTGATCCGCAAATGAATTTGGGCGTTCTGCCGCCGAGATACCAACCGACACGAACATGATTGTAAAGGCAACGGCAAGCGATACCAGAACATCCGTGCGCCAATGAGGCAAACGCCTTCGACTTAGAGGTTGCTGGATTGGCTGCAACAGTCTGACAAGCATAATAAACACTCCCTTAGGGCAATGAGGTCAATTTAAGATGACAATAACCACCCGCAAATACGGGTAATGACTGTCTAAAGACATGCCGTAACAGCATGACCAAAAAAAGGCAGCTTCGTGTTCATTTCGGCTCATTCCATAAACGCCGCTGAAACAAGACCCCAAACAAGGCGAATGACCCCACGAAACAATCTGTAAAAAAAGGGCCGACCACACTGGCTAGTTAGATATGAACGTCTAACCCGCCACGCAACCGGCCCCCCTGATTATTTTTTAACCTCTACTTTGAAGGCGCACCGTCCTTGTCCAAGAAGAAGCGGAAGAACTTGCTATCCGGCGACAGCACCATTGAGGTGTCCTGCTCGCCAAACGATTTGCGATAGGCTTCCATTGACCGGTAAAAAGCAAAGAATTCGGCGTCCTGACCAAAACTGTCCGCATAGATACGAATGGCTTCTGAGTCACCCGCACCGCGTGTTTCCTGCGATGTACGCTGCGCCTCAGAAATGATCACGGTACGCACCTTTTCGGCGGCTGACCGAATTTTCTGCGCTTCTTCTTCACCTGTCGCGCGGAATTCCTTGGCCTCTCTTGTGCGCTCAGATTTCATCCGGTTAAAGATGTTCTGGCTGGTCGCTTCTGGATAATCAGCACGGCGCAAGCGCACGTCAATGATTTGGATACCAAGCGATGTTACGGACTGGTTCACCTCATCACCAATCGACCGGGTAATGTCGTTACGCTGCCCCGTCAGGATTGATGCCAATGTTTCCCGGCCCAGTGCCCGGCGAACCGACGAATCGATGATCGCCTCAAGCCGTCCGCGCGCACCCGACTCATTGCGGACTGTTTGATAGAACAGCAACGGGTCAGAAATCTGATAGCGGGCATAGGCATCCACTTTCAAACGCTTCTGATCAGACAGGATCACCTCTTCGGCATCCTGCGGGATTAGGCTTAACACCCGCTTTTCGTAATAGGTGACGTCCTGAATGAACGGCAGCTTAAACGCAAGGCCAGGTTCCTGAATTGTCCGCTTTGGCTCGCCCAATTGCAGCACAAGTGCCTGTTGGGTCTGATCCACGGTAAAGGCTGAATTATAAGCGGCAAGGCCACCTACAAACAACAGCGCAACAGTCACTAAACGAAATGATGCCATGTTACTTTACCCCCGCAGACTTGTTCAGTTCTTTGAGTGGCAGATAAGGCACAACGCCGCTTCCACCGTCTTTGCCGTCAATGATGACTTTCTCAACATTCGAGAAAATCTCTTCGACAGTCTCGATGTAGATACGCTCACGCGTGACGTCTTTATTTTTCAAATAGGCCTGAAAAATCTGGTCAAAACGTGACGCATCACCAGTCGCCCGGTTGACCACTTCAGCCTGATAGGCTTCGGCTTCGGCGATCAACTTTGCCGCCGCACCACGCGCCCGCGGCACGATATCATTGCTAAAGGCTTCGGCTTCGTTCTTTAGCCTGTCGCGGTCTTGGCGCGCCCGCTGAACCTCGTTGAAGGCGTCGATAACATCGGCTGGCGGATCAACTGCCAGCAGCTGAACATCGCGCACCCGCACGCCGGCACCATATTCACTCAGCAAATCTTGTAATTGCTGGCGTGCCTGCACCTGGATGGATTGACGGCCTTCGGTCAACGCAACCTGAATTGGCGTTCTGCCGATAATTTCACGCATCACCGCCTCGGCTGTAACCTTGATGGTTTCATCCGGCTCGGCAAGGTTAAAGAGATATTCACCCGCATCCGAGATACGCCAGAAAACGACGAAATCAATATCAACAATGTTCTCGTCACCGGTAATCATCTGGCTTTCGTCAGCGATATCACGGCGTGATGACGAATTGCCAGTTACATCACGAAACCCAATCTCGATGCGGTTGTCGCGTGTTACCTCGGGCCGAAGCACTGTTTCAATCGGATAAGGCAGGTGGTAATGCAGGCCCGGCGGGCTGGTACGCACCCATTCGCCAAACCGCAAAACGACGCCCTGCTGCTGGGGGTTTACCCGGTAAAAACCGGTTGCCGCCCAGATAAGGCCAAACACAATAAGCAACAGCATGGCCGACCGGCCACCGCCGCCGCCACTCGGCATCATACGGCGCCATGCCTCGCCAAACTGGCGGATTACCGCATCAACATCCTGTGGCGGTTGACCCCCGCCACCTTGCCCCCACGGGCTGCCGCCTTTGCCGCCGCCGCCTTGACCCCATGGGCCACCGCCGCCGCCTTGGCCGCCTTGATTATTCCATGGCATGATGCTCTCGCTCCCTCGCCGTTTAAACTCCGCTTTGCAGCGCTTTTGGCACCGCGTCGCGGAAATTTTGGTTCACCGTCTCTAAATCTTGGCCTTGTTATCATTGCTGCTGTATCAATTACCACCCTTATCTTGCAAAACAGCTGTCAAAGGCTTATGTCACAGGTTCAATTAAGGCCCCCTTTCATATTTGCATAGAAGCGGTTGATTTCAAGAATGACAAACGAATTGAACGAGAGAAAAATTACCGAAGCCCTTGCTGCTGTCCAGATGCCGGGATCAGACCGCTCAATTATTGATGCTGGTGCAGTTTCAGGGATCGTCATCAAAGATGGCCATATCGGCTTTACCATTGAGATTGATCCAAAGGATAAGGACAAAGCCGACACGCTGCGCAGCATGGCAGAAAAGGCCGTACTGGCGCTTGACGGCGTATTATCGGCAACGGCAATGCTGACGGCGCATCAGGCTGGCCCTTCAATGCCGAGCAAAGGTGATGATCGCGGCACGCCAATTGGGGCAGGCCAAAAGATGCAGGCCGAACCGCACCAGCCGGCAAAACACGTCATCGCGGTCGCATCTGGCAAAGGCGGTGTTGGTAAATCGACCACTTCGATCAATCTGGCGCTGGCATTGGCGGCGCTTGGCAAAAAAGTGGGCATTCTGGATGCTGATATTTACGGCCCATCGCTTCCACGGCTTATTGGACTGAACCGCAAACCACAAAGCGCCGACAATAAAATTGTGCCCATTGAGGCTTGGGGCCTGCAAACCATGTCGATCGGCTATCTTGTTGCCGAGGATGCGCCAACCATCTGGCGCGGGCCAATGGTGATGAGCGCCATCGAGCAGATGCTGCGTGATGTTGCGTGGGACGGGCTGGATATTTTGGTCATTGATATGCCGCCAGGCACAGGCGATGCGCAATTAACACTGTCACAGCGTGCCGCGCTGGCTGGCGCGGTGATTGTCTCAACGCCTCAGGATTTGGCGCTGATCGATGCGCGCAAGGGGCTGAATATGTTCCGCAAGGTCAATGTGCCATTGCTGGGCATTGTCGAGAATATGAGCCATTTCCTATGCACCGAATGCGGCGCACGGCATGACATATTTGGCAATGGTGGCGCCCGCGCCGAGGCCGCCAAGCTAGGGGTACCGTTTCTTGGCGAAGTGCCGCTGGAAATGGCAATCCGGGCAACCTCAGATGAGGGTACACCGATTGTCGCCAGCCAGCCCGATAGCCCGCATGCCGCCCATTACACCGCGATTGCCGCAGCTGTTTTGCAAACGCTTGAGCGCAGCACCCAAAAGGCAGGCCCAAAAATTATTGTTGAATAGCGACCAAGCAGCGGCCAAGCAGCGGCCAAGTAGCGACGAAAAAAAATCGCCGTACAGGGTTAGAATGCCGGCTTATGCATTAGCCTAAAACAGGGGCTTTGGGGCGCTGCGCCTGATCGCGCGATCATAGCGGTACGCCGGCACGTCGTCGGTTGCGGCAATTTCGGCTTCGATTTCGATATCCCACTGGTCAGCCGGTAAATCGGGAAAAAACGCGGCATTGGCGCCGCCATCAGGCGCGGCGTCAATGACCGTTCGCTCAATCTTATGGCAATAATCCAGCCCCTGATGATAAATCTCACCGCCACCAAACAGGATGATTTCCGGCCGAGCCTCGGCATTTGCCTCGATCCAGTCACGCGCCGCAATGATCGCCGCTGGCATCGTCGCAACAGCAACCGCGCCATCCGCCGCCCAATTTTGATCACGGGTCATGACGATACTGCCACGGCCTGGCAACGGCCGGCCGATCGAGTCCCATGTCTTGCGCCCCATAATCAACGGACAGCCCATTGTCAGCATTTTGACCCGCCGCAAATCGTCGGGGATGTGCCAGATCAGCCCTTTACCATCACCAATCACCCGGTTTTGCGCCATTGCAACGACGGCTGTCATTTTGAGCATAGCCATGCCCCCTAAACCGCAATCGGCGCGGCAATATGCGGCGCGGCGACATAGTCAACAATCTCGAAATCTTCAAATTTAAACCCGTCAATCTGATCCGGCACATTATGGATTACAAGCTGGGGTAATTTTGTCGGCGTCCGGCTCAGCTGTGCGCGCGCCTGCTCAAAATGATTCGCATAAAGATGCGCATCGCCAAGCGTATGCACGAACTCACCCGCCTTTAGCCCGCAAATCACAGCAATCATGTGGGTCAGCAGCGCATAAGACGCGATATTGAACGGCACGCCTAGAAAACAATCGGCGCTTCGCTGGTAAAGCTGGCAGGACAGGCGGCCATTGGCGACCTGAAACTGAAACAGGCAATGGCACGGCGGCAATGCCATATTCGGCACATCGGCAGGATTCCACGCCGAAAGCATCAGCCGCCGCGAGTCGGGATTGGTTTTGATCATCTCGATCAAATCGGCAAGCTGGTCAATCTCGGCACCATCAGGCGTTTGCCAATGGCGCCATTGCTTGCCATAAACCGGCCCCAGATCGCCATTCTCATCGGCCCAATCATTCCAGATGGATACCCCGTTTTCCTGCAGATAGCGGATGTTGGTATCGCCACTGATAAACCAGAGCAATTCATGGATGATTGATTTGATATGCAGCTTTTTCGTCGTCAAAAGAGGAAAGCCAGCGGCCAGATCAAACCGCATCTGATGCCCAAAGACCGCCCGTGTACCGGTGCCGGTACGATCCCCCCGATCAACACCCTCGTCCAGAATCCGTTGCAATAAATCCAGATATTGCCGCATTGGCCGGCCTCACTTATTCAATTTCGCATCAGGCCCGTATCAAAACAGCCCACCGGCAGCAAGGGTTTACCCTTTGACAACCGGCACGTGCCCCGCGCCTGTAATGGATTTAAAATGGCATGGCCGCGCCGCGCCGTGCAAGCGGATAATCGGGCATTTTCTCCAGTCCACCCACCTCGATGGTTGATAATTCACCGGCAAACAGTCCGTATCGGAAAAGACTGCTTTAAAAGCGGCGTTATTACTCCTATATTAAAAATGCTGGTTCGCCAGCTATGGCGATAAACGTGCTGTGGAATAAGCAGAGCGGACCCGGGGGCGGTACCCGGCGCCTCCACCATTTTAGCCCAAATTTATGGCCAGCAAGGCCAACTTCGCGAATTCGGGCTAAAAGATTGGGGGCGAAATAGGATCGACGCATGTGGTAAAGGCAGTATTTTCGCTCGGTATGGTACCCGCCGTTATCGGGCCATGTAGTAGTTGCAAATGACAACACTGCTCCGGTCGCAATCGCAGCCTAACGGCAGCGGGAGTAACCGATCTTAAGTCCAGATCGATTGAGCTCGGTCTGGCGGGGTTTGGGGCGCACCTGGCAACAGAAGCGTTCCGCTTTACACTGGTAAACTGCTTTAAACTTGCAAATCCATGCATGACCACGCATCCAGCCTCCAAATTCGCGCCACTCATCTGACAGAATTTTTGAAAGAAAGACCGAACGCTAATGACCGACAATGATACGCTTCAAACCGGCTTGAATTATGAACTTCTGGTGGAAGATGCGCTTCGTTCGGTGGTGCGTTCATCGCTGCGGATTGTTGAAAAGGTTGGGCTACCGGGCGAGACCCATTTTTATATCAGCTTTTTGACGAATTATACCGGCGTTGAAATTGATGATCACCTGCGGGTAAAACACCCCGAAACAATGACGATTGTTCTGCAGCATCAGTTCGCCGATCTGGTCGTTGGTGAGACTGAATTTGCCGTTACCTTGTTTTTCGGCGGTAAAGCAAGCCCCATGATTATCCCGTTCGAGGCGGTCACCAGCTTTAACGATCCGTCAGTCGGGTTTGGCCTGCAATTTGGCATGGCCGACGATGATGATCATGATGATGATGATGACGATAGCGCTGATCATGGCCGCAATGCTGGCCCCGACATAAGCCAAAAAGACGGCGATTTTAACGGCGATAATGATCATAGTGACAAATCGCAATCGGGTGATCAGCCGCCAAGAAACAGCGATAATGGATCGGGCAATAGCGCTGATGTCGTGTCGCTTGACACCTTCCGAAAAAGACCGACTAAATAACATTTCAATGACCTTTGGCGACATGGCCCTTTGCGCCGCGCCAGCCGTCTGATTATTTGCCATTTGATAGTTACAGGATTTCACCATGGCCGATTTTGCCTATAGCCCGATGTTTCCGATGAGTGCTGATACAACCGAATATGAGCTTGTATCCAGTGATCATGTCCGTCTTGTTGAAATGGATGGGGAAACCTTTCTAAAGGTTGATCCAGAGGCGCTTACAATTCTTGCCGAGCGTGCCTTTACCGACATTTCACACCTATTGCGCAGCAGCCATTTAGGACAGCTTGCCGATATTTTAAAAGACCCTGAGGCCACCAAGAATGACCGGTTTGTGGCGCTGGAGATGCTGAAAAATGCGGTGATTTCTGCCGAGGGTCAATTGCCGATGTGTCAGGATACAGGCACCGCGCTGGTAACCGGCTATCGCGGCGATCATGTGCTGGTTACCGGCGATGATGGCGAGGCGCTATCGCGCGGCATCTATAACACCTACCAGAATTGTAATTTACGCTTTTCTCAACTGACCGCGCATACAATGTTTGAAGAAAGCAACACCGCCACCAACCTGCCGGCGCAGATTGAGATCAATGCCGGCAAGGGGCTTGAATATAAGTTTGCCTTTATCCAAAAGGGTGGCGGATCGGCAAATAAGGCGTTTTTGCATCAAAAGACCAAAGCTGTGTTGAACCCTGAATCCATGCGTGAATTTGTCCGCACCGCGATCCTTGAGCTTGGCACTTCGGCCTGTCCACCTTATCACCTTGCGATTGTTATTGGCGGTACTTCGGCCGAGCTGACGATGAAAACCGTCAAGATGGCGTCGATTAAGGCGCTGGATAATTTACCAACCCAAGGTAATGAGCTTGGCCATGCTTGGCGCGATCTCGAATGGGAAGCTGAGATTCTGCAGATCACGCGAGAGCTTGGCATTGGCGCGCAATTTGGCGGCAAATATTATTGCCATGATGTGCGCGTGATTCGCCTGCCACGTCACGGCGCATCCTGCCCCATTGGCATTGGCGTTTCCTGTTCGGCCGACCGGCAGGCCTTTGCCAAGATTACCGCAGAGGGCCTGTTTATCGAAAAGCTAGAGCGCGATCCGGCGAAATTCCTTCCTGACCTGTCTGATCAGCCGGAAGATGATGTTGTGGCGATTGATCTGAACAAACCAATGAATGAAATTCTGGAAAGCCTTAGCGCGCATCCGGTTGAAACGCGCCTCGCCCTTAGCGGGCCCTTGATCGTTGCGCGTGATATTGCGCATGCCAAATTACTGGAACGCCTGAACAGCGAAGGCAAATTACCCGATTATTTCAAAGACCATCCGGTGTATTATGCTGGCCCGGCGAAAACACCCGAAGGCCTGCCATCAGGATCATTCGGCCCGACAACTGCTGGGCGCATGGATTCTTACGTTCCAACATTTCAGGCCGCTGGCGGATCCATGGTTATGCTCGCCAAGGGTAACCGGTCGCGTGTAGTGCGCGAATCCTGCAAGGAAAATGGCGGTTTTTATCTGGGTTCGATTGGTGGTGTGGCAGCAAAATTGGCGCTCGAATCAATCAAAAAGGTTGAAGTGCTGGAATATCCCGAGCTTGGCATGGAAGCTGTCTGGAAAATCGAAGTGGAGAATTTTCCAGCCTTCATCGTCATGGATGACAAGGGCAATGATTTCTTTGATCTAAGCTAGATTGCCAACAAAGCGATTGCCGGTTTTCCTGCGCGTTTAAGGGTGCGGTTCTGCCTAGAAGGCAATTCTTGTCGCCGTTCCCGCATCAAGCGCCGCATCGCCACTGACGCTAGCGCCAGATCCTGCAACCCGACACCGGTACCGTCAAAGATGGTAATCTGCCGTTCATTTTTTCGGCCAGCATGATCCCCGTTGATAACCCGCCCAATTGGCACAATTGCGTCTGTGTCGACAAAACCTGCCGCCACCGCGTGCTGGGCTTCGCCAATTGTTACTGATTGAGCCACTTCATCGGTGAAAACCGCAGCGTTAGAAAACAGCTTTGGGTCAATTTCCTGTTTACCAATCGTGTCGGCACCCATCGCGACGACATAGGTTCCGGGGGTGACATGATCCGCCATCAACAAAGGCTGATTGGATGATGTTACGGTGATGATGACATCGGCCGCCGTCATTGCGTCAGGCGTTACCGTCTCAAAAGGCAGGCCGGCCTAAACAGCGCGGCTTAGAATGCCTTGCCGCGCGCCGTAATTGGCCAAAGCGCCTCGACCTTGCCATTGCGAACGCCAACATACCAATCGTGAATATTACAGGTTGGGTCACAATGACCGGGCACCAGCTTCAGCTTCTCACCAATTTTCAACACGCCATCCGGATCAGCAATCACACCATGTTCGTCGGAACATTTGATATATTCAACATCCGTCCGGCCAAACACAACCGGCAAACCGCTATCAACTGATTGAGCCTTCAGACCAGCATCACAAATCGCTTTATCCGCCTTGGCATGGCTCATCACAGAGGTCAGCAGGAATAGCGCATTCTGCCATTCACCCTGATCAATTCGTTTTCCTTGATTATCCAGAATACGGCCGTAATCAGCATCCATAAAGGCGTATGATCCACATTGAAGTTCATTATAAACGCCAGACTGACCCTCAAAATAATAGGATCCGGTGCCTCCGCCGCCGACGATATCACATTCCAGCCCCTGCGCATTTAGCGACGCCACCGCATCCACGACCATAGCAACCGCAATATCAATCTTCACCTTGCGCTGGTTAAAGTCCTCAAGATGCTGCATTGCGCCCTGATAGGCCTG
>Ga0181554_1000105_pt1 | contig 76171 bp, 61 predicted proteins | sample 011ome_16_FD_145602 | JGI IMG/M metagenome (GOLD analysis project Ga0181554, IMG submission 145602) | Coastal salt marsh microbial communities from the Groves Creek Marsh, Skidaway Island, Georgia - 011503CT metaG (spades assembly) | ecosystem: Environmental > Aquatic > Marine > Intertidal zone... | reverse complement strand
CCAATCACGACCTGGCCGATCGATGGGCTCGACCGCGAAACGTCCGAGGCGCCCATCGTCGCGACGCGCCCGCGACGTCACGATTCGCCATCGACGGCTCGAGAAAAATCAAAATCGCGCATTCGTGGCGGTACTCTGCGTCGCTTTGTCGCGAGTCGCGTGCGTGGCGTGCGTGGCGTGATCATGTCCATCGGAAGTTCCGTGCGCAAGTTAGAAACCAACGCGTATGGCGCGATATTAAAAGCCATGGCGGTGACCGGGCTCACGTGGGACCGCGAAGAATTCTTGGGACGATTACGCGTGGAGTTGAACATCAGCGCGGAGGAACACATGAGGTTTCGGGAACAAATGGACGCGGATGAGAACGTGAATCGAATGAGGTCATCGTATGTGGAGTATAAGGAAGGACAAGAGGCGAAGAGACAGCGTGTGGAGGCACCGAGACCGGCGCCAGTGGCGCGAGCGGCGAAACCTCAGCGAAGCGCGAATGTTCGCGCGCCAAAGATCTCAGCCGCGGCGTTGGCGCAGATGGGCGTGAATGAGTACATTTGTAAGCGGGTGAAGAGATTTTGGCCCAGTGAAGGTGGGTGGTTCGATTGTATCATTACCGACTACAATCCGGAGACAAAACTGCACTGTTTGACGTACGACATCAACACGCCAAACGAATCTTTCGAGTGGGCAGACATCTCGAGCTTTTCCGAGCGTGAGTTTAAGATTCAAGAGGGTAAAGTTGACATCAGTCAGCTTCAAGCGATGTCAGCAGGTGCGGCGATGGCGTCGTCGCCGCCGCCGGTGGTGTCGCTGGGTACGCCAGCGGCGTCCATCGTTCAAGCGGCAACCAAGGCCAAGGACCCGCAAAAGTTGAACGCGATGAAGGAAACGCTGACGGCTGAGGAGGAAGCGTTAAAGCGTCAACTCGCGGCGTTGGACGACAGCGATGACGACAGCGATGATGACGACGACGACGCGTAAACAGAGCGCGACAGGGGAGAGAAAAATCAAAAAACTAGTAAAACTTTGGAACAAACGAAGAAGTCAAAAGATTTATCTACGCAAAATTTAACTAAAGTTTCCTATACACATCAGCGAGCATATCTATTGGCAGCCCGCAATGATAGCCCAAGATGATTAATTGATTCGCTAATGTCACCTTGACGAAACCACGACTGTCCCATCGCCGTGCGCTCGTAATCACGGGTGCAGATAACATCACCGGCGCGCTTCGCTTGCGCAACTTTCTCGCCAGCGCGTAATCCTCCATGAATGGCATTTCATCGAAACCACCGACGGCATCGAATGTCTCACGTTTGATGACAAATCCTTGGTCACCATATGGGATACCAAACACCGCGCTTCGGATATTTGTGCCGATTTCTACCACGCGCCTGCGTATAGTCGCGCCTGCGTTTCTGTCCCGCCCTTTTGCGTCATCACTCATCTTAAACGCGAACGCCCCCCATTCGGGGACCCTACCCTTACGGTGCGCCTGACGTTCAAAATCGCGAGCTATGATCTGCGCATAATCCTCAGGTAACGTACTATCGGCGTGTAAGAAGACTAAATATTCTCCAGACGCTCGCCGCGCGCCCGCATTCATTTGTCTCCCTCGGCCGCGCTCACACCGTATGACCTCCACCCCAGTCTTTCGCGCGACCTCAGTCGTCTCATCACTCGATCCTCCATCGACGACGATTATCTTCGCTCCGGATGTCGTGCGTTTCGCGCTCGCTATCGCCTCCCCAACGCGGTGCGCTTCGTTGAGCGAAGGAATAATGACTGTGCACGTTGCCGCCGCCACCGCCGACGCGTGTGCCCCCATCGTCGTCGAAGACGACGACGACAACGACGATGACGACGCGCGGCGTGCGGCGTTCGCCATCGCTCGCTCCACGCGAGCCCTTCTTGGTCGTCGTGCGGCGCGCTCTGACTGATGTCTTCTCAAAACAGCAGGCGCCGGTTGGCGTCCACTGGCGCAGTCAACGACGGCAAAGGACGCCGCACGCGCACGCCGTCGCGGGCGATGCGACCCGTGCGCACTCGCGTGATGGATAAATATTGCGCAATTCTTTTCGCGCTCCTCGTGCCGGTCGTCGTCGCGAGCGTCGATGGCGGCTCGAGTGCTGCGCGAACACGGTTGCGCCCAGTGCGCGCGTACGTGGGCGATGCGATGACGTGCGTGCGATTGGGAACGATGGAGAACGTCGCGGCGGAAGCGAACACAGGTATAATGCGTACGAGTGTGGAAATGTGTCGGGTAGATGTCAATGCCGTGCGCGTCGGGACGACAAGAAAGACGATAGAGATTTTGGAAGAGGCGAGCGAGAGCGAGCGAGAGGCGCTCGGTGTGCTCTTTGAAAGTGGCGACATGTCGATTGAGTTGTGGTTTGACGATGATGACGCGGTGATGATAGAAAGTAGTATACCCGTACCTATTTTTCGCTTGGTGAATCACACGATGAATGCCAGTGAAGTGACAATAATCGCGACATTAGAGCAGCGCAACGGTTGGCTAATATTTGACGCAAATTTGGCGCACGGGACAGTTTATATCGGGCATGGATTGACGCATGTTGTGATCTCTATGGCGAGAAATGCTGACGTTCGGTTCTATGTAAACGGTACACTTGCCGGTTTGGGGATAATGTCACCGAGTTTGGGAACTAATGCAACCTCGGGATTGAGTATTCGCATCGGTGGGCTCGCAAGCAAACGCACAAATACATGGTGGACTGGCGACGTCTACGTCGCCGCCGTGTACCCAAAGAGCCTTACAGATGATGACGTTAGTGACATTTATAACGATGGATTAGCGAGTAATCCTCCACAGCCATGGCCTGTGATTGTTGATGTCGATGTGTATCAGGGCGAGAGTGTTGAACTCTTGTGCGGCGCGAGCGACGTCGATATTGGCGGTGATGTGCGAATTGGCACGGGAGAAATTCTTATTGATATCACGCGCTTACCAGAAAATGGATTAATACAAGAAGTCGAATCTTCCTTGGCAATACTCGATGTACCCCACAGATTACTAGCAGGGCACTTGTCATTTATGTACACAGCACCACTGCACGCTTGGTCAAAGAAAACTGTTTTGGACCATGCCAAGCCATTTGACGTCATAGAATTCATACCAGTCGATATTAACGGTACTAGGTCAATTTATGCAGGTATTATAAACGTCCATGTCATTGCCAAAGTCATTGATCTTACTTCCAGTGACGTTGCATTGATGGAGCAGAATGTCTTATTCGGCGTCTTGGGGCAAATAGCATTTGATAATAGACAACTTGACGACTGGTGCGACGCTAACGAAGAAGCATGTGCTTTGAGCGTCGATGGTAAATTCATTTTACGTCGAGCGCCTATTTATGGTGAAGTTTACGAATGTCTGAGTGGTCTGAAACGACAAGTTGGTGATATAATTTATGCCTCAGATTTATGCTATAACGCAACCAGGTCTGCGGGTTGGCAGCTCACAAACGTATACGGTGAAGCTTTGGTAAAACATAACGATAGTTTTGAATTTGATGTTGCAGACGATTGGGAGTCTTCGCGCTTTCGCTTATCACTTGTTGTGCATCAAGGAATTCTAGCGTGCGATTCGCATCTATCCATGATAGAAGACGAGGCAACTTCAGTCACTCTTCAAGCAATGGACACAAATCTACCGTTAGGCGACATAGAATTCATCATTGAGCAAAGTCCGAATTTCATCGGACTGTTTCTAGAAGATGGACAAAAGGTTTCGATTGGTCAAGCCGTTATGGGGCAGACGTGTGGAATTCGTCCAGCGTGTGCGCCGTATTCAATTATTCAGCACACAAATAGAGCTTGCCTGCACGTCATCGTCGTACCGTTTGCAGATTATTACAACACTTATTCAGCTTACGTTGGACCAGAGTATCCGCCATGGCAAATGGTTTTGAGTCGCGTAGCGTTTAGAGCAAAGAATGGTGAGCGGTTATCCAAACAGGCGACACTAACAATTGAGGTGACAAACAAGGTCGATGCCGTTGAATTATCCGTCAATCGCACGATTTACGAAGCATACTATCTTGAACGAGCAGTTCTTGGAACGTTTCGTCTTTACGCGAGCGATTTCGATGCGTATAAATTGCGCGTTGATGTTAGTTCGGCGCGCTCAAATTTGCTCGCAGTGTCAAACGTCTCAGCCTTGAAACTGTGCGACAACCCGTTCTTGACGGGTGATGGTACTGGTAATGCAAAGCTCGTATTTTATGCAGTACCGAGCGTCATACAGTCCGTCTTAAACAGCCTCATATATATTCATCTTGGACAAACGTTTATACAAGATGAAATTCACATTCGCGTCGGCAACATGCAAGTCAAATTGATAGCCCTTCTTCATCCTTCGCTCAAGGCATAGAATATAGAAATTACTGTTTTAATCAATAGAATTTTTTGTGTAGATAACCTGTGGACTTCGGAACGTTTCTTGAGTTATGTGCTCCATCTTGAATTCAGATTCGCAAGACGTCGCCACCCGCCACACCAGCCCACCTCCTCAGAACGCACCTCACGAGCGCCCCCTATGCCACCGAGGAACGAAAAGTCCCTCGTGTGCTTCATTCAAGCGCTGGTGGGCACAACTGTCGTCATCGAATGTCGCGATGATGTCGCCGTCCGAGGTCAGTTGGAGTTTTGTGACGACGACATGCACTGCACGCTCACGTCTGCGATTCGCGTCACTCCGGGAGGGGAGAAGACGAAGCTCGACCGTATATTCATACGCGCACGCATGATAAGATACGTACACTTCGCACCAAGCATCGATCCATCGGCGTTGATCGAGACGAAACGACAAGAGTGGTTTGAAGGATCGCGTCACTACGCCAAGGCTGCAGCCTTTGGGCCAAAAAACGAAGCGAAAGCAATTTTAGATTGATGCGAAGCAATAGGATCGATATTTAGCAGATTGATTAGGAATAGAGGAATAGAAGAATAGCAGCTTGCGTCGATTAATAGTAAATCTAGTTAGTACCTAGCACGTCACCGCTTCATCGGCGGCTTTTATTTCTTCCGCTTGCGCCATGACGCCCTCCAGACGCTCCCATTCGGCGTAGTAGAGCTCTTGTTTGGCAACCTTGGCGTCCTTCTTCTCTTGAATCTTCAAAGCTTTATCAACATCAGATCCAGCCTTGAAAAGCTCGGAATCGAAAGCGGTGATCTCTTTGTCTAAAACCTCGAGCGCTTGCTCAATTTTCTTGATGATACCGGGCGCGTTGTGCGCTTCGCGAAGCAGCTCTCGCTTCTGCTTCTCTGCTTCTTTTGCCGCCGCCTTCTCCTCTTCAGTCATTGCCTTATTCAAAGACTTTTTATCCACTTTACATCCATCCAAGGCTTCTAAAGCTTGCGCCTTTGCATATTCACGAAGCTCAGAGTACGTTCCCGACCAGTCGCTAATGCCTCCTTTGCCGTCAAAGACAAAGATGTGGTCGGCGATGTTGTTCACAAACTGTCTGTCATGGCTCACCACTAGGACACAACCATCGAAATTGGAAAGCATGTCCTCTAAAGATTCGATGGTATCCAAGTCCAAATCATTCGTGGGCTCATCAAGAATAAGAAAGTTTGGACAAAGCGCCAAAACGGTGAGCATCTGAAGTCGGCGCTGTTCGCCGCCACTGAGAGAGCCAATTTGCACAGCTTGGCGACCATCTGTGAAATTGAAACGTTCTAATAACGTATATACGCTCAATCGTTGACCAGCAAACCCTCCTATCAAATCTTTAGCTTCGCCTTCAATCTCCTTGACGTAGTCAACCACCCGCATGGTCGGGTCTTTGAAATTCACAACCTGACTGTAATATCCAAAAGAAACCGTTTCCCCGATGGATACCCAACCCGCGTCGAGAGGAATTTCACCTAAGATTGTGCGAATGAGTGTGGTCTTTCCTGCGCCATTAGGGCCGACCAAACCAATTTTTTCACCCTTGTTGAAAGCATAGCTAAATCCATCCAAAATTTTCTTGTCCCCAAACGTCAATTGCGCATCATCGAACTCGACTATAACGCTACCCATTCTCGAAGATGAAACATCACCGAGTTCAATCGACTTCGTCTTCGTACCCTTGTAATTTGCTCGCTCAGTCAAAGAGGAAAACCGCTCAATTCGCGCCTTCTCCTTGGTCGACCGCGCTTTGGGTTGCCGACGCATCCACTCTTGTTCTCTTCTAAACATGTTTTTCGCCGCCTGCAATTGCTGCGCTTCTGTCGACCAACGCTCAGCACGTTGTTCTAAAAATGCCGCGTAACCACCGCGATGGCGGTAGGATCCGCCCTTACCATCGAGTTCAATTATATCTTGGCACACGTTATCGATGAACATTCTGTCGTGACTCACCAACAATACTGTAAGATTCGGCGATTGGAGCTGCTCTTCCAACCATTCCACGCCCTCTACCGATAAGTGATTCGTGGGTTCATCCAAAATAATCAAGTCTGGTGTCTCCACGAGCGCAGCAGCCAGGGCGACGCGCTTGCGTTGGCCTCCAGATAATTGGCCCATCTTGTTTCCAATAAACTCGTCGCATCCAAGCTTTTTCAATGCCACTTGCGTCTTTTCTTCCAAGTCCCACGCACCTAAAGCATCCATATCCGCCAACGCGTCGCTCATCGCCTTATCATTCACTTCACCTCTCGCCGTCGCCGCCACGACTGCATCATACTTTCTCAACGCTCGCATCACCGGCGTATCGCTCGCGTACAACGCCTCCAAAACGTTGAGCTCTGGATCAAACTCTGGCTCTTGATCCACAAAGCACACGCGCAAACCCTTACGTCGCCATACTTCTCCATCCTCCAAACCAATCTCTCGTCCACCGAGCACTTGTAAAAGCGTCGATTTTCCACTTCCATTAGGTCCGACGATGGCTACTTTTTGCCCCGCCGACAGCCCCACCTCGAGATTAAGAAACTGATACCGCTCCCCATCGTACGTCTTTCGCAAGTTCTGCGCCGACAACACGAAGTCCTTATCCTTGGCATCGAACGTCTCCGGTCTACCGTTCACGTACACGTCACCACCGCGTTTACCCGCGTCGCGACGCGTCGTGGGCGCGCGAACAACCTTGGTGCCGGCGCGCCGAGACCCAGACGCGTTCGCGTGCGTCACCGTCATCGCGAACGCCCGCGACGACGACGCGCGGTGAACCTTCGCGCCGCCATCGAATGCCCACGCGCGCGTCGTCGGCGGCAGGAGCGGCATCACACCACACCGTGTCGACACCTGACGTCACTCTGTGACGCGACGACGACGACGACGACGACGACGACGACGATGGTGACGACGACGCGAGGAACGACGGCGGCGACGACGACGACGCGTATCGCACACGCACGACCGCATTGCGCATCGCGACGAGAGCCACGGGGGCGATGGATGCGCGTCACCGCCGCTGGCGATGGCGATGGCGATGGCGTCAGCGCGCGAGTCGGTGCGAAAGAGGTGTCGTATGTGATCCCATACGACGTGGTGAAGAAGACAAAGACGTATGAATTGCGCGTGTATGGGGCGTATACGGTGTGTGCGACGCAGTATGATAATCGAGAACAAGGTATCGCGACGTTGATGGAGTATATTGAAGGAGGCAACGCGGAGCGGGCGATGTACGCGCCGACGCAGCCGCTCACGACGCGATACTCAAAGGATGGTAAGACGATGGAATTAGCGCTTCTAGGGCGACGTGCGCGAGAGAGTATTGCGGCACCAAACAAAGATAGCGAAGTTAAGGTTGTAGCTACTGGAGGGGAACTTTTAGCGGCGATTGAATTTATAGGCGTGGCGACGCCCGAAGTCGCCGAATATTATCGTTCGGCGTTGGCGAACGCGCTCGCGGACGATGGATTGCGGGCTGTGGACGATGGATCGTTCCGCTTGAACACGTTCGGACCACTGTATTCTTTGAAACCGCGAAAGAATGAGCTCCTAGTCGCCGTGAACATGGGTTGATGATGTAATTGTATTTGTTGTTTTTACAGGTTTGTCGTCGAGCCACCGTGTGTGCGTGCGTGTGCGTTTTCACGCGTTTTCGCCGTGGAGATTCATCGCCAAAACCGTCGCCGCCGCAATGGCTTCCTTAGCTTGACGCATCGCACATCGACGACGCATTTTCGCCTCCGCCGCAGCTTTCTTTTGCTCTTCAGTCATCGCTAAACGTCGTCGGCGAGAACGGTCGCGCTCCGCGGCGCGTTGCGCCTCTGTCTGCACCAATCGTCGTCGCAAACTTCGTAATCGCTCCTTCTCCCGCAAAGCCTTCTTCTTCGCCGCGAGCGCGTCTTCATTCCCACCGCTCGCGCCCGTATCATCATCGTAGTCCTGTCTCACCACAATCATCTTCACCCCGCCCCGCGCCTGCTGCGGCTGCGACTGCGACTGCGGCGCGCGCCTTCCGACCCCACCACCTCGCGCCCCGATCGCCCCAGCTCCCCCTTGTCCCCCATTCGCCGTAACATCCACAAAAGTCTCCTCATCACTCGATCTCGAGCCATCTTCCGCACCATTCGTCGTCGTCTTCCCCGTCTTCCCCATCCCCAGCCCCCCCGCGTTCGCATCCGCCCCGTCCTCGCGCGCGCGCGCCGCCTGCGACTGGCGTCCTCCTCGCCCCGTCGTCTCCTTCTCCTCCATAAAGTTCAAATCCGCGTAATGCATCGTCGTCGATAGGCGTCGATAGGCGTCACGTGTAAAACACGCCAACGCGAGGTGCAATCAATCCGCCCCACCCCGCGTCGTGCGCGTGGTTTGAAATCAAATCAAATCCTCCACGAACGAATGGCCTTTGCCCTTTGGCGTGCGTCGCGTGGCGCACCGGTCCGACCCGTATACGTATGGTCGTCGTATACCGAAATGTACGCGTCGTGTCGTCCTCTGTCGTCGTCGTCGCACAGTGTCGTCGGTCGTCCTCCGTCGTCGTCGTCACCCCCGTGGACCAACGGGTGCGGCACCGACCGCGTCGTCGTCGTCGTCGTCGTCGTCGTCGTCGGTCGACGCGTTTTCGTCGTCACCCGTTGGTCGACCGACCAACACGTTGCGGGCTCGGGGACTGGGGGGGTGACACCACCAATCGTGATCAGGGACGACTTGAGCCCTGGCCACGTCGGATGTGCCCTCGACGTCGATCGATGTGCGATCGATGGGCGATCGATGTGCGATCGATGGGCGATCGATGTGCGATCGATGTGCGATCGATGGGCGATCGATGGGCGATCGATGGGCGATCGCTCGGGTGCAGGCCTCGTCGGTCTTTGGCCGCACGGGGGATGATGGCACACGTGCGATCGACATCGATCGATCGATCGATGGGTGTCATCGATCGCCATCGACATCGATGTCGATGGGTGTCATCGATCGATCGATCGATCGACGGGGACGCGCACGCGATGGGCGACGACGCGCCGACGGGGACGCGCGGCTGCGCGGTCGCCCGTCGCCAGTCGTCGTGGGTGGCGTTGCGATGTTGTGTGCGATATCAGGCACGACGCCGACGAACGCGGTGGTGACCCCGGGTGGGGTGGTGTACGACAAGACGTTGATCGTCAAGGCGATCGAGGTGCGTCGTCGTGACGACGAGTGTGTGTGTGGCATCGCGCGCGATTGATGCGTGCGATTGATTGATTGATTGATGCATGCGATTGTGCGAGCGCGCGCTGGCTCGCACTGTGTGTGTGTGCGTGTGCGTGTGGGTTTGAATGGATTACGGAGCGGAGCGGGGGTGGATGATGAGCGTGGGCGAGGGATGTGTGCGGCGCGCGCGCGCGAAAGCGAGGGCGAGAGGGTTAGGGAGGACGCTCGAGCGCGCGCGAGGCGAGGCGCGCGGGGTTAACGCGGATGCGCGCAATTCAACTCGACTGACGATGTATTGTGGGTGAATAGGAGAATGGACGATGTCCGGTGACGGAAGAACCGTTAAGTGTTGATGATTTGATTGAAATTAAGCCGCAAAAGTGGGTGAACCCGCGACCGGAGGCGACGATGTCGGTGCCGGGGTTGTTGAGCGCGTTTCACAATGAGTGGGACGCGTTGATGTTGGAAACACATTCTTTGCGTAAGGAATTGCAATCTACGCGACAAGAGTTGAGTCATGCGTTGTATCAACATGATGCTGCGTGTCGTGTGATTGCGCGGTTGATGAAGGAGAGAGATGACGCCAGAGATGCGCTCGCAAACGCCAAGGGAAGCGCGGCGGCAAAGCGCGGGGCGACGGCTGACCAAGGCGAACCCGACTCGAAGAAGAAGCGCGCGGGAATACCAGCCGAGATGATTGCCAAGATGGATGAAACGTGCAAGTCGCTTTCGAGTGCACGCAAGAAGCGCGAAATCTCAAGCACTTTAGCATCCGCTGAAGACATTGGTGGCTATGACGCCACGGTGACGCAAGCGATGCACAAGACGACGTCGGGCGGCATCAACGCCGTGGCAGTGAAGGCTGGTGATGATAACACTATTGCCACGGCAAGCAACGATCACACCGTTGCGATTTTCGATAAATCTAGTGCCCAAAGAACTCAAGTATTGAGTGGACACTCGAAGAAGGTGTTGGACGTCAAGTTTGTCGGCGACCACGTATTGTCGTGCAGCGCGGATAAAACCGTCAAGCTCTGGAGCGCTGAGGGTGCTGAAGCAGCGACGTTCAGCGATCACACGGGCGATGTGACGAGCATTAGTGTGCACCCATCGAACAGTTACTTTGTGTCGACGTCATCCGATACGACGTGGGGTTTGCACGACATTTCCACAAACTCATGCGTGGCGTTGGTGAACGACGACTCCGATTCAGCCATTACTTGTGGAAGCTTCCACCCCGATGGCGTGATTTTAGGTATGGGCACGAAAAATTCTGCCGTGAAGATTTGGGATGCGAAGGATGCGCGCAAGCTTCTTCAATTAGATGGTCACACGAGCGAAGTTACCGGGTTGTCCTTCAGTGAAAATGGCTACTATCTTGCCACGTCGGCGAAAGATGGAGTCAAGGTTTGGGACCTTCGCAAGTCGAAAATTGTCCACGAAATCGACCACGCTGGCGCCTCTGGCGTTGCGTTCGATCACAGCGGTTCTTACTTAGCCACCGCTGGAGCCAACGCGCGCATTTACCAAGTCAAAGGCAAATGGGAAATGCTCAAGGAATTTGACCTTAAGAAAGCCTCCAAGGCTGTCGCTTTCGGCGCCGACGCGCGTTCGCTCGTCGTCGGAAGCGCCGATCACAACTTGCGAATTTTCGCGTAAGAAGCTAGGTAGATTGTCAATATATTTTAATAAAACTCTTTGCATTTTGTTACAAGCTAGTGACCGACCTCTCACTTTCGCGCTGCTCGCGAAAGAATCATTCAAGCCTACGTTTCGTCCTTCAGGACCACCGGCTACGTGGTCTGTGATGTGCTAAGATGATACATATACATTTACACGCCTGCAGAGCTGTGTTCTACTTGCTTTTGCTTTCCGCGTCACGCCGTTCGGCAGCGACGGCGTCGTAGTCGCCCTTGAACCAACCGATTACTGAAAAATCTTCGGGCGCGTCCTCGAGGTCAAAGTACTTCGCCGCCGCGTATGCAACTGCAGCCGTGCCACAGAGCGCGATGGTGAACCTATCGTACTTTTTCATAAAACTTTTCGCCGCATCGGACGACTTTGGCATGGTTGATTCACCCTCGAGTCCACGAATGAGGAAGGGGGAGTTGACGCTCGAGAGAGGTTTGAAACCAGTCGCGACGTCGCGACGAGTGAGCGATTCATTTGATTTGATTGCGTCATATATCAATCACTATCGGCTACACTTATGTTATATTTAATGAGAACTAGAATCTCGCCGCGCCTTTGTCCACGCCGGTGATGGATTATCGAAAGGCTCTGCAACTTCTTGAGAAAGACGCATAGACTTTCGACGATGCATAAGACTGTCATCAAAGAGATCTGGTTGATATCCCTCTTCATCAGCTTCCTCTTGCTTTCTATTTTCTTCGAGATATGGATTTGGTATGTCTTTTTCTCCGCAGTCGACAGCTTGCTTGATCACGTCGATCATCCCTGCCATGCCATAGTTCTTCAACATTGTACGCTCGCGTGCGTTCTCGAGTTTTTGTGAAAACGCATCAATGGCCTCCTTTGAACACGGTCTTTCCACTTTAAGCTTATCCATCAAACCTGTAGAGCAAACTGTGTTGACATCAATGGGAGCCAGCTGCCCTTCACCTAAGCCTCGGCCATCTTTCATGTTGAGAACATCAACAGTACGAGAACGCCATTCGAACAAAGCATCGAATACGCGTTGGCACATCTCTTCCTCTTTTCGCTTCCCGGCCACTGCCTCTGGGTTGAGGAAGTCTTCCAGGAAATCATCGACATTTGGTTGAGTACCAGGCTGTGTACCGATTGCCGGCATTTGTACAACAGTCGGCACTGGAGCTTTGCGATTCGAAGACTCTTTCTTCTCAAATGGCATCGTGAAAACTTCCTGGCCATTTTGCATGCGCTGTGCGCGATCCTTATTGAAATGCACGGTAGTCACAGTCGTTGCAAATGGCCCACCATTCTCGCTGCGCACTGAACGTTCAGTTAAATATCCCCGCAGAACCATGGCACGAGCCAAGCGCTCGGCTTCAGACTTATCTAGAGCCTTGCCCGAACTGTAACCAGGAAGTCTGTTGTACTGCTTCTGTGTCACCGCCTTTGCGGCCGATCCACGGAAAACATCCACTAGCAGACCCATACCGATACCTTCTGGAGTGGCTTTTGTGATGTTTAATAACCCTAACGCATAGTTCGTGACGTCGACGGGCTCAAATTTTACGCCTCTTGCAATAGCTTGGCAAGAATCACACATCCCGCGACACTGCGCACGATCAAAACGTTCGTCAAAATGGCCCATCAACTGCGTACGTCGACAGTCGGCAAGATTCTCGCAATAGGAGACCATCGTATTGAGTGATTCGAGATTGTTCGTGAGAACTGCAGGGTGCGCACGCTCTCGTCGACTGCTATCAATTATCATGCTCCTCGCTTTTGACGCGTCTCCCCAGCTGTAGAAAAGAATGCACAAACCATGTTCGCCATCACGGCCGGCCCGGCCACTTTCTTGATGATACGCCTCTAAAGATTTTGGCATACTATGGTGAAATACGAACCGTACATTCGGCTTATTAATACCCATACCAAATGCAACTGTTGCGCATATAATTTGTACCTCGTCACGAGCCCACATTTCTTGATTTCTCTTGCGCTCGCTGTTCGACAAACCGGCGTGATAAGGCTTTGCAGACAGTTTTCTGGGGAAGTTCTTGTAGTCTCCCATGTCTCTATCCATCTTGCTTAATTGTTGTGCGAGATTCTCGCAATCTATCTGACTGAAACAATACACAATACCACTCTGCACTCGACCGTTCTTTACCAATCCATGCTTCAAAATCAAATCCTTAATCGTTCGAACCATTTGCTTACCCTTGAGCTTTGGCTGAACCAAGTAAGTTAAATTCGTTCGATTGAATGTGTCAAAAAATCTCAGACACTTGGGCAAATTTAGCTGATGTACAATGTCATCTTGAACTCTCCTCGTTGCCGTAGCCGTCAAGCACATAATTGGCGTCGTTGGAAACAAGTATTTGAGCCCTCGTAATTCGGTATAGTCTTTTCGAAAATCATGCCCCCATGAACTAATGCAATGTGCTTCGTCTAGAACAAATCTACTCAGCATTCCTCGATCGTATAATCTCTGAAGAGTGCTTTTTAATTTACCACTACGCACAACCTTTTCAGGTGTAACATAGAGAAGCCTCAACTCTGGCGTTGCTGAATTGAGATCTTGATAAATCACATCATCACTCTCTTTAGCTGCAGAAAGTACAGTTGCTGGGATTTGCATTTCGCCAAGGTGATGAAGCTGATCCTGAATCAATGAGATCAAAGGTGAAATCACAACGGTAATTCCTGGCTTGATGACTGCGGGCAGTTGATAGCACAGAGATTTTCCACCTCCAGTTGGCATCAATACCAAGCAATCTTTTCCAGCCATTGTAGCGTTGATCGTTTGCAATTGTAATCCACGGAAGTCTCTCGCGTTGAATGTATTCCTCAGGGTGGTCTGACACAAATTACTCCATTGGTAGTCGCTACGACCCCACTCTGCGGCATCACCACATTTTATCTGACATTCCACTGGCTTAATATTTGCGCTTGCGTTCACGGTCCCAATACCATTCATAGGAATCACAGGCTGCGCTTCGTCGATCTGAAAGTCATCTTGGTCCCACGACGCGAACTCATTCAATTTCTGTGCTGGTGCTCCCGTAGCAAACGAATAACGATCGTTCATGGGAGGTCCCGCGGCGTACGGTTCGCCGCTAAACTGACGCGTCATAGGCGCGCCCGCGCTCATACTTGTACCCATCGCGTTCCCCATATTCGGTATGGGCTGATACTCTTGCCCGCTATAATTCATCTGCGACGGCATCGCTGGAATGCTCGGTCTATTTGCTCCCGTACACACTCGAACGATCGTCTCTGCTTCGACCCGTTGCCGCTGCAACAATTTTCTATCGCTATTCTTTAACACGACGTCGTCATCCTCCAATTGAAACACCAAATGGTCCAAAATAGGTCGCAAAGCGTCGACGTGTGCCGCGCGATGCGGACACTCGCGCAACGATGCACCGTGTTCGCATAACCAATCGGCGCCAGAACCATCCAACGGCGGCGCTTGACCGTTCCCCATCGTGACGCGCGACGGTTTAGGCGCCACCCGAGCGGGCGCGCTCGCCACCGTCGGCATCATCGCCATCGCCACCGACGCCGGCGCCGCCTCCACCGGTCGCTGTCGCTGCTTCACAATTTCATCTACGTCTATATGTGCGAGTTCATCGTCATCGTCATCATCGAACGCCAACCCTCCGTTGTTGACCGCCATCGCGTGGTCCGTGCGACTCGTCGGCGCCGCGCTCCGCGCGCGAACGCCGTCACCACCATCATACGTCGTTGCCATCATCGGCGGCCCCGCCGTCATCGGCATCATCGGTGTTTTTTCAAACCTCGATGGCTTTACGCTCGCCCGTCGTGCACCAGGCACCATCATCGCCAACGTCGTGTCGTCGACATCCGCCGCGCGCGCGTTTAAAATCTCCAACGCGCGACTCGGCTCATCCTTCCCACCCGCGCCCGACGTCGATCTTAACAACCCATGCATGAGATCTACGTCGAGTCCAACATCATTCGTCGTCCCCGCCGCTCTCGCGCGTGCTCGATCGTGGGTCAACGAGTACGTAAAACCGCGTTCATTCGTCGTCGTCTCGGATGGCGTGTTGATTCCGTGCACCATGGTTGACAGAATGACTGCGTTTATGCGCAGCTATGGACGATGTGCGCGCGTGATTGGTGCATGTCACGATGAGTGGTACGCGCAGTTCGCACACTTGAACGCAACAGCGCAACAGCGCGCGCACGCACTCGCGCGTCGTGGTTTGAGGTGCGCGTTGTCGCGTTTTGATTTTTTGTGACACCTAGAGTTACAAGACGGGCGCGATATAAACGATGACGCGCTTACGCATTCGCCGCAGCGGCGGCAGCGCGAGCGAAATCGCCTTCGAATCCTTCAATTTTAGCTAATGCCTCGGATGGGACACCTAAAGCCTTGATGGCATTGATGAATCGAGAGGATGATTTCCCGAGGTGCGCGGCGCATGTGGCCAAGTTGGCCAACGTCTCTGCGTTTTTCGCATCCTTCCCGATGGCTTCTAATAATTCACGTTCAGCATCGTCGTACGCACCCATGAGCATAAAACACACCGCCGAACCATTATGTAATTTCGGTGTCCACATGTACTTGTCACCGAGCTCTTGATAAATGTAAGACGCGTCTTGAATCTTCTTGCCTCCGCTCGCGACGTTGGCCCACGCGCACGCCAGTTGCACAACGGTTGAATCATCATCCACGGCTTGCATCATCTTCGCTTGCTTCTCGGCAAGTTCTGGACGGTCGATCATGCATAATAAGTTCACCATCATCGCATTCAACTCCAAAGACAGACCAGTGTGACAACACTTCATAGCGTCCACGACGTTGCCCTCGCGAGAGAGAATCGTCGCCGCCATCAACTGCACCGTCGCGTCTTGACCCCCAGTCATATCCTCCGTCATCGCCATAATTTCTTGAACAATACCTTCAGCATTCTCACCCACGGTGTATCGCGCGAGAAGCTTCACCGCGCGCACGGGCAAAGGCGAATCTTCGGTTATGGAATCAATCACGATCTGTTTGCAAAGCAACGACAAAAGATTCAATCACGCGCGGTTAGTGTCGCGTCTCGCGGGTCAATGCCAGGCTAAATACGCGTATGAAGCGTGCGTGTGCGCCTGCGCACGCGCCGCGCGACCTCTCGCCCGCATCCGCGGCACGTACCTTTGCCTTTCCAAGCGCCACGTTCGATCGCGCCTCAAACACCGCGAGCGCAACTTGTTCCGCGCCGTTCGACGCCGACGCGCGCGCGGCGGCGACGTGTTCGATGGCTTTCTCGTACGCCCCGATGTGGAAGTAGTTTTCCACCGCGAAGAACGCTTCGTTGATGCTCATGTTCGACGACGAGTGTGCGAGCGACGCGCGCGTGCGTCGTTGAGTGCGGAAGCTCGCACGCGCCTCACTCGTCGTCGAGTGGCGCGAATGCGACATGACGTTACCCGATGATGCGCGCGCGAAGACGATGACGATGACGTCCACGTCGACGTCGGATGCGGACGACTGCGCGCGGTCGCCGTCGACGACGACGACGACGACGACGACGCGCGCGCGTTTACCCCCACGCCGGGCTTTGGACTTTGTCACGTTTGACGCGAATAACGCGTACGGCCAGATGTTCAAAGATAGCGACATAGCGCATAAATTAGCACACGACCCAATGTTCGACGGTTGGAGTCGTAAGCGAGGATTGAAGAAGGAAATCACCGAAGCTTATGCCGCACTGAGGGCGGTGCGAGGCACGCTCGAAGACGCCGACGGCGGCGGCGACGGAGGCGAGAATTTGATATTTGTGGAGCTGTGCAGCGGACGGGGTTTCGTCAGCATTGTTTTGGCTTCAGAGTTTCCAAAATCTCGTGTTTTCATGATAGATAATGACACGAAAATGAACGTCGACCACGTGAAAGCTTTTGATGAACGCGTGACTTTTCACGCGCTCGACGTTCACGACGCGGCAACTGAAGCTTTCATTCGCGACTTAGCGAGCAAAGACCGCACGAAAACCGTCGTCATCGTCGGCATACACTTATGTGGAATTCTTTCTCATCGTGCCATCGAGCTTTACGAACGTATCAGCGAGGTATCGGCCTTAGTGGTTTCGCCTTGCTGTCTGCCTCAGCGAAGAAGGCACGATGTGTTCGGCGTCTGGTGTACGAACATCGCTCGCTCGGTCAAGCACACCACACCTTATAACGTATGGTGCACGCAGTTGTTGTTTCGAATCCCTCGAACGCACCGGCGCAACATGCTCGTCGATCACGACATGCTGTGCGCGCAGAATACCTTGCTCATCGCGTCCAAAGGGGCGCTCGACCGCGCCTCGCTCGACTGTTCCAATCAAACATTCGTCGTCCCTGGTCGTACGTGTGCGACTTGGAGGACGTCAGCCAAGTCTTCATAGCGCGTACATGCATTCGCGCATTCAAGGACCGATTAGCCATCCTAAATGCGCGCCTAGCTCCCTTTACATGTAACGCAACTCTAGCGGTAGGTAGTCCCGCGCGAGGTGACGAGGACAAGTATGACACCACTTGCCGCGCCACATCGCGCGCGCGCGTGTTGGCGTCGGGCCCGTCGCACCTGCCGAGGTGTGCGAACGCGTTATATAACCCGCGTGACAACCCAACGTCGCTTGTCATGTTCGCCTTCACGCCCGCCCGCGTGGCGGCGTTCACGAGTGGACGTTTAAACGACAACCCCACTCGAGTCGCTCGTCGGGGGAATGTCAGCCGCACGTGTGCGATGCGCGTGAGCGCGGTGCACGCGACGACGACGATGAATACGCTCGTTGCTGAGCGCTCTCCAATCGCCCAGCGCCGATGTGTGATTGTGGAGAAACGCGCGAGAGGAGAGGCGGAGCGCCCGCGCGGACGTATCGTCGCCAAGGCGTCAGAGTCTTCGGAGGGTATGAGCGTTCGCACGAAGACGGCGGTGTACTTCTTCTTGTGGTACTTTTTCAACATCGTTTTCAACGTGTATAATAAGTCGACGTTGAATGTTTTCCCGTATCCGTGGTTGATTTCAACCTTGCAGCTTGCGGCGACGAGCTTGTGGATGTTAACCGTTTGGGTGACCAAGGTGCAACCGGTACCAGTTGTATCGAAGTTGTTTTTGATTGCGGTGGCGCCGGTGGCGTTTTTCCACACCGTCGGGCATGTTTCTGCGTGTGTGAGCTTCAGTAAGATGGCTGTGTCGTTTACGCACGTTGTCAAGGCGGCCGAGCCTGTGTTCTCTGTGATTCTCTCTGGCCCGCTTCTCGGCCAGACGTTCTCCCCAGCGGTGTGGGCCTCTTTGCTCCCAATCGTCATCGGTTGCTCCATGGCAGCGATGAAGGAAGTGAGTTTTAACATCACTGGGTTCCAAGGCGCGATGATTAGTAATGTTGCAATGGTTTTGCGCAATATCACGTCGAAGAAGTCGTTGAACGACTTCAAGAACATTGATGGTATCAACTTGTATGGTATCTTGGGCATCATCGGTTTATTGTACCTCGCCCCAGCGGCGATCTTGGTTGAAGGTTCGCAATGGTCTGCGGGTTACGCCGCTGCTGTCGCCAAGGTTGGTGAACAAAAGCTCTGGCAAATGCTCTTCTTGTCCGGCATCTTCTATCACTTGTACAACCAAGTCAGTTACCAAGCCCTCGCAAACATAACTCCGGTTACATTCAGTGTTGGTAACTCGTTGAAGCGTGTTGCAGTCATTGTGGCCTCGGTGCTTTACTTCAAAAACCCCGTTTCTCCCTTGAATGCCGCTGGCTCGGCCTTGGCTTTGGTCGGCGCATACTTGTACACGAAGGCGACGGAGAAACCCAAGAGCGGCGCAGCCGCAACCACGAAATCGTCTTCCTCCTCCGAAGGCTATTCTGCATACAATGACGCTTTTCGTGCGGCGACTGGCTTAAGCAACCTCTAGATTGATGTTCTCTTAAGCTAACCAGGTGTAATTGTTGACATAACTAAAATCTACAACTCTAAAATTCCTACTGCCGCCTTTGCTCGTGATACCTTAACAGCTGCGTTCGTCTTTCTAAATCGGGCAAATATGCCGCGAGTCGTAAGAGAATATTTGCGTCACCCCCACAAAGCCGCGTGGCTTGATCGTAGAATGATTCGATCGATATGTGCCCCTCTTGCCACTCTCGTCCAGATGTGCGCAATTTCAAATACGCCGACTCACCAAGAATGTGCATCAAGTCTAAAGCTAATGATGCACTCGTATTGGTGTTGTTATTTTGCACCGAGACTTTCGTGCTTGATTTTGCGTTTTGTTTACTCTTGTTGGTCATACGTTCGCTCACGGACGACGCATGCGCGTCTTCGGTGGCTTGCTTTTCGACAAACGTTCGAATGAGCGCCGACACTTCACCAGTGCCCATCACAAGCTCATTGCGAGGTTTGTTCAAAGTATCCGTAGTTTCTGATGCTTTGCTGTGCGTTTCTTTAGTGTCTTCAGCAACCACACCATCTCGCGTACCCGTCACTTCACCACCACCATTTCTACTGTTCACGCTTCGTCGACGTCCCCAAGCGATGATTGAAAACCGCGGGTCGCTTTGCCCGCTCTTCGCCGCTTTCGGTACGCCGTGTTTGAAACGCTTATTCACCTCGGATGTAAATGCAAAAACGTCTCCATTATTTTGCGGAAAAGTAAAAGTCTGCCCACTCGGTTCGTGTAAAAACACCAGCTCGCGTGACCCACCAAACGAAGCACCCATGGTGAAGTCCTCGCGTTGCGCGCGCCCACCGTAGGCGTGCGAATCATGGTGGAACGGCTTCCAATCCGTGCCGTCGCGGTAAAAGTTCATTCGCGTCGCATACACTTCGACATCAAAGTACGTCGCCATGGCGTCAACAATCTTATGAAACGTCTCGCTAAACTCTGGGTTCTCGCTCTTCAAATGTTTGCTCCAGTTCACCATCCCCGAGGACGACCCACTGCCGTCGTCGCGTGCCGCCTCCGCCTCCATCTCTCGCCCGAGCGCGCAGAGCAATCCGTAATCCTTCGCCGCGCAATGAAAGTGTCTCAAATAAATCGCGTTCCCATCCATCACGGCTTGAAAGTCCCGCAACAAGTTCCCATCCATGCGCGCGCTCTCGCCTCGCAGCGCCTTGGTTGCAAACTTAATCGCATCATTCTTTGCATCCCTGTCCCCCGTCGCGTCGTCGCCATCGCCCCTCGCGTGGCGCTTGACAAAGTGCACGCCAGACATCGCGTCAGAGGCGTCGTCTGGCGCGCGTGCGGTGCCGCCGTCGTCCCTCGAGGGACGATTATCGTCGCGTTTTCCTATACCCTAGCCTCGACCTCACCGACAGCTTTTGGAATTTGAAAACGTGTTAACCGTCGATGTTGTGACGTCGATGACCCACAGTGCGCGACGCGCGCGGCGTCGAACGCAAGGATTAACGTCTCGGGGTGCGTATCGTGGCACCCATGGCGTCGATGGTGACAACGACGTCGCGGACCGCGACGACATCGTCGTCGATGCGCGCGAAGGTGGCGCGCGGTGGGTGGTGCGCTCGAGCGCGCGTGCCGAGGCGTGTTCGGGGCGTTGATGCGCGAGGAACGATGGATGTGGGGAACACATTCGTGGATGGCGTGTTAGGCAGCGTGTTAGTGTTGGCGATTGCGCAATCAGGGTCGGTACTGACGGCACGACGACGGGAGAGGGGGGAGGCGCGCGCGTCGGCGTCGGCGTCATTCGCCGAGAAAGAGGACGAGGATGAAGGAGATTTGAACTTGAGATGGACCGTGGCGAGCGTTGTGGGTTGTATTCCGCTTTTTGCTTGGTCTTCGTGGCTTTTGCCAACGATATCACTCGGATCTTGGGATGATGTAGATGAGCGAGGAATGGGCAAACAAAAGGCGCTTGCGTTTGCTGGGGCGTATTTGCTCGCATACGCCGCGCACGGATTTAATCCTAGTGATAGTGCGACGTGGTTAGTGACACTCATGTGCGCGGCACATATTCAAATAGAGCGTACGATTGCGTTAGAACCGATCGATATGGATGAGACAGCCGTGACGAGAACAACGCGAGGCGAGGGGAAAACGTTGTCAGATTGGGCATCCGTCGACCACCATGCACCAGCGCGCTCTCAGAAAGGCAAAGGGATGGTGCTCGGACTCTTAAACCCGCGATCGCAGTCATCAGAGTCAACGTCAACAACTACATCAATCACGGGAAGTACGCCGGTAAGGAGCGCAGTAAATGTTGGACGAGCTCTCGGCCAAGTGAGCGTCGCGGCGAAACAATTTGGAGCGAGCGTACGAGAAGGTCAAATGCAAGCCGAAATCGAACAAGAAGCTCTTCGCACGCAGGAAGCCTTGGCACAAGAATCCCAGATTCTATCAGGTGAGCTCGAGGATTGGGATGTTCGATTCAGATTGCGAACGATGACAAAGCCGCAACTGCTTGATATCGCGCGTCAAAAAGGTTTGAAACGCTTTTCAAAACTCACCAAACCTCAGCTCATTGCTAGGCTCGAACGAGAAGTCATCGAACAAGACAGAAAATAACTGCATAAAATATAAATTACATAGAAATAGCACTGTACAATATCACTGCGACGATTTGCTTCACGTGCGAGAGAGTCCAAGTCAACTACGCAACGCTCGACTTATGCACGCCACCCGCTCCACTCACACAAATCGAATTTGATGAGACCAGCATCGGCACCTTGCTCCAACATCTGTACATTACATCTGTGCTCTGATGACATTCCAATCACGTACTTTGGGCGCACGCATGTGCCTTCGCGCACGGCCACGTTTAACATCTTCAACACTTGAAGTCCAGTGTATGGCGGCATGAAATAATCAAGCAAGAGAACGTCTGGCGCAAACTCGGCGATGATGCGCACCGCATCGTCGGAACGCCACTGTTGCTTGAACTCCCCCACTGTGTTCACTCCGCCATTCGTCAGCATCTCATCAATTGCGTAGCTGTCCTCGAAAGCCAAGACTCTGTATGGCTGCTTTCCAGCCGTCGCAGACGCCATCTCGCGCGTTCGATGCCCTCGACTGCGCGCCGCGCTGCACGACCGTCGTCCTACGTGTTGTATCGACGATCGCGCGAGCAGCATTAACTTCTCAGTGCGATCGGCGTCGCGCAGTCTGGCCTTGAGCTCTTGCGTCGTGCTCGACTCGTCTCCACAACGCAACGCGTTCGTCGTCGTCCTCACGCCGTCGTCTCGGCGGGAGATGAGTATGGGGGCATCTCCGAGCGAGCGACGAACAAGGAATGCATTGGCAATCGCTGCACGCGCACGTAGGCGTCGTAGACGAAACGTAGCGATCGCATTCGTGCTCTTCATGGTGTTCGAGCTCAAGACGTTCTACCCGGGGGATCAAACGTTGCGCAATGCCTCGGAGTCATGGGGGCGACTCATGTTTTCGAGAAGTGGCTTTTCGTTCGGGAAGACGTACGAGAAACGGTTCAGTGAGCACAAGGTACAACTAGATGCGTCGGATTCGTCGATAGCAGTGACAAAGAAGGAGTTTACTGTGCAAGGAAAGATTCCAGACAAACCAGAGTGGACGCGAGACGTAACTTTAGATGAACTCGTCGCCGCAGACAAGGGTAAAAAGTGTTTCTTTTACGTCGAAGTAGATGAACCAGTCCTTGTCCTCTATGATGATGGTGATGAGTTGCGACATAACTTGGAGAACGGGATGATGGACTTGGATATAGAACAGATGCGGTGCACGTACTACAACGGCGTCAACAAGCCGCGAACAGGGCAGTCGATGGAGGATAGCGCTTGGACGTTAGTCCCCGATCCGATTTCAGGTGGGAAAGTAGTTCTGATGAGTACGGCAACGACGCTGGGGATGTTGTCGGCGTATCATCGCCCGTTGTTAAATCATCAGGCTTACGCCGCACACCACGGTTACGGTTCAATTTTATCACTCGTTTCGAAAGATAAGCTCAAGGGGCGTTCGGGTAAATTCGCCAAACACATTGCACTCGGAGTTCAAGTGAAGAAAAGAGCGTATGATATGACGTGCCATGTCGACCTCGATGCTTGGTTTGCAAGCTGGGATTCGTTGAGCACGTACTCAAAGCATTGGCCAGAGTCCAAAAATTTGTTCTTTGGCGATACTGGTCAAGTGTGGTTGAACTCTGGGTTGATGTGTGCAAGATCGAATGATTGGTCCAGCAAATTTTTCGAGCGCGTTATCAATGCTGCTTATGGAGAAGGTGTGGGTAAAGATTCTAAGCTCGTAAAGTTTGGATTCAAGCGGGACCAACCCGCCGTGTGGCACATTCTCCTATCAGATTGGGCTGAGAGCGACGCGGTACCTTACCACGGACAACGGTGCTCGATGTGGTCTGAATGCAACCCGGACTCAAACCCGATTGAGTGCTGGCACTGGTGTTTCTGGGATGCACTCCAGCGCATTCCAGGTTGGCAGGGATTGCACGATTTGAATAAACTTCCAAACGTGTATTTGGATTCGCAGCACAACAAACCGCAAATGCACCGCATGTGCTTGCGAAGTTGCCATAGCGTACTCAATCGTGGTAAAATGGCCCTTTGTTCAGGCATTACTCGCATGAAGTTGTGTTTCCCAAACGATGTAGACAAAATGTCGCTGTGTGATGGTAGAGGGTGCTTGCAACAACTCACGTCGCGTGGTGGCGCGTGGCTCAAGCACACCGGTCACCAGCATTGGCGAGACGTTCTACCATCTTGTATTCCGATAAACGGTGCGGAGTCCAAAACAGAAAAATACTCCAACTTTGCTCTGTGCCAAAAGCATTAGAACGCGCGCGCGAACATAGAAAGTTTTTATTTATTAGCTAGAGTTCTAGAAAAATCGTCATAACAAGAATTCGATAATCATACTACTGACAGTCGTCGATCGACGCCCTCCGCAGCCTCGCGTTCGACGGGCATCAGGGCAACTTCTTCATCGATTGGCGTACCAAAGACATCCATCTCCCGGTCGTCCTCATCGTCGTCCGCCGCGGATGGATCCCACTGCGGCCCAACTTTCACTCGCATCGCTTCTTGAGCTATAATGGCTATGCGGTAACTCACAAACAACGTCATCAACAATCCGAGAACGTAAAACGTAACCTCCAGTGCCGTCGCTCCGTCCCTACCACTTGCTCGTCTTCCAGTGTCTCCCAGATACACGTACACAAAACTCGAAGGCATCACACCGACGAGCGTCGCCAAAGCGTACGACGTAAACGACACCGACGTCAAACCCAACAAATAGCTCGCTGCAGTGAACGGTGAGAATGGCGACAGGCGAACTAATAAAACTATTTGCGAGCCATCTTTTATGACAGCCTCGTCCAACGCCTTGAATCGCCCACCATCTCGTACTAATAACTTTTCCACCCACGGTCGCGCGGCGTATCTGGACAGTAAAAAGCTCACAATCGCTCCCGCACCTGCAGACGTCACGCACAGCGCCACGCCGCCCAAGGTGCCGTATAATATCCCTGCCGTCACACATGTCGCACTCGCCGCGCCCGGAATCACCCCAAAGCTCGCAATGAGCACGTTGAATATAAAAAACTTCACCGGATTCTTCACGTGAGGCATGATATCCTCATACAAGTCAATCTCAATCCGCGTCGAGGCGTACACCGCGCCCCCGATGACGGCCACGACGGTGAGAAACACCGCCAAGGCTTTCACGACGAGTTCGCACGTCAACACCGGCACGGTCGACGTCGACGCATTCCCGTGCGCGCGCGTGCCCCCACCACCGCTCGCGCCTTCCCCACCGTTCGCGTTCGCGCTCGCGCTCGCGCTCGCGCTCGCGTTCGCGTTCGCGCCGTCGCCCAGGAGCACGCCTCGGTCGTGCGCCGTCGTCCCGCGCTGTCGCGCCATGGCCCCCACGGTCGACCTCGACGCGGCGCTCATGTTCGCCGTCCCGTCGCGCGTCGTCGCCTGGCGCGCCATGGCGCGCACGCGCGGGCACCAGCCCACGACAGACCGAGGCGGTCGTCGTGTCGTCGTCCCGGGACCACGGGGGCTCGGGGATCATTCCACGCGTATGGGCACACAGTGTGCGTACCTAGAGATCATCATTCATCCATGTGGATGTCCATCGAACCTAGGGCGAGGCGTCCATCGATGATCGAGGCGTCTGATCGATCGATGCCCACGTCCGATCCGATCGACGAGGACGCGCGATGGGACGGACGCGTCACGCGTCCGAGGATCGGGGCGCGTTCGCCCGCGCGTGTCGCGCGCGTTTCAATTTCAATGCGCGTCACAGTCGCGCGCACATGCCGGTGACGACGGCGACGACGACGACGCAAACGACGAGGAGTGAGGGGTGGTGTGCGGGTGAACGAGTGCGCGTGGGAGTTCGTCAACGCCTGCATCGCGGACGGTGGAGTCAGGCGTCGGGGGTGGCGACGCGAGCGGGGGAGCGACGAGGGGAGGCGCAACGGCTGGGAACGGCGTGCATGACGAGCGCGGGGGTTGTTGGAGGAGTGTTACGACGACAACGACGAGGAATAGGGATGATGATGATGACGACGACGAGAGGAATGATGGGGATGATGTGTGCGGCGCATGGTGGTGAGCGCGCTACGACGGGGAACGGTGTGGGTTTGGTGCCGCGAAGCGGGACGTCAACAAAGGCGGCGTCTTCGGGGCGGTTGAACGACGCCGCTCGAGGACGGATGTTATTTGATGTGCGAACGCGAGCGATTAGTTCTTCCTCGGAAGTTTCTGAGAAAGATACTCGGGCGTATGATGCGGGCTCGATTCAAGTGTTGCAAGGTTTAGAGCCAGTGCGCAAGCGTCCGGGGATGTACATAGGCAGCACGAGCGCAAAAGGTTTGCATCACTTGGTGTGGGAAGTATTAGATAACGCCGTGGATGAAGTCCAAGCGGGACATGCAAGCCACGTGGTGGTAAAAATTGACCAAGATGGATTCGTGAGCGTTTCAGATGATGGGCGCGGGATTCCCACGGACGTTCACCCAGTCACCGGGAAGAGCTCGTTGGAAACTGTGCTCACGATTTTGCACGCCGGTGGCAAGTTCGGAGGTGACAACAGCGGTTATCGCGTCTCTGGTGGTCTTCACGGTGTTGGTATTTCCGTGGTGAATGCTTTATCAGAGCTCGTTGAAGTCACGGTTTACCGCGATGGTAACGAATACAATCAGTCATTCTCACGAGGCATCGCCGTCGGGGCGATGCAAGTAGCCAAGCAAGAGGGCGGCGGGAAAAGAAAAGGCACGACGATTCGTTTCAAACCTGATGACCAGATCTTTGATAAGATTGTATTTAGCGTTGATACCATCCGCACCAGAATGAAGGAGCTTGCATTCTTAAACAGTGGAACTGAGTTGAATTTGAGTTCGTACGACAAGAAGAAGGACGCAATGGTTGACGAACAGATGCTTTTCACCGACGGCCTCAAGGATTACGTCATGGATCTTACTTCAGACGCCAATCGTCTCCATGAGCCTATAACATTCAAGGGAGAGTTAGAAGGTGTTCGCGTCGAAGGGTCACTGTGTTGGACAGCTGATTCATATTCAGATACGCTCTTGGGTTACGCGAATAGCATTCGAACGACGGATGGTGGTACGCACCTTGATGGATTGAAATATTCTCTAACGAGGACAATCAACGCTCTGAGTCGCAAAGCGAAGTTACTTAAAGATTCTGACGCTAATCTGGGTGGCGATCACGTACGTGAAGGATTGTCGGGTGTTATTGCTGTCTGGGTTCCAAATCCGGAATTTGAAGGTCAAACAAAGACGCGTTTAGGAAACTCTGAAGTGCGCAGAATTGTTGAGACTATTGCTAGTGATGCTGTTGCGGGGCACATGGAGTTTAACCCAGATATTTTAAAATCTATTTTCGCAAAGGCACAATCAGCGTACAAGGCATCAGAGGCTGCAAAGCGCGCAAGAGAGATGGTGCGAAGAAAAACCGTGTTGACAGCAAATCGTTTACCGGGGAAACTTTCCGATTGCTCATCATCTGACGCCGACAAGACGGAGATCTTTCTAGTTGAAGGTGACTCTGCTGGTGGTAGCTGTAAGCAAGGTCGCGATCGAGGTTTCCAGGCTGTTTTGCCGTTAAGAGGTAAAATTATGAACGTCGAGCGCAAACTTGACGCTTCTGCGTTGTACAAAAACACTGAAATCACAAACATGATTTCGGCACTCGGACTGGGGGGAATGGGTGACGACCTCGACACTTCGGCTCTGAGGTACTCTAAAATTATCATACTGACGGATGCAGATGTCGACGGTGCGCATATTCGAACACTCTTGCTTACGTTTTTGTACCGATACCAGCGAGATCTGTTTGAAAAGGGATACGTTTTCGCCGCTGTTCCGCCACTCTACAAGGTCGTTGTAGGTAAAAAGGAGACTTATTGCTACGATGATGACGAACTCGCAAAGCATCTCGCAAGCTTACCTGAAGGCGGCCAGAAGTACCACATCCAACGTTTTAAAGGTCTCGGTGAGATGATGCCCGAGCAATTATGGTCAACAACTTTAGATCCGAAGCGACGTTTATTAAAGCGTTTAACCGTCGACGATGGAGTAGCAGCGAATCACATGTTCTCCACGCTCATGTCAAAAGATGTGGAGCCCAGAAGAAAGCTCATTACCGATGAAGGTTCCTCGCTCGCGTCTATTGACGTTTAATATTAGGCGAGCAATGCGCAGTTTAAGAGACTTTAAAAGTTATGTAAAGTAGGAAGTTGTGAATGAAAGACTCTTTATTAGTACTTACACGACATCATGTCATATTCGTAGCGTTTCTAATTCGCCTCTCCATTCAAAATTGCGCTCACGGAGGACATAATAGATCCCCGTGACGCCGTTCGAGTGCTCGAGGAATGCACTATGTCGTCGCGCTGCTCACGACGAAACTCAACGTCAACTTCTTGTTGTGGATTTTCGTTCGCTGTGCCACTCTTGAAGAGTAATCTTATTTCTTGAATAGCCATTTTCATTCCTGTGACTTCACTCTTTAATTCGAGCAGTAGTCGAGATAGACTTTCGACGTGGACTTTGTGTGCTACTTGAATTTTGGGTTGCTCAAACTTGGCACGGAGCTTAGCGAGTGTGGCGAGGCGTTCCGGGGTGTCGATCACAAGCTCGTTATCAGTCACGTCTAAAGATGTATCATTCGCAGAATTTACAGCGGGCATGACGTAGATTTATGAAGACTGTGTGTTTAGTTACAAGCTACCAAAGTGAAAAGGTTTTGTTTTGCCGAGGCAACGCCACGCGAAAACTAGTCGTTTCCTGCATCGCAACCGTCTGTTAAATTAGGTCTTCAACCGTTTGACGCTCCACAACGTCATTGATTAAATTTCTCAGTTTCCTTCAGCGTCAACTTGAGGGCCTCACCTTTCAGTCGCTCGAGCTGTTGTTGCTGCTCGGGCGATAGAGATTGCAAAATCTCTTCGTCGAGATCGCCTGATTCGAGGTCATCGCCTTCACCCTGAATGGAACGGAGGTACTTACCCCAGCCCGAAACAAACTCCTGCCACTGCTTATCGGTGACCTTTTCACTTCTCAAATGCGTTCTAAATTCTTCTCGGGCGTATGCGTCGCCCAAGCCCTTCATCGGCGCCGGTAGAGTTCTGTGTGCGCGACAGATCTTCCTGTACAGGGCAAAAATCTGTCGCACTCCACTCATCGTTCTCGCACACTCGATGGCCTATTATCGATCTATTATCGATCAACTACTATTCTGCGCAGTTATATCTCTACAACCCTATACGCTCTCTCTCTTTCCTCGCGCAAACACCGTCGACGCGTCGTCGCGCGCGCGCGCCCCTGAAACTCGCGGATCTCTTTCACGTCGTGCGCGACGTTTACTCCGCCACCAACCCTCCACTTGGCTGGCTTAACACTCCGAGTTGTTCCTTCTCCAACTCAATCAATTGCTCTTCACGGTGAAGCTGCACGATGAGCGGCACGACGAGCACCAAGAAGGATGTCCCGAACGTCCACGCCGCTTTGCCCGTGTGAAATGCAAGCTTCTTCGCCAAGCGCGCCACCTCGTGTGCGTCCAATCGCACCGGTCTAGCAGTGTTAGCGTGTTCGGCGTTAACGTTAGGGACGATCTCCATGAATTCCCGCGGTGCAACGACGATTGTGCCGTCGTCCGGCGCGCGCGCGCCGCGCAAACGACGACGCAAAACACGAAAATCGCGCGTGCCTAGGGTTTAGGTAAACCCTAGACCTACAGGGGGGTCGCCCTTTTGATCACGATTGGTCGATGGCCCCGATTTAGCGATGTGCGCATCGATGAAATCGCCTACATCGTCTTTCGCGGTCGCGCTCTACGACCCGCTCTACGACCCGCCGGACGCCCCTGCTCGTTCGTGCTCGTTCGGACGTTCGCGAACACGTCTCGGCCGCGTCAGCGTCGCCCCGCCCGCCGCGCGCATTGCCGACAACGACCCGAAACCGCGCGCGACAGTGTGCGGCTGCTTTCGCGTCGTCGGCGTGAATCCAGACGTACGGCGTCGGACGACACCGCGCCAATATGTCCTTCTCCGCCAACCCGTTCGGCGCGTTGGACGACGACGCGGCGCCCGCCCCGGCGGCGGCGAAAAAGCCGACGGGAGACGCCAAGCCAGCGGCGAAAGGTGCGAGCGACGCGACGCGTGTCGGTGCTGCGATGGGGCGACGAGAAGTCAAGGGAAACGAATGCGAGGCGACGAGGAGATGATATAAAAAACGCTCGACATGAATGGTGGAAAACATTCGTGAGTGTTAGCGCGCGAGGGGCGATCGAACCCACCGCTCGGGGGGCGACGCCGGGGGCGGAATCGCCATCCGACGAATGGTAAACCCCAATTGAACAACCAGAGACTGACGATGTGGATTTACGCGTTTTTTGATCGCATGTAGCCGCTGCGCCCGCGCGCGCGAACGATGGATCCAAGGCCAAGCCCGTATCCAAGGCTTCTCGCGAGTTCGAAGGCGAAGTCGTCGGAAGCGAAGGCCAAAAGGGCTTCCACGCGAAGGGCGGTCGCGGTGATCATAAAGGTCACTCGCGTTCGACTCGTCGCACCGGCGGCCGAGGCGAAGGCGGCGAAGGTCGTCAACGCTCTCGACGCGATTTCGACCGACGTGACGCGTCTGGCCGAGGTCACGAAGGCCACCGCGGTGGTGCCGGCAAGGCGAACTGGGGTAAGCCTGGTGACGAACTCGCCGAAGCCGGCGCCTCTGGTGACGTGGAAAGCGAAACTGAACCTGAAGTCGAAGAGCCGTCGAACGAACTTACGTTTGAACAAGCTCAAGCGATTAAAGCTGAAGCTAAGAAGGCTCTCGCCGCTCAGTGGAAGCCGGCCGCCGCGAAGGTGATCGACACCTCTGCGTTTGAAGGTCTCTCCTTGGCGCAACGCGAGCAAGCTGATATCGACCTCGGCAACCCGACTGGTCCCAAGGCTAAGCGTGAACGTACGAAGGCTGCCGCTCCAAAGCAAAAGATCGATGTTGGTTTCCGTATTGCTGCATCTCAACCCGCTGATGACCGCGATGATCGTGGTGATCGCGGTGGCCGCGGTGGCCGTGGTGGCCGCGGCGCCCGCGGCGGTCGGGGCGACTCTGGTCGCGGCGGCCGTGGCGGCCGTGACTCCGGTCGCGGTGGTCGCGGTGGCGGCGGTGGTCGTGGTGCCAACATCAAGATCGAAGACTCTTCCGCCTTCCCCACGCTCGGTGGTAAGTAAGTGAGACGAAAAACACACACCTGCCTTGTAGTCGGCGCGTACCGTTTTGCTGCGAGCAAAACGTAACTGGAGCTTCAGTTACGAGTCGGTTAATAAAACTTAGGCCTGGCCGGTGTTATGCAGCGCAAAAAGCTGTAGTCCCTTCATTTTCTAATACTATAGACGCAATACATTACTTTTTTTGGTGGATACTCATCGTTTGCACTCGATAAATTTTCTCGCAAAGGTCAAACGTGAAACCTCGACCGTCCTCACTTTTATGACGCAGTGTCGCCACGTACCTTTGCACAAATGTGCGATATATTCGAACACTCAAAGATCAACTCGATTGGTTTCACACCACACGATACTAAATGGATACCAAACAGCGCTCGTTTCGTCGTTCTTGGTGCAACTGCAAAGTCAACCGGGCGACTGAGCGTTTATGACCTGAGTGAGAATGGTATCACGTTAGTGGAGAGTGTTGAACTGGAAAGTGGTTTAAAGTGTGGAACTTTTGGTGCTCATACCCTCCCTAGGCGTCTTCTCGCCACTGGAAACCTTTCCGGAGAGTTAGAATTATGGGACTTGGAACGTTTGACGAAGCCACAGTCAGTCGTTCACGCACACGACTCCGCTATCAATGCTATCGATGGTTGTGGAAGTGGATTGAATCAGACTGGGCCGCAAGAAATTGTTACAGGATGTCGAGATGGAGCGGTTAAAGTGTGGGACACGAGAGTGAACGATGCTGTTGCAGTGTTTGACCCAAATGACTCGTCTACATGTGAATGTTGGTCTGTAGCGTTTGGTAATTCATACAACGACAAAGAACGTTGCATATTAGCAGGATATGAAAACGGTGATATAAAATTGTTCGACTTGCGCACGGGTACCATCCGCTATGAAGAGCATCTTGCTAATGGGATATGTGGTGTCGAGTTTGATAGGAAAGATATTGCCATGAATAAGTTTGCAGTGGCATGCTTGGAAAGCCAGCTCATTACGTTCGATGCACGGACTGAAGAAGCAGGGAGTAAAATCAAATCCACTCACCACAATATGAATGCGCGCACGACAATTTGGGGAGTCCGTCACACGCCTCAGAACAGGGAGATATCTGCGGTGTTGCTCGGCGACGGTTCAGTAGAAATGTACAAGTACGAGTATCCAGCCGATCGGAGGAAAGAGCCAGGAATACTCAAGCGACTTGCATCTAGATCGCTAGCATCACAACCGATCAATGCATGGAACTGGCATCGTGAGAAGCAAGGATTAGCTGTATGCACTGGCTTTGACCAAGTCATACGTGTAGTGTTAGCGACGGGATATTAATGAAATTCTTCAACTTCATCGTTGTTAAAAACTAATCAAGACTTTCTGAGTCACCTTGGTTGTTGCTTTGCATGGCCTCCATAAGCTGAGCAAGTATTTGCTGCATGTCGACCGCACCAGCTCGCTCGCTTGCTCGCGCATCTCTTTGTGTTCGTCTTCGGAAGTCCGTCTGCTGATAAAGAGACGCCGCTTCCGCAGACGGAGGAGCAGTAAGGAGTACATCTTTGAAATCTTTGTACGTGATTGGACGCGGACGAATATTCATTTGCTCTATGCCAATTTGCCCAGTTTCCGCCTGCTTTCTTTCGTTTTCAAGGAAGTCTCGAACTGGCCCATACGCCGCTTGCTTGCACAAGTCTCGCAAGTCACTCCCACTAAATCCCTCTGTTTCGCCCGCTATCTTCCACAAAGGAGCATCCTCCTTGGGAGCACTGAATCCGTCTTCGAGATTTTCTCCCTTCAATGTCACAGCCAGCACTTGTGCGCGCTGCTCTCTGTTCGGGAGCCCAATTTCAAACGCTCTTGGAAGACGTCTTAAAATTGCTTCGTCAACATCCCACGGCCTGTTTGTGGCTCCAAGTACCATCACCCGTGCGTTATCGTCGGTATTAAAACCGTCCCAAAGGGTCATGAACTCAGTCTTCATGGAAGACGTAGCCTCGTGCTCGCTCGACTTTCTAGTACCTAGGAAAGAATCTATTTCATCAATGAAAATAATTGACGGCTGAAGTTTCCAAGCCAACGTGAACACTGCAGACACAAGTTTCTGGGCGTCACCGAACCATTTACTCTGCAACGTCGAGGAACGTACGTTGATGAAGCACGCACCCGATTCTTTCGCCAGCGCCTTCGCCAGCAGGGTCTTACCCGTCCCTGGTGGACCGTACAACAATACCCCTTTTGCCGGTTGCAACAGTTTGCCTCGTGCGAAGAGCTCCGGGCGAACTAATGGTAAGATAACTAACTCGTATAACGATCGCTTTGTATCCTGCAATCCACCGATAGAGTTGAATGTGACATCAATGTGGTCTGGGTTTGCAACGTCTGCAGCAATCACATCCTCGTAAACATTTGTGTCAAGTTTTGGTCGTCCTAACCGCTCGGCCAACTCTTTCTTGCGCTCTATAGCTGCCTTATTGGTTTGTCTATTCGGATCCAATCTTTTAAGACCAAAGTTCAACACAACCATGGACAGCACGGCACTACATGCAACCAAAAATAGTTCCTGAAGCACCGAAGGTTGCCCACCGCGATCCCGGCTCATGATGCGACGTGAATCTAATTGAGCGGCGCTTAAGAGGAAGAACACAATTTAGAAGCGTAAACTACGCGTAAGACACACTCGCGTGGTGATGTTGTGCTGACGAACGCGTCCTGCACTGCGGCACTTTGGGGGTTTTCACTATTTTTTTACTCCTACAAAAGTTTCCTAATCATTCTTGTCGTGGTGGCGCTTCTAAACTTTTCGCATTGAATGTTGCTTCGCGCTTCGCGCGCTCAACCCAATTCATCGCAGCAATAGAACCTTCTCGAGATTCTAATATTTTCTTCAGTTCATCATACATGGGTCTCTCGTCAAATGTTCCGAGTGGCTCAGCGACGATTTTGTTTTGTGCGTTTGGCGCCAACGCAAATACTTGCCAGGGATGGGGGTAAACTTTGAGCGTACGGATAATCTCACCTTGAATTCGTTGTTCGCGTAAATAATAAGTGACTTCAAACTTCTGAATAAAGTCCTCAGCGCGCTTCTTCCACGGTCCAATGCCAAAGTCACTGATAATATTAGAGCCACCCGTCGTGTTCCACTGTGGATTAGCGATGATCTTCAAGCGATAAGTTTGCTTTTCGATATCTCTTAAGTCACCGAGAACCTCTGCAGTTGGAAACGTTACCACGACATCATTTGCCAAGGTTAATGCGTACACAGCATCTCCTTCCTCGATGCCGCGTTGCTTAACATTTTCTTCGCTCGAGTTGAGCGTCTTCAGCACTTCATTAACCATAGGTGCCAACGCGAGGTATTGTTGCGCCACACCACCTGGCCAATCATCTAAATCAGTCGCCCCAATGAGGGGTAAGTTCATTTCGATCGATTGCAGCGGCTTGCCATCTGCTAGCGCCAGACTCACAGCCTCTGCAGCTTGCGCTATCTGTTCCTTGGTGCTTAGCGGCAGCGTCGGGAGCGACGCAGCAGCGCACACGTAGCGACGTCGCATGGTACGAGGTCGATGCGTGAACTCATATTTTGACGTTGTGGGCGCGAAGGCGCTCAAACAAGCGCTCATCTTTGCACCACGACGTGCTCAGAAGTGCCGTCCGTCTGTCACCTTGGCTCCCTTGGCATTGTGTTTCGCCTCATTCGTCGTCGCGTGCGCTACCAACGCAGCGAAGTCGCAATAATGTCAGTTCCTGACAACGCGAGGGAGTTCTACACGGGCAAGAACATCTGCGCACCCATGGTTCGGATTAGTACGCTCGCCACTCGCTTGGTTGCTCACGAATACGGCGCTCACTTGGTGTACTCGGAGGAGCTGGTCGATAAGCGGTTCGCCCACTGTACGCGAGTCGTCAATAAAGAGCTCAATTCCATTGATTTCATCGATGCTAAAGGCATGCTGATGTTTCGCACGATACCAGAGGAGAAAGAGCGAGTCGTTTTCCAAGTGGGTACCAGCTCGGCGGCTCTGGCTCTGCAGTGCGCCGAGCTCGTTGCGAAAGACGTGGCAGCTATTGACGTAAATATGGGATGTCCAAAACATTTCAGCACTGCAGGTGGTATGGGTGCTAGATTATTAGACCAGCCGGAGCTCGTTCGGGACATCTTGACGACGCTACGAAGAAATTTACCAACGGAGACTCACGTGACTTGTAAAATTAGACTTCTCGAAACAGAGCAGAAAACGGCCGAATTGGCAAAGATAATAGAATCTTGCGGTGTATCAGCATTTGCTGTTCACGGGAGATATGTTCCTCAGCGTCCACGCGAGCCAGCTCACTGGAATCTGATAAAAAGTGTTGTCGACGCAGTGGACTGTCCAGTTATAGCGAATGGCGATGTTCTCTGTTACGAGGATTTTGCTCGGATTCGTGAGCAAACCGGTGCAGCGAGTGCGATGTGTGCTAGAGGAGCACAATGGAATCTTTCTATTTTCAGGCCCGAAGGAATGGTGTCAAGTGATGATGCAAAGAAGCAATTTTTACGGAGGGCAATAGAGTATGACAATCCATTGAACTTTTCTCGGTTTCAGCTGCGTGAAATCTTGGGATACAGGAAAGCTTTGAATTCGCCGGAAGGACAATTACTCATCAAAGCTAAAACATGGGACGATCTGGCTGAGTTGTACGAGCTTGAGGATGTTCTGAAATCTAGTAGAGAGAAACGTCGGAGAGCTCTTTTGCGAGACGGCGGTGAGTGAGACTGACTGATACAATAGGTACAATAGACATTACCGGTAGCGGGTTTTAGCGACTATCTTTTGATAAAGGGATACGTCATATCTATAATTTTACAAACTAGTACTAATTTTCATTTCGGCTTTATCGCAGATATTGCGCCGCGCGGTGCACTCGTTCAAATATAGGATCTAACAAAGCGTTCATTGAGTTATGAATCTCACTGTTGAAGTGTTGCATGGCAGCCTCATCGTCGAGATCTAGAGCAAACTTCGATTCAAACCTCAGTAAAGCCTTTTCATAATCCTGATTGACATTAATGTCTGGAATATTTGCATGCGCCATGAGACTAAAGAGGTTCAGAAGTAAGACAACACTTTCGCTTTTTCGCAAAATGTTGTACGCCTCACAGCAATACGTTTTGAACTCACTAAAGTCGTCTCCCATTGCTTCGACCATTTCTTTAGAGAGTTTCATCGATGGTGGAGATATCTTTGGGTCACGACCCATAATAAATCCGAAATCAATGTGGAACAATCTCCCATCTGGAGCAAGCATCAAGTTATCCAAGTGACGGTCACCGACGCCGAGCAAATATGTCATCACCGAGTACCCAGCACAACTCTTCACAAAGTTTTGCATTGCCTCAGCAGTGCATCCATTCGGGGCCTGAGGGTCGGGATTGTGTAAAGCAATGTACGACGTGAGCTTATCGTGCTCTTTCAAGATGTCTGCGAGGGCTTTTGACTTGATAAACTCAATCAAGCCTGTGTCGTTTCCCGTAGCGAGGACACGATAAGAGGTTAACTTCAGATCAAGATTCTCGCGCTTGAGGAGTCTATCCATCAAAGAAATCATTTGAACACAGAGCTGGTCTTGTCTTAAGTCATCGCCCTTCTTGAAAATCATCGTCGCGTAGTCACCACTCCTGTTTTAGAAGAAGCGAAATAATTAGTAAAGATCTGGCAAGAAGAATCTATAAACACGTACAAAGTCTTGAATGAAAGTTTCAGTGGACTTAAAGCTGATTTGAATACAGTACTTTCACTGGAAGAATACACCGATTAATTCTGATGACGAAATTCGGTCGAGAAGTGAATTATTTACCTTGCGACTATGCCACTTGTGAAAATCTGTATTTAATTAAATCGTCAGAACATTCATAAACGCGTGATAAAGTAGATGATTCCTCTTACCGTGGGATTGAGAGGGTTCGGAATGGGCTGTGGGAAAGAAGAAAGCACAGCGCCTAGCGAATTATCACTTGAAAGCATGTCCTAAGTAAATTGAGCACGTTAATTTCCATCCAAACCGAATGAAATAATTCGGAAACTCAATTAATTCACACGTACCCTTAATCGTTCGACTTTTCGAGCAACTGTGCGCAGTGCCGTGAGATCATGAGTTATTATCTGTAACACGTGATTAGTTGCTAGAAAATGTAATGAATGAATGAGATCTCACCGTTATCTTTTCCATCAAGTCGCGTTGAAATTTCAAGGTCTCCCATGAACTATGGCCGTGCGCATTCATCGATCTGCTTGCGCGCTCGAACAGCCTCAAGCAACTCATACTTCGTTCAGCTGCAAGACCCTCCCATCCAACTTGTAGATACCTGTTATTCGCGATGTTAGAGCCCATTGTATTTTGAATTAATTAATTAATTCTGTGAACTGCCGGAAGGCGAAAAATTAACTCACCAGTACAAATAATTCCCAACAACTGGATTCCCTATGGCGCGTTCCACTAAAAACTTTGCTAATTCATTGTGATCGTCTTTTTCATAGCGTAGCGCCTGTAATTAAATAATGGTCAGTTGACAGATAATTAAATAAATGATGTTCTCGTGGAAACTTGAGGCGTGCGTGGTCACGCATTCGTAGTCGCATCCGTACCTGAACTAGTTGCAGCAAGTAAAGTAATAACTCTTCATCATCTACCTGAGCCAAAATCGTGACAGCATATCGACGAACATCACTATTCGTGAATGATGGTGTCAAAAGCTCCAAAGCCGTGGCTGGTCCGATTGGCGCCCACTCATGCATGAGTTGAACAGAAGCCTTTGTTTCAGCCGGGTCGGTCCAGTCAACACACTTCAAAAACTTTGTCAAAGCCTTAGAATCATAACGAATCGCAAATCTAAACTTCCAAAGTAAATTTTGAGCCTCCATGTCGAGCGCACGAGTGGGTGGCAGCTGGATGATGGCGGAGAGTCGTCGCTTCTCGGCGCCGTCTGGCTTGAGTTCCATGTCAATGACACCTCGTCCCACACTACGCTGCAATTTCTGATGTTTACGCTCAGCTGGATTATCCATAATGAAGTTAACTTCATCATCTACGAGCCAAGTCAACCGCTGCCATCTTTGCTGTTCCTTTTGTCGCGTCTCGTTAGCATGCTCAGTGAAGAACAGCACTGGCAGCGAGAAAACGGGAAGTTCGATCAAAAGTTGCACAAAGTTATCCGTTGACTGTGTGATGGAGAGCTGCGTTTTACGAATATCTCTGATACGCGCAAAAACCAAATTATCCAACCAGTTCACCGGAGGCAAATGTCCTTGCTCATATTCGACTAGAAGTTGTTCAAGGTGCTGAAGTTCGGCTTGTTGCTCGGTGAACTTCGGACCCGGACATTCAAACTCGAAAGATGGCGTGTCGAAAGTGGATAATGTCACCATCTGCAAGCCCTGCACAAGCGCGCCATCGCATGAAAATAAATCTAAGCTAGCGTGTCCAAGGATGGGGTGCGGAAACTTTCGCGCTGATAGCACCTTGAGCTCAAGTGTCGTTCCTCGCGGAAGATCTCTCACCTTGATGGGGAAACTGAGCTTCTCTTTCCATTCTGCCAAGCCGTCAGCATGAACAACCATCGTACTAGTTACTTCACTCGTTAATGGCTCATCATTTGCAAGTAAACGCGTGGCAACTAACACCTCGTTCTCAACGTATCCTGCGCGTGACCGAGGTAGTTGCCCGTACAACGCCTTGACATTCAAACTGAACTCTAACGATACGTCTTTACTTGAATAAACCTTGACATCACTCTTAACAGCCATAGCCTTCAACTATGTATGCGTGGTCACAGTCTCAAAAGTCTCCAATCGCTCGAAACGCCCCAAGCAAATCGCGTTTCGAGTTGCTTTATTCAAAACAATCAATCCACGTCGCGCGCTTAACGTCGTGCGTCGCGTTCGGTGCGTGCCATACCCGTGCGCGTGCGATGCTCGTTCGCGCGTGAAAGTGCGAGAACTTGGATTTCACTTTGAGTGCAAAGTCGGACGCGTCACCGTCTCTCGTCGGCGCGCTGTGTTCGACACACCCACCACGCCCAGCACGAGTGCCGCTTTCAGCGAATGCGCACCACTGGTGAGCAATGGTTTTTGTGCAACATTTGGACCGTCCCAGACGAGCGCGTGTCGTGACATGTAATACGTGTTTACGTCATTACGAAGACGTCAAACGCACGCGCGTGAGAGGGAAGAAATCATGCTCGCATGTAATGGATGCTGGTGCGGACTTGATACGGGTAACGTATACATCGCCGCATGCGATCACGTGTATTGTAAGTGCTCGAACGCGTCGCGTGCGAGACAGTCGCGACTGTTTGTATCAGAGAGTAAAAAGGTAAACGTATGACGACTGACGGTGTTGGGGAAATGGCAATGTTGGTGATACATAGGCGAGAAAGACATTCATATCGCTCTCGAGCAGCGTCAGTGCATGGTGTGCGGAACAAAGGTTGCGGAGCGAGATGTGCAAGTTGTTGAGTTGCAACCCGATTTGGTTGTTTTACAACGCAAGCTCGCTGGACTCTGCCCAAACGATATGCTCACCGCCGTAGCGCACGGAATTAAGTTTTGGGATGATCAACTTGAACTTCGCTATCGAACCGAGCTTGAAAAGTCTTTCACCGCGGCGCAACGTAACAGTGAAATGTACAAGCGTAAGCTTCAGGTAACTGTGCACGCGCGCGTCGCCATGTCGCTCTCGCGTTGAACAGAAATATACATACATGTGTTGCGTATTAACCAATCATCATCGTTACTGCGTTGATCAGGACGTCCATACCGCTTACAAAAAAGCCAAATTAAAGCAAGATGAACTGTATTCGCAATTGAAGGAGCGCGAGAAGGATATTGAAGAGTTGCAACATCGATACGAGGAAAAGAGTCGAGAGAAGCGTCGATTGGAGGATTCTGCGGGGCGCAAACCTACGGCTCTTGGTGTCTCCGCGCATTTCCAGGAACTTTCAAACCCTATTATGCCAAAAACTTCTGGACGGATTGAAACACGCGCACCAAACGATCCTAAGACTTGGGAGAAACTTCGTCAGACGTCTTCTGATGGATTGCGCGATCGACGAAGCTCAGAGCAGTTTTATACGCGAGCACCGGATCGTCGTATGAGCTTCAATCGCAGCATTGATACAGCTCTTACACCTCCAACGACGAACGACTCTCGTGATCCGCGAGGTTTCCGTCCGCTCTCTCCGTACTCTCGTCAACCAGAAGCGCAGAAGCGACCGCGTGGATCGGGGATGTTTGCCTCGAAGCGACGCGCTTTTTAAAGAAATATGATGAACGAATGGCTATAATTAATCAAGATGACGCGAAGATGTTGAAATTTAAGAGAATTTTATTACTCTACTAAATGGCTAACACAAAGATCAGACACAAATCTACAGGTGCGATGAACAAATCGAATCATAATTCATCCATCACCGACCAATGACGCTTTGGACTGCGACGTTCAATCCCGACAGCATAGCTCCACCTGCCCCATACACGGCTATGGCACGAGGCCCACTCATGCTCTTGTACAACGCCCCTGCGCCTCCTCCTGCGAAAATAGAGCAAAGTGTATCATAGCGATTTTCCGTGTACGCCATCGACGCGCTCTCGAGTGCGGCGTAATACAACCCAATACACCCCCATGTGTTTCCAATCGTCCTACCCCTTGAACTCACCGAGTTCAGCATTCTATTCAATCTTAACTTTGAAGAATCCGCTGCTGCTTCCGGTGCAGCTTTCATACTACCATATAGACCCCAACCACCTCCTGCGATGCTGCCGCCGAGGTATCCGACCCCCGTCAAGTACGTCAAGTTCTCGCTCCAACTTCTCGTTCTGATCGTCCGTTCTTCGTCAAATAAAAATTCTGGAGCATCAGCCAAAGAATAAATGGCTTTATTCATAGATGGATCGAAAGGACCCCCTAAACCACTGTACGGGTTGTACGCGCCCGTGGCGCCGCCTCCGCTCTTGGGTAAAATCACGCTCTCCGCCGGCGCCCCAAAGTTCGGGACTTCGAGGGTTTCCCTCTCCATACTCGCCGTGGACAACGTGGCTGGTTCGTCTAATACCGCTTCCGTGCTCGACGATGGGTCATTTTTCCCTTTATCCGCTCGACGTACGCCGAGTAAATCTCGCAATCCCATGGCGATTGTTTGGCAAGATCACGCGTCCCTTACGTCGCTCTGTCGTCCTCGCCGCCGCGTTGCGTCGCCGTGTATGAGTCGCGTACGCGTGCGTGTTTTACTACCCACACACACACCTTCGCACGCACGTCAACGCCCGACGCACGCTCACGCTCACGCTCACGCTCACGCTCACGCGCGCACGCACGCCTCTCGGTGGTTCGTGCCGCCGACGCCGACGCCGACGTCGTCCAGTCGTCGTTCAGTCGTCGTCGTCCAGTCGTCGTCCGCACTCGGAAATCGATCGATCAAATCGATCGATTCAAATCGATTCAAATCGATTTGATTGATCGATCGATTTCCGAGTGCGGTTTCGGTCGTTTTCCCCCCGATACAAAGGCTGCACGACGAGGACGGTCGGAGGACGACGCGTGAGACGACGACGACGTGGGTGCGGATAGAATAGATAGGTACACACACACACGCACCCGTACGCGAACACCGAGCCACGTGCGCGAGTGAGACGCCAAGCGCGTCATCGCCATCCCATGCCGTTCTCGCACACCGCTTCGGCGGTGGTCACCACCGCGCGACGACCTCGCGCGACATCGGCGCCAACGACAACGCACGTGGAGGTTTGGCGAGGCGTGACGCGCGTGATGGCTCACGCGAGAGTGCAAGTGAAGACGTGTGCGCACGTGAAAAAACAAGCCTACATGAGTGTACACGGCGCGACGCGCGTAGACGGGCGTCACGCCTCCTCGAACACGGTTGAAGTCAGTCGAGACGTGCGCGCGCGGGCGCAAGGGCCATCGACGACGCCGTTGAGTCCTTCGGCGAGCCAAGGTTGGAGGCTGTCTGATCGAGATTATCCAGAAGGCGAAGTGATATTAGGATTGGAAATTCGCTCGCATTCGATCAAGGCTGCTTTGGTGGATACTGCAAACGCTGAATTCCAGCGACCTGGTGTTGTGGTACCCTTGGAGGATATCACCGAGCAGGCCCTGGCTGCGGCTCTGACCAAGGTGCAGAAACACTTTTCATGGAAAGGACCAGTAGGTATGAGTTACACTCGTTTGGTCGTACGCGCGCTCGGTGGCACTCAAAAGGGTGAAGAGTTATTAGACAATATGATACCTGAATGGCGAGGAAAGGTGGCGACCATGATCCACACCGAGGCGGCTGCGTACGCGGAGATGTACTTCGGTCCCGGACGAGAAAATTCTGGTTTAGTTTTGGTGTGCACGCTCGGCAAAGGGTTCGGTGCCGTGCTATACGACAGAGGGCAAAAAGTTCGTAATGCTGATTTCAAGCACTTGACCTGGACATACGAACGTGAGCTGAAAAAGTTGCAAAAAGAATGGAACTGGAGCGGCGTCGTTCCACAACTGCCGGCGGATGGTTTACTGCTCGAGTCCGTGGAGAAGTACGGATTGAGCGGGAGCGGTTGGTGGCTCGAAGATTTGCATCCTTCGAACGCACCGTGTGACAAAGTTAACGCCATACTAGCCTGGGCTTCTTTGGTTGATAAGTATCTGAAAAAGATATGTGAAACGTTGGCGCCTGAACGTTTGATTTTGTTACCCACGGGAGGAGCGTCGACTTTACCTGAAGACACTTTGCTTACACTTTTCCGTCCTGGGATTCAACAGGCAGGCTTGAATCCTGACATTCTTTACATCGGTGAATTTCCTGACCGTGCACTCGTAAAAGGCGCCGCGGTTGGCGCGCATATCGAGCTTCAAAGTAAAGGCGCGACGAATATCTTACGCAACGCAATCTGTCAGACGGTCACAGAAAGTACGACAATTCGTGCCCTTACCGACGCCGAACTTGATTGGGTTTTCAAAAAGTTGGATGTTGATAAAGACAAGCTAATATGCGAGAATGACTTGGTACGCGGCTCTTGTTTCTTCGGAGCAAACTTATCCATTGCTGAGGTGCACGGCGTCGTCAAGGAAGTTGCAGGTTCTGCCACAGACAAGATTTCACGAGAACAACTTGGAAAGTGGTGGGATTCTGAACTATCTCATAGCGTCGTGACTCAAATTACTTCGACGTTGGAATTCGAAGAAATTCTCAGCGGTGCGAAAGCAAAGAAGGCGGATCTCATTGCTCGTATTTCTGTGGATGAAGGGGACAAACGATTGGAGTCAGTTCGATCTGACAAAATCGTCGTTGTCAAAAGTGGTTTTTCATATTGTCGACCATGCAAGAAATTTGAAAGTTCTTATGAAGCTATAGCTAGAAGTTATCCCGATATTTCTTTCCTAAAGGTATTAGGTGATAGTACACCAGCCGCTGCTCACTTGTGCAAGGACGTCTTAGAGGTGAGGTCTACGCCCGACTTTCGCATTTTCAAGGGAGATGTTCTGGTTTCGCAGTTCACCGGTGCGAACAAAATGAAGCTCGAAGAGGCCATTCAGAAAGCATTAGCGGAAAACTAAAATTCGGTAGAAATATGCATTAGTATGCGCAATAGCTTGGAATAATGTACAAACTAACTAGTATGGGGCCTCGGTGCACTAAAGAGTTGCAAGCCTTCTTAGGACTTGCAAATTACTATCATCGACTGATATGCGATTTTGTGTATGAAATGGCATGCCTACACGCGTCCATTCACCTAAACCATTAAGAATTGAGTCTAGCCTTTCAATGATGCGAATGTCATCATCATTCAAATCACCGACTATTTGATACTTATCCTTGGATGGATGCCAGACGACCACACTCGATTTATCGTCCAAAGTGTCGTAAAATTGCGGCTCCGTTGATGGGTCAACTTCAACGAAACAAAGCAACTTTTCTGTTATGAAATGCTTCGCCAGCTTTCTAAATGACGCATGAGCTTCTGTTGTGAATGCCATGACTATGTAAACAGATCGGCGTTGCAAAGGAATGCCATGAACGTCGACGAGCAAAGCCTTAGATGAAGGTTGGGCGACTGCTGGCATTTTATGCAACGTACTACGCAACAACGTGTTTACGTTGATCATTTTCCGAAGCGAATTTCCGATGATCACCGCACAAATAGTTCCCGCGAGTGGAATGATGCCATTTTCAAGTGAAAACACCCACAACGCGTCCAAAAAATCAAAAGTATCAATCAGAAGGGCAGAAATCAACGGCTTCCACACCGGTGAGTAAACTTCAGGAAATGTCACAGCCTCAAATGACACTCTACTCAAGCCCCGCATATCACTGTGTTTCTTTGCTAAAGTATTCGTCATCCAACTCAAAACATCATGAGGTTCATCATCGCCTTGATAAATGTCGAAATAAACAAATTCTTCGCTATTATCAGTGAACAAAAAGACCACGATCTTTGCCTTTCGCGAAGCGTTTTCCAACTTTGATCCGTCTAATATTGAGTCACTTGTCCAGCCAAAAGCCAGTTCGTCTCCTGCAAAACCAATTGCCGAGGCGATATCACGCTTTATGCTGTCTAAAATGCGCTTCATATCCTTCACAGTTTTACTGTTTGCTCTTTGAATGAGAATCACGCACGCCCTCGTCAGGCCACCTGGTTGACAACCAGCCGCACGAGAATTTGAAGACGTCAATTTTGGAATGGGCTGGAATCTATGCTTGACGAAAACCGCTCGCAACTGATCGCGCGATTTGACTGGCTCGACGATTGGCTCGACGTTTTCTTTCAGTATGAGGACTGATGGAATTGTGTTAACACCATATGTTGAATTCCAAAATTCGCCATGGCCAACTTTGTAACGAACCTGTCTCACATCAATGTCTGCCTTGTACTGCTGAGTCAAGTGACGTATCATTAACGACTGATCACTTTTGGAGATATAGTAAAATCGCACTTTTTCGTCATCGGCATCGAAGACCGTATTGATATGATGAGTATCCACCGTGACAAGTTTTGGTAGACGTAACATTGATTCAGAGACAAAAGACGTAAGCGAGTTCTCCTTCACTGTGCCTCGATATCTCTTTGCGCACGAAAAATGCCTGCAACCTGATCGAAAACCGAAAATTACGGGAAGCTCGAAGTGGCGAATAGCCTTTGAAAATAGAGCACTACTTCCCAATTTTCGGACTAGATGCGGATTCTCAAAGGCATTGATGCGCCCAAACTTTGCAATTCCGTCTAGTGAGTGGGCTACCTGTTCCCATGCAGGCGCAGCTCGCTGACAAGAATCGCTGGTATCGTCATATATTTGTATCACCCATGTTTTACTGCTCTTGAACACGAATCTTTCGAAATTCTTATCGTTTAAGACGACTGTTTCAGAAGTAATCAGTTCAGCTTGTTGGAAACCGCCTCGCTGCCCAGCCGCGTATGTGTTCGATCCCGAGTCCCAAGTTCCTCGACCTCGACTAATTTGACGCCCATCTTTGGTTTCCGCTCCTGATTCTTCTAACTGTAATTGTAAATCGTACACACGCTTCTTTTCTGGGTCCGAAAGCGTTGAATACGCCTTCTGGATTTCAACAAATCGACTATTAGCCTTCTGCTTTCCCGCCTCATCTGCGCTTCGCTGCTTATCTGGATGATACAGTAGCGATAACGAGCGATACGCCTTCTTAATATCTCGCTCAAGAGAGCCACGCTCGAGGCCTAACACACTATACAGATCGCTTGTACCGGCGCCACTTTGGCTAAAAGTCGCGAACACCGTTAACGTGACCAGCAAGATGTTCTTTAACACGGCTTTAGTCCGCATCACACTAGAGTTTTAGACGCCACACGAGCAAAAGTAAGAAGGTTCGAATGACATTTCACTCACTTGCAAAGTTACTCGGACAAAGTCGACTGGTGCGAAAGTGAAGTCAACGTTCTAGGAAATGATTATTTAAAACGCGCGCGCGCCTAGGGCGTAGGGCGCAGGGGCTGTGCACACGTCCGTCCAAATTAATCGTCCTCATCTAACGCCCCTGCGTACTCGGCTATGGCATCAAATGGTAGAATGTGCGCAGAAAAATCATCATTGAGCTGTATGGACGCTGTTCCATTCGATTTGATCTTTTCTAAAAGCTTTCCTCGCCGACCACGTAATTCGCCTGCAACAACACAGACTCGCCCGCCCGTCTTTGGTAGTACCGTCTCTAGCGCCCGCTGAGGTATTTCAATAGTATTTGCCATCGCGGAGCCTTCTATTTGTAACAGACAGTCCGTCGGTGTCAAAACATCCACTATGACGCCTTTCATGAGGTAGTACTGACCACCTTTGAAGCTCTTGCTTACAATGCGTACGCGGATGTTGGATAGTAACCACGGTTTCGTTGCCGGTGTTGTCGAGCTCTTGCCCTTATCTGATCGATCACGCTTTTCGCCAACCTTCGCTTTGGTAGCCACGCCCATTTCTGCGACTTCAGTCGTTCTAACTGTTACTACTTTCCCACTATTTGTAAGCTCTATTATGACTTTGTCGCCCGTAATTTTGAGAACGCGTCCTGACAAACCGCTATGTCTACCATCAGCAATATACATCCGCTTTCCTTCGCGCGGCCCCAGCTCTTCTCGTTCAACGAGTTTTTCATCTAATGTCTTTACATTTTTCAAGCCCGCTCCCGCGGCCACTTGAGGATCTCGAACGAGGTCAGGCTTTTTCTCCCGCGACTCTCCCGGCTTGATGTACTTTTTCTGGTGCTCCTCTTTCACCGCTGGCTGCGCACCAAGACCGAGACGACCTGCCCTTGGAAGAAATTCTACTGCCTCCACCATACCTCTGTGCATTCGCCCGACGGCTTTACCCTCTTCCCAGCCCATGCCACGTAACATGGCTTTGCCAAAGTCTTCGATTGGCATGGACTCGTATTCGTCCATTGATGCTTGATTGGGTAGATCTTCGATGTCTTCCTTGAAAGCCTGAAGCTCTTTTTCTTGCAAGCTCTTACCTATAAAGCTCTCACGCGATCGATCCTCTTGCGTCGTGCGTTTCGGCGTGTCATCTCCTTGCGGTCCCATCTTTGTCAATCCGTATGACACGCCCTGTTGTGCAACTTCCCCCGTGCCGGCTGCGATCGTTTCGGCCACGTGAAAACGTCTCTCATCTTGTTCGATTTCTTCTTTAGTTGGTAAGAAACTCGGTGCCTGTGCGCGCGCGTGGGAATCGTCGTCGTCAGTATGTATGCTGCTGAGGTGTGTCTCAGTCGCCGCTTGCGTTTTGCGCGTATCACTCACCTTTCGTTTTCTTCCAGTTCCAACCTCGAAAGTGTTTGATATGCTCGGTATGACTTTAACACTTTCTTCCGCTTTCTTTTCATTCGCCACTTCCAGTCCCTGGTCGTTCACGCCTGTTAAATATTCTACATTTTCCTCCTTGGCTTCGTCGTGTTGCACCGCGACCTTGACAGCCTTTGGGGCTTTCTTCGTGAACCCGAACGATTGCATGGCGCACGCACACTCTGCCGTGAATACCACCGATCTCAAATCTCCACGAACTCTGCACTCTACACGTGCCGAGCGTGGTACCCACGGGATGCGTTCGTGCTAGCGTCTGAGGGGCACAACGTGGAAAGTGCATGGGTTGGACTGTGAATCCACCGAGTACAACACACTCACGCGCGCACTCGTACGTGGGCGGGAATCATAAAAATTACGACGCCGAATTTGAAGTCAAGTAAAGCAAAATAAACTGGATCAAGTGGTACACGTAGCCATGGTAAACAGCGAGCGAGAAGCGCCTTCAAAGTCACTTCTCGAAGACGATTTTGCACAATTCAGTGCACGCGTGAGAGGTGTGAGTAAACGGGCGGCGATGTTCACTCTGAACGCAGCGATGGTCGTCATGGGTTGTTTCGTGGTGTCTGTATTCGTTGTGTTAATCATGCGATATATCATTGTTCCCAGAGGACCCGCTTCGCTGGCGCAAGATCTGGTGTTTGATTACACTGCGCAACAACCGCTGGCGACTGCTAGCTTCACACCAGACAAGTTCGCGAACGCCAGAGCGCCATCGGTTGAAGATTTAAATACGCGAATCGTGAATCCGAATCAGGAATTCGAAGTGGAAATCGAGTTTACATTACCCGAGAGTGAATACAATGCACACGTTGGAATGTTTCAAGTACATACAAAGTTGTTGACGCTTAATGGGAAGACTTTGCACGAAAGTTCTAGACCTGGAGTGCTGAAATACACATCCAGAGAAGTGAAATGGCTGAAAACCATCGTCTGGTGGCCATTATATGCATTTGGATTTATCGATGAACAGCAAAATGTACATGTCACGGCGGTGAAGAAATATAGAGAGGATAGAGAGATGCCGTTTACAAACATTGAGGTGACTATGAAGCCACATGCTGGAAGTTCAAAGCTGCCACAAATCTACGAAGCTCGTGCGAGAATCAATCTGAGTATGGGGATGTTAGCCAAGGCGCTCTACTTCTATCCCGTAATCTCCTTCGCTGTGCTTGTGATGATGTTCTGGTCGAGCTTGACTTTAATCGCTTTCTCATTTACTGTGATAAGTTTACTTGTCATGGGCACGAAGATTGACGACTCAGTCGAGCATGTGCCGAGCAAGTACGATGCTGCCATAGCTGATGCGATGGATGCTGACATCACCTCCAAAACACCGACAGTAACGAGTGTCAGCACGGAAAGTATCCTAGACAATGGAATACGCCGTCGTAACATCGCTGATTTGTGAGTTTGATTTGTTTCGTTCATCTCTGTACAATATCTAGCTAGTGTTAATCTATGTTCTACGATTCTTTTTCAGATTGACTCATCATTTCTCGAGCTTCATTTCAACAAATTCATCAATCAAATAAGGCCACGCATCGTTTGGATTGTATGACTCCAAGTTAGCGCCAACTTGAGTTTGAAACTCAAGAACCTGCGACCAAGTGTCGTTGGAGATTGCTTTACCGTGAGTCTTCTGAAGAAAATCACACCATTCATCAGTAAAACACCATTTGTCACCCATTAAAACCTTCCACATGGCAATTGCAGTGTCAAGCGCAAGAGCTTTGGCGTTTGGTTCCTTCGCAAAGTGAAAGGAAAATTCGTACACGTTTTTAAATCCACTGGGTGACTGGTACTCCGATCTTAACGCTGGAATCTTCGCTTTCAATTTATCAATATCATCGCTTCCCATCACCCGCATACCCCTGTGAAATTCCTCTTTAGTGTATTGACCCATTGTGTCTGCGTTCATCTTCATGGACAAAACGAGTGTCACCGGATCCATGGGATCGAGCGATAGGTCTTGACACAAACGAATAATACCTTCGGCTTCGATACGTTCATTTTGTCCATGATCATTGACTTTGTACTTGTTGAACATGGCGTCAATATTTGCTACATTACTCGCTGCTTTGCTACTCTTTGAACGCGAACGGTGAAAGTACAACTCAAACGCGCTTTCAAGTCGCCAATTCGAATCCTTTAAAGCCTCTACGGCGTCGTCTTCGTTCGATCCCGCAGCTATTTCCATGAACCGCTGCACAGTCACCCGCTGAGTCTTGTTAAGTTTGTTCTACGTCGGAAAGAAGTTGCGCAAACGTACGGTCAGTCACGGGTCTTCCGAGTCACTGTTGACGTCTAATGCGTGCGATGACGCGCGTTTAATGACGCATTCATTTCGCACAAGACGATGTATTTATACGTACCACCATAATCACTATCTCGCGTGCGCGCCTAAGCCGCAAACCACTCGAATGTTTGTGCGCTTTGAAGTGTGGTTAACGTGGGCGGGTGTTCTAGTTTTACTGTGGCGCGACGTGTTGCGTCAAAGCACACCAAGGACGAACGTGTTTGAAGTGTAAGAAACGTATAGGAGCTGCGAAAATTCTATCCAGTTATTATTTACACAATAATCGAAAACTAATCGCTATCGAGTTCTTTAAATGTTGTGTTGAGGAGCAGTGGCGCCGCGCGCGCTCGTAAGAATTTCAAGTTTTCGCTGCAAGTATGCCGCAGTGATTAAAAAGAGTACACACATGGCGAACATGAAACTCAGTGGAAACAACGCAACATTATACAAAATAATGCACACGAATAAGTTCAAAGGAATTCTGAAACAGTTCATTACCGTACTTCTCACTTCCTCAGGAACGTAAGTTGCACGCATCTTCATCATACTCGGCCAGAAAATGCCAACCATAGCCTCGAAGACAAGGAATCCAAAGAGAGTCAGCTTGCCTTCGAATGTAATAGGCATCCCCTTTGCATAGTTTGGAGGAAATGGGAACACCTTCAACACTATCGGTAAAGAAAGCGAGCCCGCAGCCGTGACAAAGACGTACTGCATGTATTTTTCTGGTCGCAAGTCCTTGTTCCCCAGAAGTCTCGCCGTCATAGACGAGCCAATCATACATGCCACCATCATCGTCGCGAAAATCATTCCGTGTGGAATATCTTCGTCATTTGGACTCAGTGCTGGCGTCCAGAGGAATACAAAGGAGTACATCGCCGCTTCAAACAACGACTGCATCGCGCCAAGATACAAAACCTTTTTATCATTGAATATGGCATTCTTCGCTGCTCCGAAGCTCGCTTGAAGTGATGCGTTTTCTGAGACTGCACCCTTATTCTCCGTCCAGGTCGTTGCGATGATAATGCCCCCGACCGCTAAAAACGTTGCTGCGGCGTCAAATGGCGCCACTGGACCAAAGTCCATATCCGTTACCAAATAGTTCGCCAACAGCCCAGCAACAATAGAAACGACGCCATTGCCAATAAAAATAGCCTTGGAAAATGTGCCGTTCAACCATTCCGGGTCGTAATTGCGGCTAAAATGCTCAGAAACGAGCCACGACTCAAACGCCGTGAACAAAAGCGACGTCGCAATGCCGCCAAAAAATCGACCAAGCATCAACACTCCGTAATCGCTCCAGTGCTTCGTGATACACGATGCGATGTAAGTCGCCACGTATGTCAACCCCGCAAGCTTACGTCCATACCTGTCCGCTAAGGAGCCGACGATGGTTCCAAAAATCATACTCGACCCAAAACCAGCGATGAACAACTTGCCAATGTCCCCGGTGGAGTACCCGTAGTGCTTATACAGCGCGTACACGTACGGGCCTTGCAACCAATCGCCAGCCATCATCAATGAATACACCACCAAATAGTTATTCCTAAACGCCATGAACGCTGGCGTGAGTTTATGCTGCGCATCGCTCGCGCCTTGTCTTTGCTGCTTGCGCACCTCGAGCAAGACGCACGCGACCGCGAGCGCGGCGAACGTGCCCACGTAGAATCCCTCCATGTCGCGTTTCGTGTGCGTCTTTGGAATCTCGCGCACGCACGCGATCGCTCCGTCACGGGGTGGCGTCGGAACCCACCGCTCGAGCTGGCTCGCGCCCTCTCCGAGCGAGCAGTCGCGAGGAGATGGTCCGCACCCATAATCGGACATGTGGCGCCTCTGCGGTGTGATTTCTTCACTCGTGCTCGAGATTTCATGCGAAGATCTGCAGATCTTCACATACGGTATGAGTATTTGAACCTATATGTGAAGAAACACACACGAATGATGAGGATCTTCACTGACGCTTTTGGACACCATGTAGGCAAACTATGGAGCAACGCGCGCGCACGGGTGGATGATGATGCGGACCGCTACGGCGGTGTCGCACGCGCGCGCGTTCGCGGCTGACGCGTCACAGTTCGCCCTTAGAACGAGTCATAACTACAGCAATCATGTTGTCCATGACCACTACCAACGTGTTGAGGTACGCGTGCGACGTCGCGGACGACGCCGATCGAGCGCGAGGACCGCGCGCGCCTGGTCCAAGTCGCGGTTTATCCGCTCACCGGCCGGGATGGGGTGGGCATCAATTACCCGGCTATCGCGCTCGACGACGTGAAACGCGCGCGAGATCGAATGAGATATTGACGGTAAAATGTTTTCATCACACAGCGCTAAGACGTCCGTGACGACGCGCGTGAACAAGCAACGGTGCGTGGAAACGGTTTGACTCTCGATAAGGCCCGCGCGAAAGTATCTCGAGCACGATCGGGGTTGGACCCGAACGTCGTGCTCGATCGAGATGAAGAAAAATACCACGAGTTGGGCGCGGGATGGATCATAAAGAATGTTTATGATTGCATGCACGCATGCGCAGGGCGATAAACACGTCGCCGCGCGCCGTGAGTTTGGGAACAGTGCTCTTCAAAGCTTGGAGACCCTGAGTGGATAGACAACGTCGACGAGAGCGACAGATTTCGACAATCGTGGGACTTTCGTACTGACCGTGAATCTTTTCTCGATAATAGATCTATTGTTGCTACCGCTACGACGGAACGCCGCACGGCCCCGCTCCAAACTGGTGGTACCCTCGAAGGTGAAAAGGCTTTCGGCAAGGCTGCCGGCGCCGCCGCCATGACTGGCGCCATCTTCAGCGGCGAAAAGACGCAATGGAAGGATCCCCGCTGGGTTAACGGCAACTGGGACCTTGAACAGTTCAAGAACGCGGCTGGCGAGACCGACTGGGATGCCGTGATTGATGCGGAAATCGTCCACCGTAAGATGTTGGAAGACATGCCGGCCGTGTACGACGAAGATGGTCTCTTCGACACGTCCATTGTCCCGTGGACGGTCTGGGTGCGCCGTTTCCACCTTCCCGAAGCGGAGAAGGCGAACGGCCGTGCGGCTATGGTTGGCTACGCGTTCGCGTACCTCATCGACGCCGCTGGCGGTGCCGGTCTCGTCGACTTGCACAACTCTTTCTTGGGCAAGACTGCGATCCTCGCGACGATCCTTTTCGTCACCCTCTTCCGCTCCCTTAAGGACATCGATACCTTCAAGGAGCTTGCGGACGAGGCTACTTTCTACGACAAGCAATGGAATGCTTCTTGGGAAGGTGTTGAGCGTCCTTCCGAGACGCAAAAGTAAATGCTTTTCACTTATCTTTCACAACACATCCTAGACATACGTAGCTGCTTGCACTTTAACTTTCGTTGAGAGTGAGACACCCCTTGATTGCAAAGATTATTACACCATTTTAACGCGACTTCGAAATATCATCACGCACATTTCATCGCTCCGTAGATTTTCTATTCGCAAGACGTCGCCGCCCGTATGCTGTGCCGCTGTGTCAACCTATTTCGCGCACTCAAAAGTGTTTTCCCTCATTGGGCGACTACACGAAACATCATTTACGGAAGTTAGGCCCGAATTTGCGTACACGTAATGATATCGGTGTCATTTGTGGCGCGGCTTGACTAATGCGCGCATTTTTGCTTCCTCGGGGCAGTGGTTTTCGTGGCGCATTCAAATTCAGCGACAACTCAAAACAAGCAAAACGAAGGACCGCGATGAGTTCACCACGCAGAGCCTTATCGACGGACACCGATGTAACTGACGTATTGCTTCCTTTAGAAGCGTTGCGCACTCTCGAACAAGCGAGGAGTGATGGTTCAAAGTTTCCAGAGCTAAGAAAGCTTGTGGCGAGTTGGTTGAGCAATAGGCAACGCGTACCCGAACCCACTGTGTTCGTAACGTCTTGCATCGAGATTGTGTTCGATATGCTAGAAAAGGAAGAGAAAAAGAGTATTGATGCAGCAATCAATGAAGGTAACCTCGTCACGCACTATCTTCTATTGGATTGTCTCGGGCGTGTGCCTGAGGTTCGAGAAGGCGTCGCGCGGCGCCGTTTCAACAAAGAAGTAATGCGAGGTCGTATTTCATGCGAACGAGCGAGAGCACACGCTGGGAACTTAGTGCATCGTTGCATAATGAAACCAGATGCGGTACCTGCCCGGGCGGTGGTGCGTCTGATTGAGACGTTTGGTCTTGAGCTCCAAGACTTTTGCTTTGACAGTGTAGAGCTCGCAAGGGAAGCAATTGTTCGTTACACGCACTGGCTTTTAGACGACGGCAAGCTCACGTCGGCTATTGGACTGATTTTACACTTTGATTTGTCCGAATTTGGCACGATAGAAACGCTTATTATTTTAGCTCGTAGCAACGAGTATGCTCTTGCGCAGGAGTTTGCTCAAATTCTTGACGCAGATGGGCGTCGAAGTTGGATAGAATTTTGTATAGTTGAAGGCGAGAACGAGCATAGTGCACTTCGTTACGCTCATCGTGCTGTTGTGGCATTCAATCTTGAAACAGAATTTCCAGACGTGCGTACAAAGTATTTCCAAAGTACGATTCGTAGAATGATTTTCAAGGGGCAATATGAAGCGGCGCTCAAACATGCCGGTTCTGAAGTCGATCTACAAACAACAGTGATTGAGCTTCTCGCTGAAATAGGTCAATTAGACTTTGCTCATGAATTTGCCGTTCGCTGTGGATTAGAATTTTGCTGCGATCCCGAGGCTTTGGCGAATTTAGTTGCCGAACGTAGAGCGACGTATTTTCAACTACCACAGCATCTCCAAAATGCTGTGGCGTTTGCCGATGATGAATTAACGCTCGTTAGTGCAGTTGAGCAATTTATACTCAATCAAGACGTTGTTGGTCTTGATACAGAATGGGGAGCCTCGGTTGGCGAGGACTCAGATAAAGCAGACACTGGCGATGTTGCAACGCTGCAGCTTGCCAGTCTTGCGGGCGTCGTTATTATTGACATTCCCAAAATCCAAGCCACATGTCCGCACATACTCGAGCGCACTTTAGCGCCTGTATTTAAATCACATTCTGTTTTGAAGCTTGGCTTTGCAGTTCAAGAAGATTTACGTCGTTTGGCAAAGGGTCATTCAGCGTTTGCGGAAGTTAACGCCGTCTGTGATATGCAGAGTTTGTGGAAAGTTGGTGTCTCGAAGGCAAAGGCAAGTAGATTGATTCTAGACACGCCGTGGGGATCAAAAGAAGAATCCATGCGCTATCAACCCATTGGTCTATCCACGCTGACTGCGGTTGTTCTCGGCAAGCCTTTAGATAAAGCTATGCGAATGAGCGACTGGTCCCGGAGACCACTCCTGCCAACTCAAATCAACTACGCCGCACTCGATGCTTGGACTCTCGTCGAAGCGCATCGTGTTATTATGGAGTCTCATCGTGACATCTTTTCAAAATTAATCGCTGACGTGCGCAAATCGCATGCGTTTTAGAATTGTTGTAACATTTAACACGCAGAAAAAGTACAGAAAAAAGCGCGTCAGGCACGAGACTACGCATTACCACGCACGTTCCCGAGTTCGCGACATGTCAATCGACGACGAACTCAGTGCGCTGGCGATTCATGACGTGAGCGATGCGCATGTGGCGCGCAGCACGCACGATGTCTTAAGTTATTGGTTCCCGTCACGCAAGCAGTCCCTGGACCACGTGTATAAAAAGAAGTGGTTCGCGTCAGACGACACGTTGGCGGCCGTCGATACGGAGATACGTACGAATTTCAGCGAGCTCTTGCATGTTGTCGAAAAACTTAACACACGGGGTAAGAGTATAAGCAGCGAAGACGTCTTGAGGTCCCACAGCGAATGGTTGAAGTTCCCACAGAGCACAAGCGCGCTGGTTGTCATCCTCGACCAATTCAGCCGTCACGTCTACAGGAACGATGTTGACCGCGATGCGAAGGTTGAAATCAATGACGCTGTGGCGGTTGCGATAGTAGAAGATGTTTTAGATAGTAAGCCAGAGTGGATGTCCGAGCTCACGGTGTCGCAACAAGTATTTCTGCTCATGCCGTTCAGGCACACGCAAAAGTCGTGTCCGCGGTTGTTGAGATGTCTGGGGTTGATTGACGCTAGGGCAGAACTTGAGATGGAAAACCGTGCTTTATTGGATAGATTTCGTAAAACAACGCTGAGATGCTATCAAGATTTAGCCGGGAAGCAACATAAAGATGGAGATAATATATTAGAGCGTGCAGAGTTCACTCCGACAGACGAGGTAATGCGAGCAATGCCGTCGCACGCGCTTTACAAGACGATTGGGAAGTTTATGCAGGAGAACATGAGAGAGTTTGGGAACACTATAGCCGTATCACTCAGTGGTGGGGTTGATTCTATGGTCCTCGCGTACATTCTAAAGCATCAAGGCTACGAAGTCGTGACTTTACATCTCGACTATAAAAATAGGCCAGAGAGCACCGAAGAGGCAGATTTTGTTGATGATTGGAGCGCAAGACACGGCATGAAATTCGAGCGTCGTACGGTTGATCAAATACGACGAGGTGTCACTCCTCGGGAACAGTACGAGATCGAGTCGCGGCGCATTCGCTACGGGTTCTACAAGGAGGAAGGCCTCAAGTATGACTTTCCGGCGGTGCTCCTTGGGCACCATCACGGAGACGTACAGGAGAACATCATCACAAACTTGATGCGTGGGGCAAATTTATTGTCGGTTAATGGAATGAGTGAGCAAGGTATAGTCGAAGGTGTACGTATCTGGCGACCAATGCTTCCGCACATAAAAGATGACGTGCTTGACTTTGCCCACACATATGGCGTGCCATACTTTCTTGATTCCACGCCGACGTGGAGTACTCGAGGAAAGTTACGAAACCAGCTCGTACCTTTACTCGAAGACATGTTTGGCGTAGGATTTTTACGCAATTTAAGTATGATTGGAGAAAACAGCGAGCAACTGTGTGCCATGGTTGACGGGTCCATTTTCAAGCCTTTTTGGGATGCGACGAGAATGAGCGACGTGGGCTGTTACGTCGACTACACGGCGTTCATGACGCAACCCATATTTTTCTGGAAACAAGTGATTCGAGAAACTTGCCACGGGCTTGGGACAAGTATGATGAAAGAGCGTTCGGTTAGAACGTTATTGAGTCGAATTAGACGAGAGCGCACGAGTAAGGATGGGTGGATAACGCTGAAAAAAGAGAATGCGACGTTTGTAGAGGGCAATACTTTTGCTATGTTTGCTACAGAGTTTATGCCTAGATCTGATGTGATCCAACCCGGGATGAGAGTAATTATGGATGCACAAGAACACTCATTTGAGCTTGGGAAGTGGTCCATTTCTCTCAAGGTTGTGCCTAATGTAGCCGCAGACGGCTCGAGATGCTTGAACGAGCCCGCGCTCGACGTTTGGCGCGTGCTAGAGAATGACATCACGTATCACATTCCATTCGATAACGCGCCCGTGACGTACATTATGGACCCTGAAGTGCGTTTTCAAGTCACGCGAGGTTTAGATCCTGCAGTACGCGATGCGATACCTTTCATCGTTCCCACTGAAATCAGCTCAAAGAGCTCGCCAGGAGCTTTGAAACCTGTGCGTAAAATGAAAACATGGTCTCAAGAAGCACTGGAGGCACCGCACTGCGTGCAAGTGACGCTAAAATTTAGCAGAACTAAACTCTACGTTGTCGCCGACGACGGTGACGTAGAATGATAGTATTAGCGTTAGCATTAGACAATCAATATACTTAAGCGAGCGTCGCTCAGTTTTGTCTTTCCTCATCCTTCCCCTGTGTGCGGTCCTTTCAGTGATACCTGCCAATTACTCGACTTTTTATCCATGTTTGAAAACGCATTTAACCTATCCAAACCATCTCGCGCGATGTTCAACCGATGAGCGATCTCGGCGTCATCCGTCAACGTCTTGTGCGCTCGAAACTCCTGTTTAATCTCATCCACGATGGCGAGCTTGTTTCGACTTGGAAACCGCAACGCCGAACGGAGCACGGCGCGGTAGAGGTGTATGGTGTTCGTCATCGCCTTGCACACCCTTACACACCCAGGTGGAACCTTCGCTGCGCGCGCACGTCCGCGGCACCGCGTTCTGACGTCGACCGATGTCGTTGATTAGTTGCAATAAAACGCCTCGCTCGTGTCGTCAGTGTGGGACGCGTGCGAGCCATGGCGCTCCGTCGCGCGTTTATCGGTGCTGGCGCGGCGGCGACGACGGCGTTGGGGGCGTATACCGCTAACGAAGAAGGCGCGCGACGCAGCGTGGTGTTCTGGTCCAACGCGTTTCCAGTGTACGCGCAGTACCGCGCGGTGCAAGCCAGGCATCGTGATGCGAAGAAACTCGGTCTACCTTCGTGGTTGGGGGTGACGTTAAACGATGATGAGGCGAATGCGGCGTATGAAGCGTTACATGACAAGTACGCAGTACCAGTGAGAGATTTGGTGTACGAAATGCGCGGATTTTACCTGAAGAATGCGCAGTTGTTGTCGACGCGGGACGACTTTGTGCCGGCGCAGTACTTGGATTGGTGTAAAGATACTCAAGATAAAGCCCCGGTAGAAATGAAACCGGGTGAGGCGCGAGAGATTGCCGAACGAGAATTAGCATCAAATGGTCACGTTGGCGTTTTCGAGGAATGGGATGAAACGCCTATTGGGGTGGCGAGTATCGGGCAAGCGCACCGCGCCAAGCTCAGCGAAAAGTACGGCGGAGGGACAGTCGTCGTCAAGGTTCAAGCGCCAGGGATTGAGCGGCGATTTCGAGCTGACATTCGAACGTGCATTGACTTTTGCAAGCTTGCAATGCCGCAGCACGTCCCTCCATTAGAAGAGATCGAAAGGCAGTTCCTTACTGAGTTTGACTACCGCGCCGAAGCGGATAATTTAGACGATGTGCGCGCGACGGTGATGCCCAAGTGGGGCAAGCATGTATACATTCCTGCACCGCACAAAGAGCTATGCACGAAAGAAGTATTAGTTATGGACGAAGTACCGGGTAAGAGACTAGTTGATGGAATTCGCGACGCTTTTGCAGCCATTGCACGTTTCAAAGGAGTGTCTGCGAGCGATTTAGAAGCGCTAGAACGCAAAACAATTCAGGGCGGCAGCCTGACGGGTCAAGATTTGCAGCAAGCTGCGACAAAAACACGCCGATTGAATGCGTTGTTATCCCTCCAGCACGCACTCTTGGCACCAATCAAGATATTGTACAATGTATCGCCTTTGCGCGTAGTCACGGGACCGGTGAATCGACAACCGCCACCAAAATTATTGAACTTGGGAACGTTGCTTCAGCTCTTAGTGGACGTGCACGCCTACGAAATTTTCGAAACAGGCGTATTCAACGGTGACCCGCACCCCGGAAATATCATCTTGATGCCTGATGGTAGGTTGGGGTTGATTGACTATGGCCAAGTGAAAAGGATAGATTTGGATGTGCGACGCGCGTACGCAAAGCTCATCTTGGCTGTCGCGAAGGGCGATGCTGAAGAATGCCACCGACTTGTACAATCAAGTAAACCAGAAGGTTTTGGAGCAAAAAGTAAAAACGCGTCTGTCGACGTCAGTTATAAGCTCGCAACGTTTTGGAATGATAGAGATACGCCAGACGTTACAGAGGGATTGAATTTACAAGAGTTCTTGGATGAAATGGAAGCTCGAGATCCCGTGATTAAGGCACCGGATGAAATGGTCATGATTGCCCGCGTTTCTGTTCTCTTACGAGGCATGGGGAATGCGTTTAACATTCGTCTTCGCATGGCAGAGGCGTGGAGAGCGCACGCCGAGCGGCTCTTGAAGCGCACCGATCCAGAGTATTACCTCCTGCTCGAGAAAAATTAGAGTTACTCACGAAGTAGTTAGCATATTCTTCTAAAAGAGTGTAGTATTATAAGGTAGAGTTTATTGTTCGACTATCAACGCAACGATCACTCGTTCGTCCTCGACCGTTAAGGTGAGCGACACGCCGGCTTTCGCCTTGTTCTTCTTGCTCGCACCTTTCTTCTTTTCTTTTGTCGCAGCAGCCTTCTTTTCCTTTGCGGCAGAGCCCTTCTTGGCTTTTGCTTCCTCCTCTTCTTCATCTGGCAAACCAGCGGCAATTCTTTCTTTCTTCACCTTTCGACGTTCTAAGAATTCTTCCTTCTTTGCCTTGATGGCGTCCACTGCGCTGGGCACTTCCGAAGTCTTGGACACGGCACCGACTGAAATCTTGGCAAAGTAACCCAAAGTGTCGAGAGATAATTGTATGCGCTCGTCGTCATTGCTTTGGTTCTTCTTACCGTTTTGCTTCTTAGACTTTTTGTTATATCTAGAGCTGACGGCGAACATGTCGTCATCTTCGTCTTCGTCGCGCTTGAGAAGCATCATGCCGTCCATCGCCTTGGTGACGCTCTCCGTCGTTGCCGCACTTTCTTCCTCCTTCTTAGTCGGCGCAGCAACGCGCGAATCGAACTTGGACAAGTACACCAACAACGTATCGCACGCAGCGACTTCTTCTTCAAAAGGTTCGGGGGCGTTTTCCAATTCCCAACGCTTGCGCTCTTCTTCGCGCGCCTTGCGCTCCTCTTGGCCAGCTTCCCACTGCTTTTGCTTTTCCGCCTTTTGATAGGCGCGGAACTGCTTTTCACGCGCCCAATACTTGTCTTCTTCCTTCTTGTGCGCTTCGCGAAGAACGCGTATCTCTTCTCGCGTCGCCTTAATGACTTCATATGCCGCGTTCTTCTCCTCGATGAGCTTGGGCACGTCGGCGTTAGCCGCGTCATCTTTGCTTTTAGACGCATCCAAAATCGATCGAATCTTCGCTTGATCCGCCTTCACCGCGTTGATTTCAGCATCTTTTGCGCGAATACCTTCCGAGAACGTCTTTCGGGCCAACTCAAAGTCGTTAATCTGCGCTTGCTTTTCGGCGTATTCCTTGACAAAGTCGCGATTTTTATTCAGCTTCTTGATTTGATCAACCAACTTCTTCTCCTCCGTCAACGACATGGTTTCGTGAGAAATCTTGTGATCGATTCTCGCAATTTCCGCATCAATAGATTCATCAGTTAAGAACTTGGACACCGCGCGCATCGCATTGGCTGCGTCTCGAATAGCGTTTCGCCGTTCGTCATTCGTCGCGAGCTCGCTTCGAAGCGCGTTGCGCTCGGCAATCTTCGTATTAGCCAACGTCGTCAATTCCGCCAACCGATCGCGCATCGGTTGATTCTCATTCGCGCTTTGCTTACGTTGATCACGCTTCGTGTTCACCACGGCTTTAATCTCTTCGATGCGCTTTTGCTTAGCATCGGTAATCTCCGTCAGTGTCGCGATCTTCGCCGCGAACCCGTCTCGGTCGGGCTTGGGCAGTCGTTCGACGCGCTTCACCGCGACGTCAACGACGTCAACGTCGTTCGTGACGCCATCATCCTTGGCTGTCACCCCCTTAACGTGCATCTCGTGTTCCACCGCCGCTCGTTCAGCGCGCGCTGGGTCAGTCACCATGCGCGTCGTCGTCGTCGTCGGGCGGTCGAAAACGCCGCGGGGATCGGGGCGCGTTGGGTGCCTAGGACTGTCGCGCGTCGTCGACGACTGCGTGTGCGGTTGCGCGTGTGCGGTTGCGCGTGTGCGGTTGCGCGAACACGAGTGCGATCGAACGCGAACGAACGCGCGGACGAGTGACGACGACGGGTGACGACGACGACGGGCGACACCCCCGCGTTTTTCGTGTCGACACAGATGGAATAATCTCGAAGTTCCGCGTCACGGAACGACCTCTCGCAGTCTCGGTATACTGAAGAGGCAAAAACAATGACAAATAATTAAAAAGTAAATGATAGGCTTAAAAAGTCTACAATATATCGGGGGACACCGGGATTCGAACCCGGGACCTCTCGCAGGTTTAGAATCCGTACACTATGGACCCAAAGCGAGAATCATACCCCTAGACCATGTCCCCTGTAACTATACTGTGCGGTGATTTTGGTTAACAAAATCCCATACAATGTAGAGGAAGGCTAAACCCTACTCGATATACGTATCATTAGTATACGTGTCAAAAGTTATGGGTAGAAATTGTTTATTTGACCGCCGCGAACGAAGCGACGACGACGACGACACTCGTCGACGCGCTTCGGTTCGTGATGTACGCTCGGTCGAGGAGTCATCATCGAGTGCATCATGTACGCGTTAGTGATGGTGTCGCACGCGCCGATGACGACGACGACGGTGACGACGGCGACGAACTCGTCGTCAAGGCGCAACGGAAACGGCTGGTGAGAGAAATCATGCGAGAACAACGCGAACTGATTGAGCGAGAATCCTCGCGCGCGGACGACGCAGAGGAGGAACTTCTTCGAGTCACTGCGCAAGCCGATGCGTTGTCGCTCAAGCTCGATGCGATCGAAGAAAGCTACGCGAGAAGGGCGAGCATGTCGGCGGAGGCGACGACGACGGCGAAGGCGACGACGGCGACGCTCACAAAGGAGAACGAACGACTGCGTTTACGCGTGAAAGAGTTGGAGGATCAGGTTGCACAGTTGCGCAACGATATGTTGAAATCAGCAAAATCAGCAGCGGTAGCGGCGACGTCGCCTGCGAAAAGTACGTCTACTTCTACGCCTTCGTTTGGCGCCGACGAGCGCCGCACGTTGTTGCGAGAGCTCGCGGATGCGAAAAAGGATGTGGCGTTAGCAAAAGAGGCGCGAGCGAAAGCGCTGGCAGAAACAATAGAGTTGCGGTCAAAATTAGAAAATGTTAGCAACACGCCCACCAGGACAGTCGCTTTGGCTTCGATAAAAAGCCCTCCGAAAACGCCTGAGTGGGTCAACGTCGAATGGGACGCGTCATACGGCGCAGACTCAAAGGACAACAATCCACCCATCTCGGCACCGATGGCGGCAGCACCAGCAGCGGTGCCACAATTACCGACGGAAAAAATAGATTGGGATGCGGCGTATGCCGAAATAGACGCCATACGTTCGAGCAAGAAGTGGTAATTAGCGCGTAGCAGAGACGAATTAATAGGATTTTTCAATCGTCAATAAAAAAATAAAATTCTTTACTCCATTTCGAGCGTTGTGAAATACTTGAGAGCGTCAAACTTCTCGCCCTTGGCCTCCTTAACCAAGCGTTGTAACTCTCTCGGCTTCTTGACTTGCCCCTGGATGCCAATTTCATCGTCTTCACCCTTCGGGACGACCCAGAGCGGCCATGCGCTCGTGTATCCGGTGCAAATCCCAGCCGGCTTGATGACGTCTTCGTGACCTTCCGCGTTTTGATACACGCCATCAGGGAAGCACTCGACGTAGTTGATCATCTCCATCGCTTGTTTACCCAGCAACTCTTTTTGCTTGTTGCAGTTTTCACACCAGAACGCGCCATACAAGCGCGCGCCCGCGGCGTTGAGCTGCTTCGCCGTCTCCAGCGCCTCCTCACTCGAATCACTCGTCACCACGTACGGGGTGTACGGCACCGCCACAACCTTCTTCGCCTTGGCTTCCGCGTCTTCCGCCGCCCATGCACCATCGTCCGCCGTCGTCCCAAACGTCGTCATGAACGCCAACGCCGTGGTGGATAATCCACCAATCAACGCCGAGCGACGATCGATGATGTCTTTGTCATTGTCGTGCATGGATGACGACGACGCGCGCGTGACGACGGCGGATGCCATCGCACGTCGCTTTCCACGTGTGTTCACTGCGGTGCTGCCGCTGAACGCCGCGCGCACGGTCGTCGTCGTCGCAACCATCATCGTGGGGCGTCACAAAGTGTGGATAACAACTTGATTTTATGCGTCGCACGTTACACAACTATGAAACAACGGGCGCTACTACTTTGATGACGATCCACCGCTCGCGGCAGCCTCGGCGTGGAGTTTATCTAATATATTCTGCACCCTGTGCTTCATCACGGGCTGACCGCGCTTGGTCTTCTTACGCATGAGCTGTTTTTGGGACGAACGCTTGGCGAGTTGGTCGCGCCGGGCGGCGTCGCGTGCGGCTTTCTGTTCGACAAACGCCTTACGCTGCGCCTCGCGTTCGTCGCGCGCAGCTTGACCATTCTTCCAAGCCGCGGCTAAATGATCAAACCTTTTCTTTTTTCCTTTAGAATTACGCTGCTCTTCCGGGCGCTCGTCGTCGTTGTCGTTGTCGTCCCGCGTCGTCGTCGATGCGTCTCCGCCGGCGCCTGTCGTTTCGGTTTCGCGTTCAACTTCGTCTTCTCGCCCTACATCACCCCTCTCGCCATCGCCTCTCGCGAGTTCTGGATTATCAATCATCGCTAATCGTCGTTCATACACCTCCGGATCAAACTCCTCTCGTCGTTCAAACGTCCCCGCGAGTTTCTTTTGTAACCGCGCGTACTTGGCCCTCGTCGCCGCCGCCTCCGCCTTGTCGCGCTTAATGCGCTCGCGCTTGTCGTACGTCGATTTCCTCGCGTTGACGAATCGATCGAGCGATAGCGCGTGACGACCAGTGCGTTTCATCGCCGTCCGTCGCGCATGGTTCGACCGCGCACCGCCGCCGCGGTCGTCGCCGTCGGCGTCAGCTCGTGGCCCGGCGCCGCTCGTCGATGGGCGTCCAGCGTCGACGCCGTCGCGCGCCATGTGCGTCGTCGTCGTCGATGCGTGCGTGCGTGCGTGCGTGCGTGCGCGTATGTATACACCACCGTCGTCGTCACACCCACGGGATGAGGGTTCGCGCGGTCGTCGGCGTCGCGGTGTGCGTCATCCTGTCGTCGGCGGTGCGCCTTTTTTTTGTCTTCTCGGTTGTGTTTTGAACGCATGGCTGTCGGCGTCTTCAGTGCTCGTCGCGCGGTTGGCGCGCGCGTGCGAGGGTTCGCGGCGCACGGACGCGATGGAGTACGTCACGCGCGCGATCGAGAGCGCACAGGCGCGGGTGGCGACGACGGCGGCGGCGACGACGGCGGCGAGCGAGGCGATCGATCGAACGACGTCGGATGCTGCGTTCGCGGTGGCGAAGACGATTGAAGTGGCGCGAGAACGCGTGAATGAGGCGAGTGGGACGGCGCAAGCCCACGCTGGGGTGCTCGTGGAGAACGTGCGAGAGCGCGAGGATGCGTTTTTCAAGAGGGTGAGTAAGGAGGTGGCGGATGTGGCGCGGGCGAACCCGGCGAGCGCGGGGGCGGGGGCGTTGGGATTGGCGTTAATCTTGCTTCCGGGTCCACGCGCGTTGTTGTGGCGGGCGACGATGGGAAGGTTACAGAGTGAAGAAGCTATTTTTAAAGCGTGCGTGCGTAAGAGTGAAATGTTGGCGCTCGACGCCGAACGCGCGAGCGGGGAGATACAAAAATTAGCCGCCGCTGCGGTTGAGGCAGAGGTGGAAATGAAACGCGGTGCGGCAAATTTACGCGCAGCGGCGAGAGAACTTAGATCTATTGAATCGCGTACATACGCTATGGACAACAAAGCGACTGGATTGTTGAATGATTTGCGCGTGTTACCGAGCAAAGAAGCGGTGGCGTTGCGCGAAGACGTCGCCGCGACGGTGGATAAAGTGGCGGTCCATCGTAACGCCGCCTTGGCGACGCTCAAGAAAATCTTCAAGAGTGGCATCGAAGTGTAAGCTATCGACGGATCACGGCCGATTCAATTCATTATACATAGCGCAGCGATGTAATTTCCAAGCGGATTACGTGTGTACTCGCCGACGCTTCACGCTTCGCGCGCATCAATCAATACCCATACCGCGCGCAATCGACCACGCCACGCACGCACGCTGCGTGTTCAACACACGACTATCACCACGCATCGTCACCGCGCACCGCGCGCACGCGTCGTCGAGTCGACGAACCGCATGGGGGGAGGCGAGGTCTTTCACTCGCGCAAGAGAAATGTAAAGATTGTACCACATCACATCGCCATGATTTCGTGTATAAAGATTCTAGTGCACGATGGAGACGTTGTCAAGGTTATGGGACACCATGGCGTCCGCTCGCGTAACGACCGCTGACGCGCACGAATGCCGAATGCCAGTGCGCGTCGCCACAGCGCGCGATGGCGACGACGACGACGACGTGTGCTCGAGCGTTTCGGTGCGTGCGCGTGCGTGATCGTCATCACCGCGCCCGTCGTCCATCGTCGGCGTCGAGGCGCCAGTGCGCGTCGTCGTCGTCGTCCGCCGCGCGCGCGAGCGCGAGCACCGAGGGTGGGGCGTGGACGCCGACGCCGTCGCGGCGGGATGTGTTTCGTATGGCTGTGACCGCCGCGCTGGCGTCGGTGTGCGTCGACGCGTCGCCCGCGTGCGCGGCAAAGTATAAGCGGTCGTTCAGGGAAAGGTTTGAGACGAGCATATCGTCGAGCACGCACGATTACACGTTTGAGTACCCAGACGACTGGGGGCAAGACATCGTGTCGCTGAATGACGGTAAACTCTATGGCGTCGATGAACGCAAGAAGAGTGAATCTGGTAACGGTCAACTCGCGGTGCACGTGTTGCCGTTTGTGGGTGCGGATTCAATCAAGGATGTTGGGAGCCCAGAGGCGGCGTTGGAACGGTTTGAAGAGCTCATCGGCGCGTATTGGGAACAAAATGGATTCGGCCAGAGCGGTAGAGCTGGTTCTATACAAGATACGGCGATTAAAACCATCGATGGCGTGGTTTACTACTACTATGAACTAGTGTCTCCACATAATCTCATCAGCGCGACGGTTGTTGATGGCCAACTGTACGTTATGAACGCGTCGTGCGCGTCGCGTTCGTGGAAAAATAGTGAAGCAACGCTGCGTGCCATCGTGGACTCGTTTCGCGTTCCGAAGTAGACAAATATTGTTTGAACATAATACATCATCATATACATCATTTAGCGCATCGTCGCCACATCGCATCAGTGCCAAGAGCTCGGCAAACGATTTGAAGGCTTCATCTTCTTGAAGCGGTGCTGTACGAGATTTTGGCGCGAGTCGACGCTCGCGGTGAAACGATTCTCCTGGTGTGTGCGAGATGGTGGCATGCGAAACGACTCGACCATACGTGGAAAGTCAGACGAATTGAATGCTGGAATGTTACCTTTACCAAGCACACCCAAGGACAATGTCTTGCGAACATCATGTTCTTGCGAACCCTTTGCTTGCGACGGCGATTGAGGTTGATGCCACAATCGCCCACCGGCGTCGTATTTTGGTACCAAACTCTTACGCGCAATCGGTGACTCTTCACGCTTAAAAAACGTTCGCGGAGTGTCTGGAGGTGAAATACTGACATCCATAACGGGAGACGGTGCTTCCACACGATCTGAAACGTAGGAATGTCGACCAAAGCGACTCGCTGGCGGCGAGCGAATTGGAGACAAGGCGTTGAGTTCCCAGTTGTCACCGATTCGCTGCCTCTTCGGCGGCGATAAGAACTGCGCGAGTGGTTCGTCTGATGTGCATCGTAAAGACCGTGTGCGACGGCTACCAATCTGTGGAGAATAGGAAATAGCACGGGGCGATGAGATTTCGGGTTGCTGTTCGATGAAGCGGCCACCGAGCACGCTCGGCGGACATCCCAAAATTTCGTTTGCGTGCAAATATTCAATCAAATCAGCGCTGAGAGCACCAGTGTTTCGCAACATGGCAGGAACGTCAACATCGTCAAGCGCTAGCAACACGCAGGCGGAAATCGGGTTGAGCTTCGGAAACAACGCACAAATGTTGATTTCTTCCATACTTGGATTCTTTGGTAGAGGCGTGGTGAAATTTGAAAGAGCATCAGCACGCGGTCGAAGAGTCTCAAAGAGTTCGGTCGATACTTGCTCGTCAAGACAGTAACGAACGTCGAGATCAAATCCCATTCTTCGAGCATCAGCAACAAGACGATTTTCGATGGAGTTTGCCAAACTCAAAAACCCTTCATCGCCTTCAAAGATGAGAGTTGACGAGACGACGCTCCCTGCCATCGCCATTGTTAAATCCTCAACGAGTGAGAACATCTCAAACTGCGTAGGCGCACCCTCGGCAAAATACTCAGGTACGATGAGTAAAACACCATGAACGTGACTATCAATAGTCATGAGGGCGTCGACGTCAATCGTTGATTGACGAAGAACGACGTCACAACCTTCTTCGAGAAGCGCGTGTTCTACTTGAGCAAAAATTGGTTCACGCGCCTTGACGAGCTGACGAGCTGTATTGAAAACGACGATGTGGTGAGGAATATCGCCAAAGTCCACTGGAGGCGACAACTGCGGTTCGTCGACAACTGCGCTCGTTTGTTGGCGCGTTACGAGTTCTTGATTCACGTGTTCTGACGATGCTGGTTCTAAATCTTCGCTCCAGCAAATGTCAGACTTCATGCAGAGAACACACACATCGACGTTCGAGGCGTGTCGGTTCGTACTGAAACTATCCAGTTGATCAGTCACGCTAGTCGAGGGTGCATAGTACACGCACGATGTAAAAATACTCATGGGGAATGCATCGTGCGCGACGTGATCTTCCAGAACCAACAAGACGTCCGCATTGCTCGCCGAAAGCGTCACGGCGCGAATCAAATCTTCATTTCCGTCCACAGCGAGCTGCCTAAATTGTTGGCGACCATCAAATTGCGCCGCAGTCATGTTGAATTTTGATACAAATCTCCTGATTGACAATATGGCCTTCGTGTCTGGGAAAATGATCAAAAGTTTGCCTCCGGTGACGGCGACGTTTGCGACGACGCTTTTCAGCACGTCCAATTTGGGATGGTCTTCAAAGTCTCCACGCATCACGGCACTATCATATCGCGCAAAAAGATCTACGATATCACATAAATCACTATGCATTTTGCCCTGATTATTCATGTAAAGATATGCGATATGAATCCCATAGATGTTGACCAAATTTGCCGCCGCGTGACAACAAAGTAAACTTTGTAAGCTTTGACTCACCACGGGCATTGCATCAAACATTTTCATATCCTCCATAAGACTCGTCTTTGCACCAAGCTTAAATCGCGGAACTTTTTCTTGAATTTCCATAGGTAACATCTGCGTTATCTGCACGTAACGTTCAGCCAAAATTCGCACAAGTTCCATCTGCTGAGAGTTGAGCGAGAGTTCTATCCGATCAATCGTCACGGTGCGATTTGATAAACTCCCTGGGATTTCGAACGATTCGCTCAACGTCGGGGGATGAAACGGAAGATCTAACGCCGATGATTTTTCATCGCGAACAGTCGTTTCATCGCCCGGCAACTTTTCGAATTCTTCGTCATCATCAAAAACTAACTCATCAAAAAATTCCGGTTGCTCGAATTCGCGTTTGTCCGAAGTGAAAGGATCGAGAAACGGAAACTTAACATTCCACTTTGGTAAGACTTTCGACTCCTTCTTGAAATCGGTAACGGTACGAATAATGTTGTTCATCGCTCGCGCAGAACGCGCAGCTGGAGAATCTTCCCCATCTTCATCCATTCTCGGTACGGCGAGAGGTTGCATCTGGTTTGCGCTTGCGGGTAAAAGTGACGCCTTCATCTTTCCCTTGGCGTTGTCCTCAAAATCCGGATCACGCGGAGCTTCATGTTGATCATTCACCGAATTTTGCGTCAATGGCTTCAAAAGTTTTCTAATATCCACGTCCCCATTTTCAACGGCGTTTACTTCTACAAACTTGGGTAAGACTTCGGTTTCTCGCGGTTTCGCGACGCGTCGCGCCGATTCAATTTGTTCCAATTCGTCTCGCGCGGGGTACTCGATTCGCGCCGGGCGTAACAAATTCTTCAAGTACACGTTTGGCGTACGACGTGAAGCGACATTCAACGCATCACTCCACACTACTTTGGTCTTTTCCATCAATCCAAGTAACATATCGAGCGGCGACCTGGGCGTTTCGTCGTCGACGACGCACGGCGTCTCACAAAACCGCGCCAATCCAAACAAGCTCATGAAATTCTTCAGAGTACCATTTTCAAGATACTGCTGTTCACGCCCGTCGTCGCGCGATTGACGCTCTACCGTAAAAGTTGTCGACAAATCGTTTTCAACGCAATGCAATGTTTCGAGTCGCTCATCATCCAACATGAATGCGTTTTCAAAGCTCGCGTCGTCGTCAATCGTCGCGTTTGCGATCGACAACAAACGTGCCTTCAACCCATCGCTCTCAACCATCACCGGCACTTCCATAAACTCCATTCCACGCAACAACACTGGCGACTCAACAAAAACATCACGAACCACCGCTGCATTCAATCCCAACCCTTCCTTTGCTACCTCTGGCACGAAAATCTTCCGCGTCGTCTCCATCCGCGCCGCGACGCGCGCGCGAAACCGCGCACCCTCCTCCTCCGCCCCGTCCCAACCATCATTCACACACTTGGTCAACTCCAACGCCGCGATGACATCACACCCGCATAAAACCATCCCTTCTCCTCCCATAGCATCCATCGACCCGTGTTTCGCATTCGCACCAGTCATGATATCATCGAAATCAACCTCCGTCGTCGTCGTCGTCGTCGTCTCGCCATCCGACACCGCGCCGGTTCTCGTCCATCCATCGCCCACCCCATCGTCGGCGTCATCCGTGTCGTATAACGACCCGACCCCATCATCATCGCGCGTATCGTCGTCACCGCCGCGGTGTCGCGCGCAATCTCGTCGCACATCCGCGCGCGTCACGCCCACGTACCGCATCGCCAACGCCGCACCCAACCGCGCGCGCGAAATGACGATCGATCAGGCCGTCCACGGACGAGGACGAGGACGAGGACGACGGAGGAGGCGGGGACAGGGGACGACTGAGGATGGATGGGAACCATATATATATTCGGACATATGATATGTACATATATAGTATACAATATTAACTATATACATATACTATATATAAATAAGTATATGTATCATATTAGGACATATGGTACATATACTACCCATGTGAGTCTCATATAGTACATGCGTGACTGTGGTTGTGGGTGTGTGTGCCCCGACTTGTCCCGACCGCACTGCCTGTGCGAGACGTGCGCATTATTATTACCACGTCATCGCCGCTCGACAGCACTGCGCGACTCGACGAGGAGCGAGCGCAGGACGACGGACGACGACGGACGACGAGGACGAGGACGAGGATGATGCAGATGCGCATGATGTCACACCCCGTCGCGTCCTCGCCGCGGACGAGGTGCCGGACGACGACGCACGGTGCGGTGACCTTGGGTGGTGCGCGGACGCCGACGCGGACGCCGACGAACGGTGACGCGCGACGAGGCGTTCGCGCGGTGGTTGCGTTCGCGCACAGCGGTGGCGAACGGGCGTTGTGTGCGCGCGTTGTCGTCGCGACGACGACGACGGTGGCGCGCGCGAATGCGAGCGACGAGGAGGGAATGGGCGACGGGGTGGCGCTCGCCCGAGGGTTTGCTCCGCGGGCGACGTCGCGGTTGCGGTTACGGACGATAACGCGCGCGGTAGCCGAAGCAGAGGGTGAAGAGGAACAAAGACGTCGACCGAAGTTAGTGCGCGATGAGAACGGGAACTTTGTGCGCGAAGGGAGCACGGGGAGAGGTGGTGGTGGTCGAGGCGGCGGACGAGGCGGCGGACGAGGCGGGCGAGACGGCGGTGGCCGCGGGCGCGGACGCGGCGATTTCGCCGGTCGAGGTGGCGGTGGGCGTGGTGATTTTGCCGGACGCGGGGGTGGTAGAGCTGGTCCTGGCGGTGGAGGTAGATTTAGGAATGATGCTAAGCCTTCTGGCCGCGCGGGCGCCGGGCGAGGTCGCGGCCGCACAGATTTTCGATTCACCGACGGCGGCAAAGGTCGGGGTGGACGACCTAAGATGAGTGGTGCGAGCGGTACAGATCAAGTGAAACAACGCAGAGGGAGTAAAGCTGCGAAAAGCGCGCAACGCAGAGCTGAGGCGGAACAGAACAAGGCTGTAGCTGTGGAGATTCTTGAAGTTCCCGCTGACGGCATGGCTATTGAAGACCTCACAGAGCTCCTCGCCACGACGCAAGCTCAAGTGATCAAAACGCTCTTCATGAAGGGTATTGCCGTTCAAATGGGTCAAATGTTGGACAAACAAGCTATAATTGCGATCGCAGAGGACATGGAAGTTGAGTGGATTGACGAAGCTGAGCAAGGAGTCGAGGTTGCCGCGAAGAAGACCACCGTGTTTTTGAGCGAAGATGACTTTGACAACCTTCGCCCGCGTGCGCCAGTGGTTACAATTATGGGTCATGTTGATCACGGTAAAACGTCGCTGTTAGATTACATTCACAAATCCAAGGTTGCCGCGGGCGAAGCGGGTGGTATCACGCAGGGTATCGGCGCCTACCAAGTCAGCACCATGGTTGGCGACGAAGAAAAGGATATTACATTTCTTGATACTCCCGGTCACGAAGCTTTCAGTGCAATGCGTGCTCGTGGTGCTCGTGTTACTGACATCGCCATCATTATTGTCGCAGCCGATGATGGTGTTCGACCGCAAACTGAGGAGGCTATTTCGCACGCTAGAGCTGCCGAGGTGCCGATCATCGTCGCCATTAACAAGATTGATAAAGAAGGCGCTAACATCGACCGAGTGCGAGATGAGTTGTCCCGCATCGGTGTCATCAGCGAAGAATGGGGTGGTGACATCCCTTTCATGCCCATCAGCGCCAAATCCGGTGAAGGTATCGATGAATTGCTCGAAACTATTTCGCTCGCAGCGGAATTGCAAGAGCTCGTCGCCAATCCTGACCGCGAAGCTCAAGGTACGGTCATCGAGGCATTCCTCGACAAACAGCGTGGTGCGATGGCTACTTTGCTAGTCCAAGCTGGTACTCTTCGTATTGGTGACGCCATTCAAATCGGTAGTGTTTACGGTAAGGTGCGCGCCATGGATGACGCGGATGGTGTCAAGGTTGAAGAAGCCGCTCCGTCTACGCCCGTACAAATAATGGGTCTCAACGGCGTTCCCGCCGCTGGTGATGAATTTACAGTTTGTGCCACCGATATCATCGCCAGAGAGCGCGCCGAAAAGGTAAAGGATGAAGAGCGCGATAACCGATTAATTGAAGGTAACATTGTGTCTTTGACCAACTTACCTGGCGACGAAGAGGGCTTGCAAAAAATCAACCTCATTGTCAAGACCGATGTGAGTGGATCCTGCGAGGCTGTCAAGGCTGCACTCAGTGCATTACCTCAAGACCGCGTGCAGCTCCGATTCCTTATGGCTTCTGCTGGCGAAGTGAGTGAAAGCGATGTCGACTTGGCGTCGGCGTCGCAAGGTATCATTCTCGCTTTTAACACCCCTTGCTCTGATCGAATTATGGAGTCCGCGAAGAAGTCCAAGGTTGAAGTACGCACGTACGACGTCATCTATGATCTTGTTGATGAAGTTCGCGCCGCCATGGAAGGCATGTTGAGCTCTGTGAAGGAGGAGATTCCTCTCGGCAAGGCGGAATGTAAGGCTGTGTTCGGAGGTGGCAAGGCTAAGGTGGCTGGTTCTTTGGTTGTCGATGGTATGTTCCAAGTCAAGAAGTACCTCAGAGTGAAGAGAGGAAACAAGGAAGTGTACTTTGGTAAGGTTGGTTCTCTTCGTCGTGTCAAGGACCAAGTCAAAAAGGTTGAGTCAGGTTTGGAATGCGGCATCGGTGCCGACCCCGAATGGGATGGCTTCAAGCCTGGTGATACTCTCGAGTGTTTAGATCTTGTCGACAAGATTCAAACGCTTGAAACAGCTAGTGAAGACTTAGCAGGACGCGTGGAAGAGTACCAAGCTGGTGAAGCTGAACGCGCCGCGGCGAGAGAAAAGGCGAAGGAGGGATACCAGCGTACTCAAAGACGAGGCGCACCACAGCCAGCTACGACGCCAGCGCCCACCGCGGCAGCTGGAAAGTCCAAATAAGATGAATTCCCAGATAATTGCAGCGTAGATTCTGGAGGCATATTACGCCCCGACAGAGAACAAAAAGCAAGTAAAAAATAAATAGACGTGATTTGATGTACAACAAAACAACAACAACCTTCTTTATTTTTATAACAAAGATTTCGACATCTTAAGAAACATTACGTGCTCTCGCACGCTCCTCTGCTTTCTTTTCCCTTTCTTCTGCTAGAGCCTTTCGGTCTTCCTCTCCTCCTCGACCTGGAGCCTTGCTCAAATTTATGTTCAGTGCGTTACCTATCATTCTTCGAGCAACGCTTGCATTTGTTTTTGGCCTCTCTCTTGGCGCGCGCAATTCACTCGACGATGTCGCGCGTACTTCATCGCATGCATCTATCCACCGCACGCATTTTATCTCCGGATGATCCCTCACTTTATAGGGCCCAGCCTTTACGCACGCTTCGGCTTCCTCCGTCGTCGGCCACACCACGCACGCCCTAGTCTTTCCCACCCACACTATATTCGGTGACAACGTCGACGTCGACGCACCGCTCACGCACCGCTCGAGCTCTCGAGTTTTCACATCCCGCGCTATCCCGCTCAGCTCCACGACGTGTTCGAACGTCTCTGGCGGTGAAGCTACGGTCGTTTCAACTTTCAACTTAACAACCTCTTTCGTCAAGGCATCAATGTCGGCGGTACCACCATCAACCTCGCTCGATGCGCGCGATGCACGCGCGACATCGCCCACCTCCTTATCTTCGACGGCCTTGTCGTCGTCGTCGTCGTCATCTTCCGTCGTCGTCGTCATCCTCCGTCGAAACGCGCGCGCCTAAAAGTACCGCACTTTTCGCCGCATGCGCAGAGCCCCGACGAGTGCGAAGGAATTGTTCGGCGACGTCTACGCCGATGGACCGTCACGCGTGAGACCATCATCATCATCATCATCGTCGTCGTCCACGGTGCGGTCGTTCGGCCCGTTCACCGCGTGGGACGCCGATGAGCTCGGGAAGACGCTTGACATTCGCGTCATCGACAACGTGCTCCTCGAGGACGTGAACGCCACGCTCGTGGCGCTCGCGCTCGATGAACGCGCGACGACGCGCGGGATGTGCGTTTCAAATCTCGGTGGAGGGTTTCATAGCACCCCGGACGTGTTCGAACGACGGAAATGCGCGGCAACGGAGGCGTTGCGAGAGGCTATTGAAGCGGCGTTACGAGAGGCGACGGCGACGACGGATGTGAAAAAGTGTTTCGTGAAGAATATCATGGGTCGAGGCGATGGAAACGTAGTTAGCACGTCCTGGGTGAATGTGTGTGACGGTGGCAGCTCTCAAGGTCATGGGTTGCATAACCATACGAATGCAGTGTGGAGTGGGGTGTATTACGCGTCGACGTCTGACGAGCGAGCGGATGATGAGGATGATGAATTCGATAAACCAGGGGATTTACTCATTCGAGTCACCGCTGGTGGGGTGAATCCACTCGTGAAAAAGTCAGGTTATTGTAAATACTATCGCATCGTGCCAAAAGCGTCGCGTCTGGTTATCTTTCCGTCGTGGGTTTTGCACGGAGTATTGGCCAACGACATTGGCGATGTAGGCGAGGCGCCTCCTCGCGTCTCATTCGCCTTCAACTCTGGCGAAACAAACGTATCGTTTGATTGATTGATTGCTTAGAAAAAGAACATGTTGTATATAAAAATATATAGTTTATTGGTGGTAGTACAGTCTAAGAGGACAACGTTGGCATGTCCAACAAACTCGAGTTTCTTCGAACTCGCGTTTCATCCTCTTCGGAGAGGAGCTCGTAATCCGACTCGTCAGACCTCGAGCGCGCGTAAGGTTTCTTGTGAATCCACGCCAACACCGCAAAAGCAGTGCCCAAAAGTGCACCGACGGTGACGTCCTCCCAGTGATGCCAGTAGTCGCGAATGCGCGTCAAGCCGATAAACGTCGCCGCGACGACGGGCGCGACGACGACGCAAATCTTCCAAATCCCGTGCCAGGACGCGCGACGGTGGTCGTCTCGCCCAATACGCAGCCACGCGGCGAGATAGAGCGAGCAGTACACAAATCCAGCAAACGACATGGACGTGTGACCACTGGGGAACGATCGACGCCCTTGTTGTATCGTGTCGTTATCGCCTGAGCAATCTGGCACGCCCGTCGATATCCACTTCTGCGTCGCTCCGTCTGGCCAACATCTGTCGACGAAATCCGGTCGAATTCCCCCGACGATGTTCTTAATCCCACACGTCACGACCCATGTTAACCCTATCGCCGCACACAACCCCCCAAGCGCGCGATCCTTACGCATACTCGGGTTGTACTTTTTCGGCAACGCCGCCATGGCGATAAACGGCGCGATAAACGCCACGAGCGGCACCACCACCGTGGGCACGCTATTTTCCCCATGTGGATACGAATACCGCCACAACAAATCTGGATTGATATACTTTTGATTCGGCTCCGCGATTTCCAACCACGCCCCGAGCGCGGCGGTGAGCCCGAACGCCCCCGCGTCCAACGCCCACGCCGCGCGCGCCTTGGCTCGCGCCTCGCGTTCAGCCGACGCACCGTTCGCCCCAGGCGCGTTCACCACCGTCGCCATGTCCACCACTACTGCGTCTTCCTCCCCGTGTGTTTATCCCTATGTGTGTGTGTGTGTGCGTGTTATATCTATCTACCGTATATATACACCACGCCAACGGCACGTCACTGGTTGAATATTCTCGCGAGGTGATTATTCAAAGCCAAAGCCTCCTCCTCTGCGCCTCCGTCCCGCGTCGTCGTCGTCGTCGTCGTCGTCGTCGTCGTCGTCGTCGTCGTCGTCGTCGTCGTCGTCGCCCCACCCCGTG
>Ga0181554_1000101_pt1 | contig 76592 bp, 52 predicted proteins | sample 011ome_16_FD_145602 | JGI IMG/M metagenome (GOLD analysis project Ga0181554, IMG submission 145602) | Coastal salt marsh microbial communities from the Groves Creek Marsh, Skidaway Island, Georgia - 011503CT metaG (spades assembly) | ecosystem: Environmental > Aquatic > Marine > Intertidal zone... | reverse complement strand
GCAGACGTAAAATGGGTGCAATAGCTAGGAAATATTTGTTGTAAAACCGAGCGTCGACGTATGCGTCGAGGTGAGCTCACACCCTCGACCTCAGCTCACCCTCGACGCGCTACGCTTCGTCACCATCGCACACGCGCGTGAACACGCCACGCACGCACGCGTACACGTATGTTGGTGTCGTTCGCGCGCGCAAGTCGTCGCGCCGCGCTCGCGTCGTCGCGCACGGCGTCGACGTCGTCGATGGGATCGATGGGGCCAATCGCGCGCGGTGACGCGTGCGTGTGCGCGTCGCCGTCGTGGGTGATGGGCGCGCCCGCGCGCGCAGGGCCGCGACCTGGAATCGCACATGCGCGCTCGACGTCGTCGTCGTCGACGTCGTCGTCGTCGAAGAATAAGAAGCAGGCGTCAGAGACGAGCGACGCGGTGCAGCAGCGGGACGAGCGGAGCGGTCGCTACGACGAAATCACCGATAAATGGATCCCCGAAAAACCCGTGAGCGTGATTGAAGGCGCATCTTACGGTGTGGTAGGTTTGTTAGGGCTTGGAGTCGCCGCCGCGGCGGTGTGGTTCGGGGCGAATGAGTTGTTGGTGACTCCGCGCGAGCAAAAAGTGTTCAACGCGGCGATGACAAAGCTCGAAGACGACCCACGAATTCGTATTAGTCTCGGTGCGCCGCTCACGGGGTACGGCAGCGAGTCGAGAAGTCGTTCTGCGAGGCACAGAATTGCGCATCAAATCGTCATCGATGGACGCGGGCGAGAGCGGGTACGGGTGCAATTTTACGCGCGCGGGGCGCGAGGGAGCGCGACGGTGCACGCGGAAGCCGGGACAAACGCCGAGACGGGTGAGCTGGAGTTTTCATACATTATCGCCGACGTTGCGGGTGCGCATGGGACGCGGATTCAGGTGGTGTCGCCGCAGCAACAGCCGCAGCGGTTGGTAGCGTTGTAACATTGCGCGCGCGGGGTGAAATATTTTGCGTGCTGTAATACACATTCAACTTTTTCTACGCTCGATGCGTTCGAGACGTTCGCGCTTGGCGAGCCACACCGTGTACGGCATCGTCGCGCATAGCATGCACATACATAATACATTCGCTCCCGTCGCGCCGCTGTCAACAGCCCACGCGAGCAGGGGATATTGTAATAAACTCCAAATCGCTGAAATTAACAACCCGACGCCGGCGAGCGTGCCATAGTTGACAAAACCAAATCGTCGACCGATATTACTGAAATACATGGCGAATATGAACAATCGCCCGAGAGAATACACCGTCATACCAAGTCCTTGTACTTCCAATCCCGCGCTCGACGGAAGCGCTAAGATTGCGAATGAAAAAGCGATGCACGCCGTGGCAAAGCCTTGACACGCGCCGCACCCGACGGCGTCGGCGACGCGTCCGCCCACGGCAGCGAATATCGCAACCGCGCCGTACGTCGCTGAAAATATGCTCGAATACGACCCATTGACGTCTCCTTTTTGTTCCATCTGATAACCAATCGTGGAGATGAAGAATTGCGCGGGGCAGACGACGATTGTGAACCAGGCGACTAAGCCGATGAATTCAGGTGACGACATTTGCTCGCTGCGCGTCTCACCATTCATCAAGCCTTCCTTGCGCGTCGGCACTACGACCACCGTGACGGGAACATCTTCCGGACCACGTGTACTACTATCATCGTCGACGTTGTCGTCGTCAACCGCGGCGGGAGTCTCCAGGAAACTCGTCCCGCGCGGCAACGCAAACGCGCACGTCGCCAAGAGCGCCGCCGCCGCGCCCGCGAACACTAAAAACCCAATTTTACGATCACCTCCCGCCGTGAGCGCCAAAAACACTAACCCTGAAATCTGAAACGCCCCACTAAGCGCACTCATAATCGTGCTCGAGTACTCTGGAAACAACACCGCCACGGGCTGCACGCACAACTGCACGCCCGAACCAAGACCGACGGCGAACATTCCGGCGGTGAGCGACGCGTCGTCGCCCACTTTCGCCAGAGCAATCATCGCCGCCCCCGCCACCACGCACGCCAAACATGCACAACACGTAAATCTCGTCCCGAAATGATCTCTCGATATGCCAGCGACGAAACGCCCGCCCTGCACGGACCAACTTCCCGCGGTGAACACCGCGCCCAACGCCTTCTCGCTCGCGTTCGAGTCTTCCTCGAGCAATAACCGCCGCAGCGGCGGCCACCCGTACACGGTACCCGCGACGAGCGCGCTGGCAATGAACGCCAGCGCGAAAAGCGCCCATCGATGGGCGCCGCGCGCCGCGCCCATCGTCATCGCCGCCCCGCCAACGCCGCGCCGATGGATAAGCGCCACCACCCAACCCCGCGCTCAAGTCGACGCTCGCCGACCGCGAACGATCGCGAACGACCGCGAACGACCGCGAACGGGCGCGAAAACGCGCGCGGCGTCCACGAACGCGCGCGCGGGCGCCGTCGCGTCGCCGAGCGTCGATCGAATGACGTCGACTTGAGCGCAGACGGTCGTCTGGGTGCACTTTTTGACGCCACCAGATGTAAACATTGCGCCGCCGCCGCCACCTTTCTTTCGTTCGCGCGCGCGCGACCGCCGGCGACGACCGCACACGTCGACGCATCGCACGTCGCGCACGGACACGCGCATCGTTTGCACGCATAGACACCCGTCAGGCGTTGGTTCGTCGGAGGTGTGCGTTGGTCGTGGTGTCGTTTGTTTGGTGCGCAGTGCGCGCGCGAGAGAGAGCGGTGATTGATTGATTGATTGATTGAATAACGCGTCAAGATGCCGAAAAAGTCGACGAAGAGCAAGTCGAAGCGGACGACGCTGAAGCAAAAGTATAAGGTGATCCGTAAAGTCAAGGAGCATCATAAGAAAAAGCGTAAGGAGGAGAATAGGTTGAAGAGATTGGGGATTAAGAAGAAGGGACCCAAGGACCCGGGGATACCGCAAGCGTGGCCGTACAAGGAGGATTTGATTAAAGAGATTGAATACGAGCATGAGAAGATTGAGAGTGCGAAGGAGGAGCAAGCTGAAGCGAAGAAGGCGAGACGAGCGGAGAATAAGAAATTGGCCAAGGAGTTGATGGACGCGGGACACGCCGCGCCGACGCTGGCGCAACTACGAGCGCTGGCGGAGACAAAGGAGGCGAATTACGAAGAGAAGAAGGCGGCAAAGTTAGCGGATGAACTCGAAAAGGAAGCGAATGGGGCAGATAATGATTCGAGTAGGCGGGCGTATTACAAGGAGTTTGTCAAGGTGGTGGAGATTTCGGACGTGATCATTCAAGTGCTCGACGCTCGGGATCCGCTCGCGTGTCGTTCGCCAGAAGTCGAACGGTTCGTACGTAAGATGAACCCCGAAAAGCGGGTCATTCTGTTGTTGAACAAGATTGATTTAGTACCCAAAGAGAACGTCATGGCTTGGTTGACGTACTTCCGCGAAGAAATGCCGACTGTGGCGTTTAAGTGCGCGACGTCGACGGGTTCGACGAAGCTTGGCTCTCGCGCCGCCAACTTCAAATCCTCCGGCACCGCGCTCGGTGGTGGCGAGGCTCTCGGTGCTGAAACGTTATTGCAAATGTTGAAAAACTATGCGCGTAACAAAAATTTAAAAACGGCGATTACAGTTGGTATTGTCGGTTTCCCAAACGTTGGTAAATCGAGCTTGATTAACTCGTTGAAGCGGTCGCGCACTGCGGCTGCCGTCGGTAACACTCCAGGCATGACCAAGGTGCTGAAAGAAATTTCATTAGATAAGCAAGTCAAGTTAATTGACTCACCAGGGGTGGTGTTCGCCAGCGCACTCGGTGAATCCGTCGGTGCCGCGGCGTTGCGAAACTGTGTCAAGGTTGAGCGTCTCGAGGATCCCATCGCCCCCGTGCACGAAATCACTCGCCGATGTCCGGCGGAACAACTCATGCTGATGTACAAGACTGGTAGATTTGTCGACGTTGACGATTTCTTGCGTCAAGTGGCGCGCATACAGGGTAAATTGAAGAAGGGTGGCATTCCAGACATGAAGCAAGCCGCTCGCGTCGTGCTGACAGATTGGAACAATGGTCGCATTCCATACTTCACCGCGCCGCCGGAACGCACGAAGAACAAGGAGTACGCCTCGGCTGAAGTCGTCGTGAACTGGAGCGAAGAGTTCGACGCAGATAAAGTTTTCGCCGATGAAGCCTCGGCGGTCATCGCCGGTTTGCCTGAAAACGAGGATGACGGGGACTTTGTACCCATGCAGTCATTGGGCGGCGGCTTGATTGAGGCGCACGATTTGAGCGACGACGACGACGACGACATGGCGGACGACATGGCGCACGATGACATGTCTGACGACGCCACGCACGCTGCGGTGCGCGCTGAACGCGACCCGACTGAAGCGGGACGTACTGCGCGCGCGCTCAAGCAGGCGGAGATGAAACAGGCAACCAAGGCGTCGTTGACGCGACAAAAGGTGTTGTACGGCAACGAAGGGCAGTACAATCCAAACCAGGCGCGCGCGGCGAAAAAGCGCGCCCGTCGCGAAGCAAAGGCTGTGGAAGAAGCCGCAGCGGATGACAGTGGGTCTGACTTTGACTTTGACGACGACATGGAATAGCAGCTGAGTGATTAATAAAATTTACATGGTGTACACACGAAACGCCGCCGCCGCTCTTCTAACGCCTCGTCGACGACGCGCGCGACATGGCGAGCGAAATCTCTGGTGTGCGAATGGGGGAATACCCACTTTTGATTTTCGACGGTTTTAACGACGATTCGTATTGTACATTTGATTCGCGCGTCTCTTCTTCTTCTTCTTCTTCGTCTTCTTCTTCTTCGTCGTCTGACGCCGCGTCGAGCAGGGGCTCGTAGTAGGCGTCTCTCGGCGTCGCGGCGAACGCATCGATCGATTGCGACGACTCCGATTCGAATTCAGACGAAATATTGTCGTCGTCGTATTCAGGCGTTTCGAGCACCCAAAAGTGCACGCGCGCCATTAAACATACCAACCGCCACGCGTTGAGCGCCAATTTGGCGGTCCAGATTCCGCACAACGTCGCCGTCGGACGATTGGCCAAGTATAACGTCGGCAAAAACACGAGACCAACACCAGCAATCATAACTTGCCTGACGTATGAGAAAGAATGCGACGCATAGATGAAGCCGTCGTACACGAACACCGCCGCGTTGATGGGTTGCGCCGCCACGAGAATCGTCCAAACGCCGCTCGTCGCCAACATCTCTCTCGCCGCCGCATCGGCGGTGAACACCGTCGGAATAAACGTCTTACCCCACACTAATATCGCACTAAACACCATCCCGGCGCTGACGCCTAGCGCGAGTAAAATGTACAACAGTGACTTGAATTCGCGCATATCCGTGCGGTACAATCGCACGCCCAAAACGTTCGCGCACGTCGCCAACCCATCCACGACGTACGACGCGATGAGCCACAGCTGACAAATAATATGATGCGCCGCCAATCCCGACGCGTCGAACGACCTCGACGCGATAACGACGGCGATAAAAAAGCTCGCCTGCAATAGCGTCGAGCGCACAACCATGGACGCGCCGTCGCTCATAAAGTCAAACGCGTCCTTACGCGGCAACATCCGCGCCCGCCAGACGCCCAGCGGATCGCTCGCCCCACGAGGCGGCAACGTCGCCACCACACACGCGCTCACGAGAAACTGAACGATGACCACGATGACGTAACCAACGCCAATCCATCGCATCATCGCCGCGCCATCTAAATGTAAACGCGCCGACGTCGCCGACGCCACGACAGCCGTCTCGAGCGCAGCGCCCAGCGCGCTCAACATCGTCGCCGTACCGACTCGCCCGCACCCGCCGAGCACGCCGCGAAGCGCCGCGACCGCACACACCAATGGCGCACACGCCGCGCGGCACACAAACACCTCGAGCGCCATCGCCGTCGTATCTTTTGATTGCCTCGCGAAAGTCTTGTCAAATAACGCGTCACGAAGCGCAAACAGAATCGCACACGACGCGGCGCCAGCGCCGAGCGCGCACGCCACGGCGAGACGCGCTGCCGCGGCGGCACGCACTGCGTCTTTGCGCGCGAGATACGCGCCGACTTTCGCGACGACGCCGTCGGAGACAAAGTTGAATGCGCTCGTGGCGACGTTGGTCGATGCCAGCGCCAAGCCATACGCCGCGATGGCGCTCGCGCCCGCGCCCGCGTGGCCGCAGAGCGCGAATTGCGCCGCGCTCGCGAGCGGCACGAGCGCGTTCTGCGCCGCGCCGAGCGCGGTGAGCGCCGCGATGGCGCTCGCGCGCGGCATCTTGTGCCGTGTCGATGCGCGACCGTTGCCACTGTGCGTCGCGGGCGCATCGAGTTCATGGCGCCGACACCGTCGCTATGGCACCGCGCGCGCGAGTACGTGACGCGCAAACGCGCGCGTCGCGCGTCCGCGTACGTGCCACCGCGCGCACGCGCCGCGCGCGACGTCCACGTCGATGCGAAGTCGTCGATGCGTGTTCGAATGGGCCGCGCCTTGCGCAACTATATGCGCCACGCCCGGCGCGCGCGGGCGTTCGTACGCGCGAAACTGGGCGCGGGCGAGCGCGCGGTGATGAAATCTCTCGGGTTTGCGTGCGGGTGGATCGCGGCGTACGCGCCGAGCGCGGCGTGTGCGTGCACGGCGGGGGCGTACTTTGGGTCGGCGTGCGCGTGCGGCGGGGTGTTTCTTGGGGCGTTGTACGACGTCGCGAGGGCAACGACGCCGCATATGCGAGATGTAACGATTGGTTTAGCGTTGAGTGTGCTTCCGGCGACGTTGAGCGCGACATCGATGTTGAGTCCGTGGAAGGCGAAGGTGGTGGCGACGTTGGATGCGGCGGTGACGAGTGCGTTGCCGAGCGACGCCGGGACGTATGACGCGATATCTCTCGTGAATGTCACGATTGATGATTTTAAGTTTGAGTATATGGGGGAATTGAATGCGACGTTGCCGAGTGAGGATGATAAGTACATGTATAACGCTGGCGCGGAGGCGAGTGGGACGTATTGCGCGGTGCCGGTGACGTACGGCGGGTGGACGAAATTTGATGTGGTACCGTTTTGGTACGTGTGCGACAACAATTGGCAAGGGCATCGGAGCTGTGCGACCGCTTACGCGAACGGATACGACGACGATTTTGAGTGGTATGGGTTTAAAGCGCTCAGGGACTGCTTACGAGCACCGATTGAGGCGCTCGAGGCGAATCCAAACGCTGAGCTACACTTTTTGCATTTAGACTTTACGCCGTCATATGAGAAAAAGTACCATTTGAGCGAAGGCGCGGTCGAGCAAGCGAGCGCGCTTTACGAAGTTGCGATTGATGAACATGTCCCGCGCATGTTCCTTAGCCCGTATCAGGAACCATGCTGTGACGCGCTGGCGCACGCGGACGACTTGTTGCTTCTACTCGTCACGCTGTTGAGTGTGTTGCCATTGATTTTTCTAGTGCTATCCGACCTGCGAATGATGGCGGAGAAATCTGAAGCGAAACGAGCGTTTTATACGCGCGCGGAGTTGTTAAACGCCAAGAGTCGCGTGAAGCATTGATTGTTTTGACACTTCACGTCGTCGGCGGCGGCGTTTGTGTGACCCAGCGTGACTCAGTCTGGCGCCTCAAGCCTCACACGTCCGCACGATGTTGTCACACGACGTCGTCCTCGCGGGATGGCTCGCGAGCGCGGTGTGTGCGTTCGCGACGCTGTTCGTGTACAACGCACCGTACGGAAAGTTCTTTTCGAACTCCTGGGGCATGAAAGTCAACGGCAGTTTGGGGTGGCTCGCGCAGGAGATTCCCAGTCCGATTGCGCTATGGCTCGGTATCACGCGCGGTTCGCACGTGTTTCGCGAGTTCGCATCGTCAAAGGCGACGAGTGATATGCATTACGTGCACATTTTAGCGCTGTTGTGGAGCGCGCACTACGCTAACCGCGCCGTGGTGTACCCGTTGACGCGCGCGTTGGGCGACACGGCGTTTGTTACGGTGGCGTCGGCGGTCGCTTTCAACGTCGTGAATGGTTTATTAGTCGGCGCTGAGATGGCGCACGCGACAAAAATGCCACCACCTGCGCGTATTGCGATCGGTGCTAGCGTCATGCTCGCTGGAGTGATCATTAACGTCACGTCTGAAGCCCAATTGAGGCGAAGACGGGCATGCAAAGCCATCCCAACCAAGGAGCGGCGCGGTAAATATGTCATGCCCAAAGGCGGCTTATTCAACTATTTCGCCATGCCACACTATCTCGGCGAATTCATCGAGTGGTGCGGCTTCGCAACGCTCGCAAACACCAAAGCAGCTTGGGCATTCGCATTTTGGACCGCCGCAAACTTATACCCTCGAGCGCTCGCCAACAAGCGCTGGTACGTCAAATCTTTCCCAAATTACCCCCGCACAATCTCGAGCATGTTCCCCGGACTCCCCTAGACGATGTAACATTATTTTATTATCCTCGCGCGCACACGTCTTCTCGCGGACACCGAGATTTCGGTCGATGAATGCGCTCTCGCGCGCCACTCTAGGGTGTCTTTTCAAATGGCGTGAAAACCTCAAAGACGGGTAACCCTCTCACCGCACACACAGACGGCATACGCTGACGCACGCGCGATCGGGCGCGATGTCTGTCAACGTGAGCGCGTGCGCACACGTACATGTAGACGCGTCGCTGAAGCGCCGCACGCATGGCGGCGCGCGGCGTGCGCGAGCGACGTGCGCCGCCGTCGGTCGATCGATGGCGGCCGCCGGGCGAGCGCACGAGCGAGAACGCGCCGCGTATGGCGCACACACGGCGAGAGAGGCGCGCGCGTTCGCGCGTAGAGATACACATGTGTATTCCGCGTCTATGAGACGTTTGGTGTGCGCATCGTCGTCGAGTGTAGCGGAGGAGGGCTCGGATAAGATGGTTAACTTTTTCAGCGGGCGAGGCAAGGATGCGGCTCGCGCGGCTGGGCTCCTCGCGCTCTTCGCGTGCTGGTATGGATTTAACATTGTGTTTAACATCTATAACAAGCAAATTTTGAAGAGCTTCCCGTATCCAGTGACGGTGACTTTCATTGAGCTCGGGGTTGGGAGCGCGTTGATTGCGGCGATGTGGGCGAGCGGCGCGAAGAAGGCGCCGACGTTGAACCGGGAAATGTTGAAGCCGATCATTCCGTTAGCAGTAATTCACACAGTGGGTAACTTGTTGACGAATGTCTCGCTTGGTAAGGTTGCGGTGTCATTCACGCACACGATCAAGGCGATGGAACCATTCTTTTCGGTGCTTCTCAGCGCGTTGTTCTTGGGGGATATTCCGTCGCTCGCCGTCGTGGGAGCGCTCGTACCGGTTGTTGGAGGCGTTGCATTGGCTTCCATCACTGAAGTCAGCTTCAACTGGGCGGGATTCTTCGCTGCCATGGGTTCGAATATCACGTTTCAGTCGCGTAACGTGTTGAGTAAGAAGATGATGGGTTTGTCATCAATCAAGGGTGCGATTGACAACATCAACTTGTTCAGCGTGATCACCATGCTCAGCTGTTTGGTGTGTCTGCCAATCGCCATGGGCCTTGAGGGCGTGCGATTCACCCCGCAAGCCATGGCTGCGGCTGGTTTGAACGTCGGTGAACTCATTCAGCGATTGGCCATCGCCGGTTTCTGCTTCCAAATGTACCAGCAGATCTCGTACATGATTTTGTCACGCGTGACGCCGGTGACGCACTCGGTTGGGAACTGCATGAAGCGCGTCACCGTCATCGTGGTGACTTTGATTTATTTCAAGAACCCGGTGTCACCGCTCAACATGGCGGGTACTGCCCTCGCCCTGTTCGGTGTCTTCTTGTATTCTCGCGCCAAGCAGAATGAAAAGGGAGCCAAGAAGGAAAAGGCGGCGGCGGCGGCGGTGGCGGTGCCGACTTCCTCGGGCGCTTCTGGGGCATACACGGATGAGTTCCGTCGCATCACGGGTCTTTCAAACATCGAATAAGTTATGCTTCATTTGCCTTCACGTTGATTAGCAACAAATGTTTAATACCAACACCTCCGGTTTGTTCTACTCGTCCGCCCTCCTATCTGCGTGTTCGTTTTTTTTTTCGATTTTTGACGAACGACTAAATGATTGAAAAAGACAGTTTCGTTTCTTTTTGCATGTGCTACTTCTACTTCGTACAGTAATGTTGAATCTTTTCTACAGTTTAAACAATGTTTGATTAGCCTTTGGTCGACCTCGCGTGGCGTGGACGTAATCGTCGCACAACTTTGAAATTCGTTCTTTTCGCGCATCAGTGAGGAAGGCCCGTACGCCTTGCTCAGTGGTTTGCTGAACTTGCTCGGGCACGTGCGCCATCACCTTTTCAACCGCGCGTTTTCGAATCGTCGCGCGGCGCGCGGATGAGACGTTCGCGACGTCAATGACTGATCGCACGAGCTGATCGATGCGTTCCGTAAGCAACGTCCATTTCGTCGCGACTTTTGGTTTGGCTTGAGCCTTGTGCTTTGAGATGGGAATACCCGGCAAGACGTCGTGCGGCGAGTCGACGACTTGCGCATCATCCACGGTATCGTGCGGAGAATCCACGACTTGCGGTCGAGACGACGGCAATTCATCGCGCACAAAGCCTTCGGGATCGCCAAACGAAGGTTCGGCGAGCGCTTTGTGGTCAAAGCCAAAAATCGGTAACGGCGCATACTCGTCCGAGATGGGCCACGACGGAAGGGCGTCGTCCGCACTAACCTTGACGGTGATTCCCGGGAAATGTGCATCCTGCTCCGGCTCCGTGGCTGTGTGGTCTTTTGGCGAGCTGTCGCTCTTGCGTCGTTTCGCAGAGGTCGAACACGGCAAGCTGACAATGTTTTGCTCAATCTCTCGTGCGTTTTCCGTGATGGAATACCACGATGCGACAACCATATTATCCAAATCGGCCCAGACATCTGGTTGCGGCTTCGAGCTCGGCAGCGCGTCTTGTACGACTTCTTCGGGGTCGTCCTCGTCAGTCTCCGCGCCGTCGTCCACTTCGGTTGGTTGCGCGTCGTCAACGGCATCGCACACGGGTTCCTGATCCACTTCCTCCTCGTTTAGCAACAAAGTTCGGGGAACACTAGAAGGGAACAACGCGTGCACGTCCTCATGTACCTCGGTGCATTCAGGAGAATCTACATCCGTCATCGCCACTTCTTCATCCATGTCGTCGTCAAACGCCTCCTCGGCGTCGTAGTCGTCATCGATGACTGGAAGAGGCATGATCGCCACCAAATCGTCCGTGAGTTTAGGCGTCGGTTCATACTTGGGTTTCGGAGGCCCACGCGGTTTACGCTTCTTTTTCACGCGCGTCACCGCCTCGAACCCGCCCAAGTCGCCCACAGGTCTGGGTTTCGTGCTCGGAAACATGCTCGTCAAATCAATTTTCGCCACCGCTTCTTCGACGGGCTGCTCGACTTCAGGCGCGGCAGCTTCGGCAGCTTCACGTTTACCAACGTCTACTACCGCGTCATCCGCGTTGAGCGGCGCTACATCCGTCGTTGGCGCCGCGTCCTCGACGACGACAGCCGTCGTCGGCCCTCTTGGCGGCGCCTTCTCTGGCTCCTCTTCCTCCGCCTCTTCCTCTTCGCGCACGAATCCTTCCACGAGTGCGTTGAAATCTAAATCTTCCCCATCGTCATCACCGCCAGCGTGCTCGTCATCGCACCGATCGCTCGCACCAGCAGTCTCCACGACCTCGGTCTCGCCCTCAGCCGTCTTCTCAGCCGTCGCCGCCAACTTCGCTGCAATCTCCTGCGCCTTCTCCATCGCCTCGCGCACATCAATCGCACCCACCGACGGACTCGTATCGCACACATTCTCGCGCGCGTGCGCCGCGTTCACCGGCACCGCCGGCGCCGGCGGCGCCGGACACGCCGCGCGCGGCGCCGCGACGCCCGCTCGGTGCATCTCACAATCCCCCCTCCCCGCACCCCGCCCATTCGCGTGCGCGTGCGCCGTCAGCGCGCGATCGCGACAGATCACGTAATACTCGCGCCCAACCCGCGCCTCGCGCGCGCGTTCGCCCGTCATCGTCGCCGAGTCGCAATCATTCAGAAGAAACTCAAAGCCATCCTGTGTGGCGTGCTTCGCGATCGCCTGCCGCTCGAACGCCGCGCCCTCGAGCTCGATGTACTTGCACACCAAGTGAATGTGCTTGATGTGCGTCGGCGTCACGCCCGCGGGCGGCGGGTCCATGACGACTCGCGCCGAACACGAAGCGTTGCGGCGCGTCACAATCTGGCGTTCATTTTGGCTTTGGTGTTCGATGTCGTCGACGTCGTCGGCGTCGTCGGCGTCGCGCGCGCGCGTCGCGCCGGGAATCGATGTGCGCTCAAACGCGTCGCGCGCTCGCGCGTTGTCGCGTGCTGGGGCGTCGCGCGCGCGCCGCACGAGCGCGGTGCCGAAGGATGTCAAAGTCGACGTGGCACCCGATGATGGAGATGATTTCTTCCGCCGCGCCGTGGCTGTGGCGTGCGCGAGCGCGGTGGCGTGCGCGAACATCGTGTCGACGTCGTCCGCGGCGTTGGCGGCGATGGCGATGCCGGCGGCGGACGGGGCGACGGAGGCGTACGGGGAAGAGTTTGAGTTTACGACGCCTCCGCCGACGCCCGAGTCGCGAATGCGAGCGCCGCCGCCTGTTATCGACGTCGTGAGCATCAAGCCGACGCTCGATGCTGAGTATAAAACAACGCAAGTGAGTCAGAAACTCACCGCGGGCGAGCGTGAGACGATTGAGTTGTTTAACAAGGCGAAAGGGTCGGTGGTGTACATAACCAACGTCGCGGTGCGAAGAGACGCGTACACATTAAATTTGACTGAGACCCCGCAAGGGGCTGGTTCGGGCATCGTGTGGGATACCAAAGGACACGTTGTGACAAATTATCACGTCATTGATAAGGCGAACGCGCTCAAGGTGACGATTGGGACGGATATCGCCACGCAAAAGGTGTACGACGCCAACGTCGTCGGTTTCGACGACGACAAGGACATCGCGGTGTTGGAGCTGTTGGATCCGGAGGCGCGACGAAATGCTAAGCCGTTAACAATCGGTCGCTCGAGCGAGGCGAGCGTTGGACAACGAGTGTTTGCGATTGGCAATCCATTTGGCCTAGACCATACGTTGACCACTGGCGTCATTTCTGGCTTGGGCCGAGAAATTCAAAGCGGCAACACAGGGCGCCCAATCGACGGGATTATCCAAACCGACGCCGCGATTAATCCAGGGAACAGTGGCGGCCCGCTGATAAATTCCAGCGGGCAGCTAATCGGAATTAACACGGCGATTTATTCCGCGAGCGGGACGTCGAGCGGCGTCGGCTTTGCGCTCCCGAGCGACATGGTTTCAGGCATCGTTGACCAACTCATTCGTTTCGGGCGCGTCACTCGCCCAATTTTAGGTATTTCATTCGCGCCTGATGGTGCACTCGACCAGCTCGGTCTCGGTGGAGTCTTAGTCCTCGACGCGCGTGAAGGCGGTCCGGCGTGGCGCGCGGGCGTGCGAAGCACGTCTCGCGACGAGAGCGGGCGTCTCATTCTGGGCGACATCATCATCGAGCTCGCAGGCGAACAAATCCAAGACAGCAGTGACTTATATCGTACGTTAGATAAACTCACTGTGGGCGACACCGTGGAGTTAAAACTCATCAGAGGCGTCGATAAAGTCACCACAAACATTGAGCTCGACGACGTCAAGGATATGAAACCGCCCACGCCGTCCACCGTCGTCGTGCCCTTACGCACAAAGAAACCCCCAGGTGCGCCGTACTAGGTCGCATCATACTTCTTTACATTACATTTTTACCTTCTTTCGCCGCGCGCGCATTGTTATACCATACAAAATATACCATACGACTGACAGTTGCCACAACACCGTTCCGGGTCGCAACTCCGGAACTGTCCTAATCCAGCGCCAGTCCGCGCCGGACCCGCATCCGCGCGCGCCCGATTCGCCATGCCGCACGATTGGCCCGCAAATATCATCATCCCCGCCGAACTCGACGCCGATGACGCCTTCATCGCCTCTGCGCCCGACGCATTCGTGTGCTGCATCACCTGCGACATCATGCGCCAGCCCGCCATGGTGACGCGAACAGGGCGCACGTACGACCGCGCGGCGATCGAGCGGTGGATCAGCGAACACCGGACGGATCCTATGTCGCGCACGGCAATTTCGTTGGATGATTTGGTGCCGAATCTGGCGATACGGGCGCTGATTGAGTCATTCGTGAGCAAGGCGTACGACGCCAAGCGCGCCGAGCCGGGCACAGTTCCGTCGGCTCCAGTGGCTCCGGCATCATCGAATGCGGTGACTGCGGCGGCGATTGCGAAGGCGAAGGAAGTGGCGAAAGCGGCAGATCCATATTTGTTCCCACGGCGGCGACTCGTGGCGGTGGCGCCCGTGGTAAAGGTGACGGATGTGACGTATCCGGACGCGAGCGCGCTCGAGGAGAATCCGGCGGGGAAATGGTTTCGATTTCGCATGGATGATTTGACCGCCATCGTGGGCGATTGGTCGTGTAAGAATTTGGAGGCGTATAAGACGCAGAATATAAAAGCGGGCGACGGCGCCACATTTGTGGCGAAGCGTACGTTGAAGGATGGTTCGGAGGGGAAGAGCGCCGCGGTCATCGTGTTCGGCGGACCAGACGGATTGGGTGTTGGGTGCTGGAACCCTGCCGGATACGCCAATGCCGGCGACTGGGCTGTTGGAGATACGTTTACGCTTTTGAATTACAGCTCTGAGCTCGCAATGCCGCCGTTGACGTTTCCGTTATCGATTGCCAAGTACGAGACGCATTCGGGCACGGGATGGAATTTACCGGGCGAAGTCATTCGTTTCGGACAATCTGGTCTCGTCGGTGACTGGTGGAAGACGCTTGACGTCGAATTCGTGTTGCACGATATCGGGTCCAGAGTGTACGGCGTGCACACGGATGCGCCGTACGAAGCCTTGCCGTTTACGGTGACCGCATTGCGGGCGGATGGCGAGTGGCACGAAGTCGAGCTTGCGCAACGCCAATGTCCCTGGGGTAAGCCGTTCAAGATACCCTTGGACGATGCGTCGTCGATTCGCGTACGCTGGGAAACCACCGACTTGGGAAAGCTCCCAGGCTCGACCTATCGAAGTGGCGGTGGCCTGCATGCAAACATTGTCGGATGCACGACGTCCATCGATGTTTTAGGCGTGTCTGAAGTCGACCAAGCCGCGGATGGCTCGTATTTCCGCTTCGACGTCGATGCCATGGCTGCAGCCATTGGTGGAGAAGGCGAATGGGAAGGCACGTACGATTGTTTCGTGTTGCGTACTGGAAAAACTGGACGCGTGACGTTTAACAAGCCAGGAAGCTTTTACCCAGTGTTTTACAAAGCGACCGCGAGCGGTTACGACAAGGTTACGGGCGCGCAAGGCAAGCAAGTCGTGGCGGCACCCGTCGCGGCGGCGCCCGCGGATCGCCCGCGAAATTCTCCAGTGTCGTCCGGGTGCTGTTTCAGTTCGATTGACGTCGACGAAACCGAACCCACGGGCGAACTCGTGCACGTCATCTCAGCGCCTGAAAATTACGTCGAACCAGAAGCCAAAGAACCCAAACCGAGTGGCAAACCAAGTGCCAAGAGCGTGTCGCCGACTGATGTTTTTGGCATCGGCTGGTTTGAAAAAGAACAAAAGCCAGGCGATTGGTGCATCGGCGATATCATCTTACTCAAGCGCACGCACGCTGGGCCGTCTTCAGAGCCTACGAAACCTGGCAACGCTAAAGTCGGCACCGACCAGTGGCTTTTGGTGCACTTCCCAGATCCGTTAAAGCCGAATGCCACTGAGCTCGTCCTGCCCATGGTTTAAAGCCATGGTGTTTTATTTGGCATTATTTTCCAAATATTAGGATGGATCTTGAAGATCCATCCTGTATCGAGCGTCGTTGTTCAGGATCTGAAAAAAGTTTGGCAACGTATCTTCAAATTCGCCTGAAACTATGAGCATCTTTGGCGTCGCGGGCAGTTTCCAGTTCTCTGGAAGGGGCACGCTCGACTCAAAGCCCACAACGCATGATTGTTGTAGCTTGCTGAGGAAATCCATTATCAACTGAAACGATTTTCCTTCGCCGACGCCGAACTCTAGTGCAAGAGGGTAGAATATTTCCTCGTATGGTACCCACCCGTACTCGTCTGCCCATGTAGAATCAAGCGCGTACGTGTGTAGTGTAGAATCAAGCGCGTACTCGAGTGGATGCTGCGACAACTGACGTTTTTGTAGACCTCTCGTCACGTACTTAGCGAACCCGTCGAGCGTCTCCTTCGAATCCCTGTCATCGTCCCATGTTTCGTGCGTTTTTTTGTGTGCGTTTTTTCAGTCTATCGCAAATGTCACTGCGCGTGCGTGTTTCAACCTATGCGCGTCTACGCGCATCGCTAAGCCTCAAATCTGGGCATGGCACCCGTTAAAAATACTTTGCCCGTAATTCCGAGCGTGCCCGCGATGAAGAATGCTACGTCTCTAAATAATGACACCGGTCCGGCGCCGGTTTCCAACGCGCCGATAAAGCGTGAGCTTTGCATGATGGCCGCCGTCGGTGGCTTGCGAATGTTCTCATACGCCTGTAACGCGTCCGCGGTGGTGGCGTACGTCAACCCAACTTTTGAGAGACACGATGCGACGCATAATGCATCCTGCATGGCTTGGTTTGCGCCTTGACCTAAAAATGGTGGCATCGCGTGACAGGCGTCGCCGACGAGCGTCACCGAACCGTCGGCATCGCTCCATCGCTCGAGCACATCATGATAATGCACACCTACGTCAAAGAATCGATCACATGATTCCGCAACCGTGATAGCACTTTGTGGCACACCCTTGGATCGCAAAAGCAAAATGGTTTCATCCTTTGCCGCGGGTTTTGCGCGCCACGCGGTGTTTTCGTCCCGCCGCGTTTCGTCTCGCACGCACACCGCGATGTTATGCTGCTTCGCCTCCTTTCGATCGCCACCACCGGTAAAACACAGCATGTACATGCCATCCGCGAACCATTGATGCGCGGTGTTCATCTCACTCGCCGGACGCGCATCCGAACCCGCGGGCGTGCACCCGAAAACGATGCGAATGCCGCTGTACTTGGGCGGCGACGCGCCGCCGTCGACGGCGACGCGCGCTTGACTATCAATGCCATCAGCGCCAATCACTAAATCAAACGACTCCACCGCGTCGTCTTCAAACGTAATGGTTGATTTCGTGCCATTCACGCTCGCCTGCACGCTTTTGACGCCGCGATTCAACATGATGACGTCATCCGGTAACGCCGAAGCCATGGCGCGTTGTAAATCCGCGCGCTGCACCGTCCCACACAGCACGCGACCATTCTCACTCACCAGCGCCTCGCGCCCGTCAACATCCGCCGAAATCATCTCGTGCACTTTGACTTCAAACAATTGCTGCCCTTCAACGCGACGCGCGCGGACGCCGAGTAAATCATTCGCGAGAGACGCGTAGACGTCCTCGAGCCCGAGCTCACACAACACTCGCGCGCCTCCATTTAAATTAAATCCACCGCCGATATTCGGCCGTAACTCGCTCACGCGGTCAAAGACTTTGACGTTTGTGATACCGTACTTGCGCAGCGCCAGCGCTGTGGCTAAACCAGACGGACCGGCGCCGATAATTGCGATAGACTTGTCAGCCCACGCGCGCGGCGTCTCTGGCGCGCTCGCCGCCGCGCGCGTCTCTCGCGAGCCCCGACGGATTCGTCGCGTGCGGTGCGTCGCGCACGATGCGATGCGATGCGCATGTGCGGCGGGTGTGCGGGCAAACATGTGCCGTGGCGCGCAATGACGCGTCGGGTGCTTACAAAAAATTCTCGCGGTGTGCATTACAAAATCAGTTCATTTCAATTACTTGGTCTTCTTCGCGTCGGCGTCGGCTTGGTCGTCGTCGGATTCATCGTCATCGCTTCGCACGTCTTCTGCGGCACCAGCGACGACGACGCGATGTGCTACCTTGACGATTAAACCAAACCAATACACTTGTAAAAACAAGAGCACGCACAACAACGCGACGCAAAAGTAATACGCTGCGTTGGGCGTAAAAAACTTCCTCGCCTCAAAACCAGCGCTCCATACCACATACGGATACATCACTAAACGCATCACAAAGAATGTGAGCATAAAAATTCCAAACAACACATCCGCAGCAAGTTGGTATCGTTTATTCCCTCGCGCGTCCCCGACGTACTTGGCGCACTTGGCCGCGTGCAACGGCACATCCGCCGGGTCCAACACGAGCATAATCACCGCCCCGACTCTGGTCCACCCCGTGGTGTACGACGATACAATCACCAATATTGTTGCCACGTGATGCAATTGCATCTCCCAAAAATCTTTACGTTTATGCTCCATTAATACGTTTGCCATCGCCGCGACGTACCGCGCGCCGTACGCCAGATAATAACACCGCAACGCCGCGCTCGTGGCTAAAGTCTTCGTCGGTGTGCCTCGCCACCACTCTGTACTCGGCCAAAACCACGGCTGTTGAGGCACGAGCAACGCACCAATAATCGTAAACGTGCCGTAAAAGACCATCTCTAACGCGCTTTGCGCAAACTTTTGCACTTTTGCGCGTCCTCCGCGCGACTCGGCATTCTTGAATCCCATCAATCGTCTCGCTAACGGCTCCACCACGCACGCGCGCACGAGCCAATTCAGCACAAAGAACGCCGCGCAATAGATCACGGACACTTTCACATCCATCGCAAACTCAGGCGCACGCGTCGTAGGTGCGACATGACCGATTGCGCGTCGATTGAACACATTCGGACTCGCCATCGATCGTCCAGCGTCGCCGTGTCGACGCATTTCCTGCGCCAACGCCGCGAGTTGCGCGCGCGTTTCCGCGAGCGCGGCGCGCCATGTGACGTTAGCGGGCATCGTCGCGCACCGTACGGCTCGCCCGGGCGTCTTTCGCGTCGCTTGAGCGACGGTCCAGTGAGGCGCGGTGTGCGGATATGGTTTTCCGATTCGCCCCGCACATTGCGACGCGCACGCACGTCGAGCTCGCGACGAACGTCATGCTCGATACCCCGTACGCGGATGAGCTCGCGGCCACGGCCAAGGCGCTAAGCGCGCCCGGAAAGGGCGTGCTCGCGGCGGATGAATCCACGGGAACCATTGGAAAGCGTCTCGCATCGATTGGGTGCGAAAACACGCTCGAACTGCGCGTCGCCCTGCGCTCGTTGCTCTTCACTGCGCCTGGTATGGAAGAATATATCTCCGGTGTCATCATGTACGATGAAACATTGCGCGGGACGGCGCTGAGCGGAAAGACATTCGTGCATGAGCTCACGTCTCGCGGGGCGCTCGCCGGGATAAAAGTCGACGCCGGCGTTGTCGCGTTGCCCGGATCGCCCGAGGAAACCACCACGTGTGGCTTGGATGGTCTCGACGCGAGATGTCAGGAATATTACGCCCTGGGTGCGCGGTTCGCCAAGTGGCGCGGGGTGTTGACGATTGATACCGCGAAAGGGTTTCCGAGCGCGTTGGCGACGGCTGAAAACGCAAACGCGTTGGCGAGGTACGCGTCGATTTGCCAACGAAATGGATTGGTACCCATCGTGGAGCCGGAGATTCTCATGGATGGCGAGCATGATGTGGATACGTGCCGCGCGGTGACGGTGCGCGTGCTCGATGCGGTGTTTGCGGCGTTACGATTACACGGCGTGCGGTTGGATGGGATGATTTTAAAGCCAAACATGGTGACGCCCGGGTCGGATCGCAAAGGCGCGGCGAATGATGACGGACTCGATGCTCGCGTGGCGATTGAAACCGTGAAAGCGTTGTGTGATGTCGTTCCACCGAGTGTGCCGGGGATTTTGTTCTTATCTGGCGGGCAAACAGAGGATGAAGCCACGGAGCGATTACGCGTGATGGTTGAATTCGCCGGCGATCGAGCTCCGTGGACGTTGTCGTATTCGTACGGCCGTGCCTTACAAGCGTCGTGCTTGAAGACATGGCAAGGGAAAGAGGCGAACGTCGTCGCCGCGCAAGAGGCGTTCTTGGCGCGCGCCAAGGCGAATTCGCTCGCATCGTTGGGGAAAAAATAAAGCGCTCATTCAGCTGCTTCATCGATCGATCGCGCGCGCTTTGGGCGCCATCGATCGATCCACCGCGGACCGGCACGTCATGCGCGACTCATGCACACAGAAAACAAAACACAAACACATAGCTCTATTCATGAAATATCACCAATGTGGTACAGTTGTCAACCAGTCGCGACGACAATGGACACACAATCGACGCGACGCGCAAAGCGGGCACCGCGTGGCGGTCGCGACGACGACACATCGCGACGCGAGGTTGGCTCGTACATCACCCGCCACCGTAGACGCATACGCATACACACCGCGGTGACGTCGTCGGCGGCGGCGGCGGCGCGGCGGCGCCGTGCAAATACACCAGTGTCGTCGCCGTCACCGTCACCGTCGACATGCCGCGCAAACGCGCGCGTCGCGAGCGCCAACATGCGTCCACCCCATCCCCCGCCGCCGCATCGCCACCACCGCCGCGCGCGCACGTCCCTTTGGACATCTGGATCATCATCGCAAGCAAACTCTCCCTGGCCGACCGCACATCCATGATGCGCGCGTGTAAGGAATTCGAACGCGCGGTCTTCGCGCACGCGCAATCGCGCGTAGCCGAATCGCAACGCGCGACGCGCCCTGGATGCGTCTTTGTCGACGACGACCCCGCCGTGCCGTGCGCAGACACCGCTGCAGTCGGTGCGTTCATCCGCGTCGTGCTCGCACGCATGCGCACTGAGCACGTTGGCACGCGCGAGGAGGAGAAAATTCGACTGGTGGCGTTCTTCGTGAGCGCGTGGTACGATTCAATCGCGGCGTCGACGCACGCGCGCGCGATACGCGCGGCGGCGTTACTTCGCGAATGCACGCGATCGTGGGACGCACGCGCGCGTGGGCGGTGCGTTGGGGTGTATTTGCGGGAGGATATTGATACGATTGGTGACCGGGTGGATGCGAGGACGCGATCGCGGGCGGAGACGAGCGCGTGGTTTGCGATGCACGCGTTAGCCGCGGATGGGCGCGATGCTTTTGATTTCGGTGCGTTGGCGCATTTGCGACGGGGCGAGCGCGGCGATGCGTGGGTGCGGTTCTCGGAAGGGTTTAGTGGGGTGTTGTCCACGCGCGAGGCGACGCATCCGGGGTTGTTTGCGGTGTTGTGTGGGCCGTGCGCGGTGACGTTTTGGCGGCGGGCGCTCGCGACGGAGATTGGAGAGCCGCGAAATGTGTTGGAGGAATTCGACGCGTTGTTTTCGTTTGACAGTGGCGACGCGTGTGCCGATAACGCGCAGGAGGTAGAGATGTATCGCGTGTTTTCGCACGGGGGCATGGCGTTGACGGAGCTTGAAGGTTTACGTCGGATTGGGCTCGAGTACATGGCGCTGGGCGACGACGCGGATTCGGCGCAGACGCCGTGGGACTGCTTTAATTTCGAAATTGGCGCGCTCGCAAAGATGTTGGACTTTACGTATGACGACTCGTCGCTTACAAAAGAGGAGTTTGCGTGGCTTGTGTACGATTGCTCGCACAACTGGTCGGCGGGATTTGTCCTCGCGCTGTTGGCGACGCTGACGGATACGCGAGAGACGTTTGCGTATTTGCTTTCGCACTTTTTGTTTCGCGATGCGTGGCGATTATCGACATTTCACGACGCCAGTGCGAGTGATGCTGATCAAATTGGGGAGTCCATACAGCGAGGGCACGATATCTTGCGCATGCTTGCACGAAAGGGTGACATGGAGTTGCAAACAAAGACGTGCGAGCGGGTGATTTGCGAGCTCGGGCGATGTTTGGCGCCGGAAGAGCGCGAAGCGGTTTCTGTCGCAATCAATGCGTACTGCGGTATCGCCGACTATATGGCACACTCTTCAACATACGGAATCAGCCGTGCGAATAAAAACATCGCTTGGTTTTGCGCGCAAGGGATCAAGAGTCCTCGTGATTTTTTTGCGACAGAGGAATCGCCTCGCCTCCAGGACGAATTTCCCATGGATCGATTGCGACGAAGTTCGACTGATAAGCGACGATTGACGCACGCATGGAGTCCTCAAATTGCGGCTCGTATTTCTTCTGAAAAGAAGATTACCGCCGAAGGCGCGAATGAAGAATGAGCGATTATATTTGTTGGATATTTGTGATTATGAATATTTGTTTACGCGCTCCGCGCTTTCAAGAGCTGCCTCGTCTGCAGATAGAAAAACATCGTACCTAATGTCGACACAATAATTGCAATCGCAGAATTGTACGATGTCCACAACGTCTCTGGGTCATCAGGCTCTGTTAGCTGCATCAACCACGCGGGGCGGCTCAGCGAGACTCCCTGTTGAAACTCGCTTTTGGGCGATGTGGCATAATAAAGAAAGTCGGGACAAATACAGTAAATGCCGTACGGCAGAAACCCGCACGTGCTCGAAATAAGCGCAATAACTTGCACGATTGACGTGAAGATGAATCCGCTCATTAGAATCACGCCGTGCGTCTTTGTTGAGCTCAAGCCGACGTCGCGGACGCACCTCGTTTCGCCAAATCGGGTGCTAAGTTTCCTCCAGCCCTCACCAGCGCCGAACACCGGGTACACTCGCACGTTGAGCACTTCTATCTCCTCGAGTGTGTATCCTCGTGCGAGTTCGCACGCCATGGCGTGCCCAAACTCGTGCAGCGTGATGTATATGATGAGTATGAGCGCTACAAGCGCTATGTGCTTTATTAACATCAGCGCGCGGTGTCGGTTGCTCGCAGTTCGAGTGCCCGACGGGCGGTCGCCGTCACTATCGATATCAATTACGCTTGCGTCATCAGCATCCATGAAAACGTGGTTGCTCGAGTACAATCTAAAGCATCTCGCGCTCCGTGGCGTGCGCAACTGTGGCGAGTGTACCCGTGACATCGTGCAAACAAAGCGACGTTAATGTCGAGACAGAGCGCATGTCCTCGATGGGACATGTTCGAGACATGTGTAACGACACGACAGAAAACAATCCGAGCATAGACGATATTCATCATGTCGTTATTACACACACGCGCGAGGATGCCATGCGATGCTTCTTACTCTTCCTTTTTATCCTCGGTCGTCTTGACGACGCGCTTGACGCCCAAAGATGTCAAAATTTCGCCAATTCTAGCGGGATACGCCCCACGAACAGTCTCCGAGTGCTTCTCGCCATCTGTATTGTAAAATGCAAACGTCGGCATCGCTGTCACGCCGTGTGAGCCGCTCACCTCGGAGTTCTTGTCCACGTCCACCTTCAAAAACGCAGCGTCGTACTCCTCCGACATATCAGCAAACATCGGCGCGATGCGTTTGCACGGCCCACACCACGTCGCCGTAAAATCAATCACCACGGCTCGTTTCGCCGCCTTCGCTTTGGCTAGCTCGCTCTCGAACGACTCAACTGTATCGCACTCCACCACGTTTTTCTTCGGCGTCGCGCTCGCGGGCTTCGCAAACAAGCTCCGAATGAACCCGCCGAGGATGCGGAATACCATCCACATCAGAAAGAACCGCGCATTTCGCGGAAGCTGCATAAAAACAAGAATCACCGTCGCGTCAGCGTCAGTCACGAGACTCCACACGAGATTCCACGCGAATCAACGCACACATCATCCACACGAAAAACACCTCAACGCACCGATTGCCAATACCCCAACGCCGTCGCGCGCGCGTCTTGAATCATCCCAACAACGTCCATCGCGCGCACCGCCGCTCGATGTCGTCCAGCGCGGTGTGACGGCGCGGCGCGGCGCGCGTCGTCCCGCACACGGCACAGGTCCGTTTTGAACACTGAACCAGCCGCCGCCGCCGCCGCCGCGATCCCGTCACAATTCGCCGCCGTCGACGCGTTCGTCCATCGCCAAGCGTCACTCGCTACGGGCCATTCGCGACACAACGCATCTTTCGTCGTCGTCGTCGTCGTTTACATCGCATCGTCCGCGCGTCATCGTCGACGTCACGCGTGCGAGTTTTCCTCGAGCTGTGCATTGAAATTGTCGTCGCGCGGGGATGTTGTTGTTGTTTGAAACCCCGGCGGGGTATTCGTTGTTCAAGGTGAAGGATGAGAAGAAGCTTGATGACACAGAGGTACGTGTGTGTGTCGTGCGCGCGTGAGGGTGCGGATCGCGGGGGGCGTTGGTGCGATGTGGGTGCGCGCGTAAGGCGCGGCGGAATTGGGGTAAAGGCGCGATCGGGCGACGGCTGCGGCGGGTACGCGTCGTGGCGCGCGCGTGGCGAGGGTTTGTAGCGTTTCGCGTGCGTTGACTGACGAATGATGGATGTGTGTATTGGTGTACGACTTCGTAGAAGCTTGAAAGTGCGTTTAGCACGATTGAGGGCGCGAAGAAGATGGTCTCCATGAAGGCGTTTAGCAAGTTTGAGAATACCACCGAGGCGTTGGCGGCGGCGGCGACTTTGGTGGACTCTAAAGTTGGTAAGAACTTGAAGAAGTTCTTGACAAAGCATGCCGAGGGTGAGACGCTCGCGGTGGCGGATTCTAAGCTTGGCGCGGCAATCAAGGAGAAGCTTGGGATTAACTGCGTGGCGAGCGCCGGCGTGATGGAACTCATGCGCGGCGTGCGCTATCAGTTGAATGAACTCATCGGTGGTTTAACCGATGCGGATATCGCTCCCATGGCACTCGGTTTGTCCCACTCGTTGTCTCGGTACAAACTCAAGTTTTCCCCAGACAAGGTGGACACCATGGTGATTCAAGCCATTGGTTTGCTCGACGAACTCGACAAGGAGTTGAACACGTACTCGATGCGTGTTCGCGAGTGGTACGGCTGGCACTTCCCCGAGCTTACGAAGATCATCGCAGACAACATGCAATATGCCAAGTCGGCTAAGCTCATGGGTGATCGCGTGAACGCTGCCGATCTTGATTTCTCTGGCATTTTGGATGAAGACGTTGAAGCTGAAGTCAAGGATGCGGCCATCATTTCCATGGGTACTGAAATCTCCAACGAGGATTTGGATAACATCAAGCAACTTGCTGATCAAGTCATTTCTCTGAGCGAGTACCGCGCACAATTATATGACTATTTGAAGGCTCGAATGAATGCGATCGCGCCCAATTTGACGGTGCTTGTTGGCGAACTCGTCGGCGCGCGCCTCATTTCCCACGCGGGTTCTTTGATGAACCTTGCCAAGCACCCGGCGTCGACGGTGCAAATTTTGGGTGCCGAAAAGGCTCTTTTCCGTGCGTTGAAGACCAAACACGAGACGCCAAAGTATGGTTTGATTTACCACGCGTCTTTGATTGGTCAAGCGGCGCCAAAGTTCAAAGGGAAGATTTCTCGAGTCTTGGCCGCCAAGTGCGCCTTGTCGATTCGCGTTGACGCTCTCGGTGAGAGCTCTGAAGCCACGATTGGCATCACCGCGCGTGAAAAGGTTGAGGCGCGCTTGCGCCAGCTCGAAGGTAAAACGCTCGGTGACGCTTCTGGTGTAAAGAAGCTTTCCGGCGACATCAAGAAGCACGACAAGAACCGCTCGAGCGACGCGCCGGCGCTTCTCACCGCGCCTCGCTCGTACAACCCGGACAAGGATGTCACGAAGAAGGAGAAGAAGGAGAAGAAGGACAAGAAAGAAAAGCGTTCTCGTGACGAAGACGGTGACAAATCTGCAAAGAAGGCGAAGAAGTCCAAGAAGGATTCGTCGGATTAAACGCAGACGCCGTCTCAACAACAATCTAGCTTTTCAAAACTTTTGTGTGTACTTGTAGTCCCGTAGCCGTTTTAACACGACGTAACTTCAGAAAGATTCATCGATTCATCATTATTACAGCACATTTGAGCGCTCTCACGGCGAGAAGTTTTCGCGAGAGCGCCATGTTTCATTCGTACACGCGTACAAGTGTAGTGTCTGCCAGCGAGTCACGTAAAATTTCGCTCACGCATCAAACGCGTCGAAACGCCTACGTCGGCGCCTAGGTCGAAGACGTCTCGTCGACACACAACCATTGCGTGAAAATTTGCTTATTTCCTTCAATCACTGTCTCGGCTTCGTGCAAAGATGCGCCATCTTCAACGCCGTCATTGACGTTCCAAAATGCAATCGCTCGATTACGTTTGGGATGAATTCGCACGCCGACTCTCGTGCTCGACCTCTCATCAATTTTCGTCATCGCTTTCGCCTTGGGAAAATGCGTCGACCCACCGCGAGATGGTTCGTGTAAGTAGCACATAAAAGTCACCGCCCGTCGCAAGCAATTCGCGCGATTGTCAAAATGCGCCGTGTAGCATTCGCCCTTTTCGTACGACACGACTTGCATCGGCTCGACGGCGACGAGCTTTTGCCGAGACTGACGCTTGCGAATCTGCGGCGTCTCTCGCAGCGCGCGCTGAATGCGGTCCCCGATGCGCATCACCACCGAATCGTTCGCGCGCGCGCCAGTGAGAAACGTTCCAGAGCTCGTTCGTCCCTCGCTCAATTTTCCATCCGTGACTCGACTTCGACGTAAATCCGATTTCGCGATAGCCATGAGATGCTCCGCCTCTTCATCCGTCACGAAATCCTCAAACACAAACAGCAGGGGACATTCCGAAATCAACCGCACGTACGGCGCATAATGGCCCTGCGCATGTTTGAGCATCGACAGACGCTCAAACATGCGTACGTTGACGTCGACGTCCTCGGGATCCGGCTCTTCGAGCGTCGCTTGGACGACGCATTCGCCTTCAATCCGACTCGATTCCCCTTCTGTCGACGCGCCTGCGATATAATTCCACACCCCGCACGCGTGTCCAACTCGAAACCTTTGCGCATTCATGAATACTTCGTGATGGCGCTCGGTGCCGACGCGGAACGCAAACGACCATCGAGCGACGACGTCGACGTCGCGTCGAGATCGTTCGAGACGCGCGAAGAGCGACGCCGACACATCATCGACGCGCCACAGCAATCGCCACCGCGCACCGGCGATGTGAAACGCAGGTGAAATAATCATGCGCACGCGCGACGAATCGCATCCATCATCGTCGTCGTCGTCGTCGTCGCCTACGATGGCGTCGCGCGGAAACGTCCACGTCGCGTGCGTCTCTCGTCTCCGTCGCATCGTCGCCTCTGCCGGCGCCTGCGCCGCCATCCCCACCCCGCCCGTCGCCCGCGCGCATCGCACGCATTCCTCTCCATCGATCCATGCCGTCTCCACGCGCACCGCGCCCACGTCGCGGCGCTCGCGCGCGTGCGCGTCGCCGCCGTCACATCGTCCGACCGCTTCACCGTCGTCTAATTCGCCCACGTACGACGCGCCATCGACGACGCACGCGTCTCGCGCGCGCAGGCACGATGCGATGCGTGATATCGCACCTCGTGACGCATCCGTCGCGCGCGGTGCGCTCTTGGCGTTGCCCATGCGCGCGTGCGCGTGCGTCTGACGTGTGACGCGCGTTGACTCGAAACGTCACTTGACGACGATGGCATCCACCGCGGAGACGTGCGCGGCCGTTCAGCGCGCGTTGACGAGTTTAGCGCTCACGGATGACGCCAAGCTCGAGCGCGTGCTCGGCGTGCTCGTGCCCAAGGCTATTGAGATGCTCGAGACGACGGATGCGGTGGTGGTGCGCGAGGTGCTCAAGCTGTTGCATCACATTAATAAACGATTAGACCCGGCGACGGGGTGTGCGTTGCCCGTGGATGCGCTGGTGACGTTGTATACGACGCATACGAGCGCCATGGTGCGGAATTTCGCGCTGGTGTACGTGGAGAAGGGGTTCGGGCGCGCGGATGGGGCGACGAGGGAACGCGCGATCGGACGCGCGTTGCGTGGATTGTCGACGCGGAGCGCGGAACACGTCGATGTGCTCGTGCGATTAGCGTTTGATGCGCTTGGGACGCTGAAGCGAGATGATAGTCGGCGTGATGTGGAGTTTTTGGTGCGTGATGAGGATAGAAAGGTGTTTTTGAGCCGCGCGCTGAGATTTTTGTGCTACGCGCCCAACGCGAGCGGAACGAGCGCGCGCGCGACGGATAATCCGCTAGAGACGCGGTTGCGCGCGATGGCGGATGCGGCGATGGGAGTGGATGGTGCGCCAGCGCGGGAGTTACGAGCGGCGGCGGCGGGTGCGGCGGCAGCGGCGGCGCAAGGAGGGCAAGAGGCGCCTGCGTTAACAGCGCCGCCGATGTTGAGTCCAAACGCCGTGGAGCGAATTCTAGGCAAAGGTAAGCCGAAACCGAGCGCAGAGGCGCTGGCGAAACGAAAACTTGCATTGTTGGAGTTCATTGCCACGGCAGAAATTTGCGAGCGGGCAAAAGATGTGGAAATGAGTACGGACAAAGATGATGACAAAGAAACCGGCGTAACCGAATCGCCGACGCGAGACGAAGACTCGGTCCGTTTTCTCGTCAGTGGTTCGGAAATGCTCACGCATTGCATCGTGGCGTCGTGCGACAGCGATCACGAAGTGGCAAAACGCGGTGAAGAGTTACTCAAGCGCCGATGTACTTGGGAAACAAACCGACCGATAGTGAATTTAGACGACGCGGATGTTGCCTCCAGGTTGTTTCGGTTGTTTTTAGGATCGTCTTTAGACGTTCCCGTCGAGTCGCGCGTGCTTCCCGCATCACCCGCGGTAAAGCTCAAGATCATCAACTTACTCACGCGTTCTATCGCGGCGGCAGATATGTTCCCGAAAAACATCGAGGTGGTAAAAATGTGTTTGTACGGCGAGGGTACCACGACGCGATTAAAGGCGTGCGGCATGGAGTTTACAGTTTGGATTCTCACGCACGCCACAAATGCCGAGCTCGCCGCCTTCGCGCCATCTCTCATGGCTGGTATGATAGAAATTTTAGATTCCAGACTCGACGGCTCTGTAGAAGGCGAACGTGGGGCGACATTTGCGCAGGAGTCATTGCGAGGCTTTTGCTATCAGGCGCTTTCACAACTCGTCGAACGCGACCGGTCGAGCGCAAATAAAGACGTGCTTCTTGCCGAACGCATATTTTCTGCGCTCGACACCGAATCAGATGGTGTAAAACCATATGTGCAAGAAGCCGCGCGCGTGCTCATCAAGGCGTACCGAGAATCGCCGTCGACGTACGTGCAGACGCGCATGGAGGAACTCATATTAAGCGCCGTAGTCGACAAGGACAACCGAACCAAGCGTCTCGTCGGCGCACAATGGGCGAATGAAATGTTTCCATTTTCACACATCCCATCGAGATATGCCGCCATCGTCGTTTCTGGAGACTCAAAGCATGAGATGCAAGTTTTAGGGCGCGCTGGATTGCGACCGTCGACGACGCGAGAAACGATTGCGAGCGCGACGTTGTCCATCGAGCCGTGGGAAGGATGCGACCGCGACGTCGAGCCAAAGACCTGGGCCAATGAAGATGCGTTGTTCGATGACCTCGCCGTGGAGCACTATCGATATATGGAATACTTGGCGTTCTGTCGTGGGAAAACGCCAAAGGTACTCGAAGAGTATCCATCCGCGTCCTCCGCGCTTCGCGACTTGGCGACGCGATTGCCTGGCTTGAGCATCAATCCCGCACTGCATGCGCCACTATTCCTTCCCGAAAGCGCCATGAGTGCGGCCTTGGAGTTCATCAACGCGTGTATTGCGCGTGATGTCGCGAAATCCCGCGTCTTGACATCAGAAGACGTCACGTTGTACTTGAACTTTCTCAACCGGTGCTTGGTGAAATCCGCCGGGCCGGCGCTCGCGGCGGAGGCGCTCAAGAGTTTTATTCATCTCATCGAGCGCACTCCCGAGCTTTTGCAGGACAAGACCACTTCAGATGCCATTTTAATTCGTCTGCGTCATTTCGTGGCACACACGGATATCGAAACGCGACGGAGAGCGGCGAAATTGTGCGGAATTCTTGTCCCCTCACTAGCCGCCGACGCCCGCGTACCGTTTCTCGACGAATTCCTCGCGTCATGTCAAACGCAAGATCGCGGTGTGCGCCTCGAGCTTCAAGACGGTGCGTTGTGTGCAAGCGGATACATCGTTGCTTCTGGCGTCATTCCTGATACCGACGCCGTGCGCGCGTTGAAAATTCTCATCGAAATGGCGAGCAAGGTTGGGCGGGGCGCGAGCGCAGAGGCGACGTTGGCAGCCGTCGCCGCTGAAGCCATCGGGCACACGTCGCTTCGCAAGCTCTTACCTTCCGTAGTCGTCGGGGATACGTTAAGTGCGTTGTGTGAAGTGATGAAGAACACCGATCCGAACGTGTCCAAGCTCGCTGCGCGCGCGGCTGGGCACATCATGCTCAACGACGCGAGAGAGAGCACGACGTCGGTGCTTTTACCGAGCGTGTTGTCGATGTGTGAGGTTAAAAATGACGACGCGCAATTTGTTATCGGTGAGGCCATCGCGTGCGCATGGGGTGGTGCGAATGTCAACGCAGACAAGGTGTTGACGACGTCATTTACGACGCTCAACGCAGAAGTCAAAGCGCGCGCGGCGGATGACACTGAAGCGTCGACATCCATGGACGTAGACGAGGTGAAATCGCGCGTGGCAAATTACACTGCTGACGCAGACCCTCGCCGACACGTTCACAACGCCGTTATAGACGCTATCTTCAACCAGTACATATACTCGAGTCGCGTCGAGAAGAGGTGCGCGGCGTGCGTGTGGCTATTGTCACTCGTGATGCACACAGATAACCATCCGCGAATGCTATCAATGTTACAAGAGGCCCAAGAAGCGTTCGGTAGTTTACTCGGCGACTCTAACGAGCTAACGCAAGAGCTGGCGAGTCGTGGGATGAGTTTGTTGTATGAAATGGGCGACGAAGTGCAGCAAAAAGAGCTCTTGGCATCGCTCATTGGTACGCTGAATGGCGAAGCGCCAAAGAAGCGTCACATCAAATTGGACGACAATGCCAAAGTTTTCGAGGAGGGTACGATTGCGATCAACGACAAGGCACTGAGAGGTGATAGCGACAAGAACTCGCTCACAACCTATCAAGAACTGTGCAGCATCGTCACTGACATCGGGCAACCAGATTTGATTTACAAGTTTATGGACTTGGCGAACCATCAAGCGGCGATGAACTCGTCTCGCGGCGCGGCGTTTGGGTTCGCATCCATCGCCAAGCGAGCGGGCGACGCTCTCACGCCACATCTTGAAAAGCTCGTGCCTAAACTCTACCGCATGATGCACGATCCGAATCCGAAAATGCAAGAAGCCGTAAAGGGGATCTGGACGTCGCTCATCGATTCGCCAAAGGCGACAATTGACGCGCACTTTGGAGCCATCTTGGATGAGTTGTTCATCGAAGCGGGCAGTCGTTTGTGGCGGTCACGACAATCCAGTGCGAGCGCACTAGGAGAAATATTATCAGGTCGGTCATTTAGTGACATTGAACCGTACCTCGAACGCGTGTGGGACGTGTGTTTGCGACTCATCGATGACATCAAAGAAACAGTTCGCGTCGCTGGCGAAGGTTTGTGCCGCTCAGTTCGTTCGTTGACGTTGCGTTTATGCGACGCTCACCACAGTGGCCCATCGGAAGTGAAACGAACGATCCAAATCGTGCTGCCAATTCTACTTGAACGCGGGTTGATGTCCACGGTGAAGGAAGTGCAAGCGTTGTCAATGGATGTCATCATGAAGCTCGTGAAATTTGCCGACGGCGACGCCATTCGGACGCACATTCCAGACATTGTCAAGACGCTCTTGGAATCTCTTTCGAGCATGGAAGACTCGCGTTTGAATTACATCGAGCAACATGCTGCATCTTTCGGTCAGGAGGCGAGTGATAAACTCGAACACATGCGCGTGCGTGCGGCGAAGTCGAGTCCGATGGGTGAAACATTGGATTTGCTCATGGCGCACATTGACGAAGAGGTGATGACCGAGATCGTGGGTACGATGAGCTCAGTCCTGCGCACTGGAGTGGGCTTAAATACACGCGCTGGTGCTGGGCGTTTCCTGCAGCGGCTGTGTATGCGCCGAGGTAGACTCGTGCGCGCACACGCTGGGAAACTCTTCAGCATGTTGCTGTCGTCTGCGTCCACGGATGCGAGCGCGCTCGTGCGCTTAAACTTCGTCGCCGCAATCGCTGCGATCGCGCGATACGCCACTGAACCTCGCGTGAATGCATTAGCGTTGGAGATCGTGCGATTAGCTCAAAGTGAAGCTGAAAAAGAACGCGCAGTGGCGGCGCAGCTCGCGCTTGAATTATCGAGAAGTGCTCCCGACGCGCTTCGCCCGCAAGCGACGTTAATTTTACCTCTCGCTTTCGTCGGTGCGTATGACACCGAAGCCGCGGGGAGCAAAAAGTGGAACGAAGTTTGGGATGAAAATGCCGGCGGGGTGACGAATACGTTGCGCATTTACTTTGATGAAATTCGCGATATTACGACGAAGTATTTGATGGCCAAGCAATGGCAGCGCAAGCGTCAAGCCGCCGAGGTTTTTTCCGCTATCGCAAGTAAAGCGCCAGACGTGATGTCGACAAAAGCAAATGAGATCATGGGAATGTTAATTGCCGAGCTTCCTGGCCGTATTTGGGAAGGGAAGACGTCTTTACTCACCGCGGTTGCAAAAGTGATGGAATCGAGCGCGAAGGACATAAACGTAGCCATGGGCGTTGTCACCGTCATCGACGCACTTCTCGCAGAGTGTGCGCGGACGAAATCAGACTATAGAAAAGCCGCACTTGATGCGCTAGATGCAACTTTAGTCGCCGTGAGCGCGATTGACGGCGTTGATGATGACATTATTGTTCCGAAGATTGTTTCGTGCGTGGACGCCGTGCTTTTGGCGAAAGCGCCCGACGTAGACGATATCGATTCTGGAGTAGGCGTCGCTGGCTCGGCTGAAAGAATTGAGGCGGCAAAGTTTGAAACTGAGTTGCGAATGAAAGCGACAGGAGCGTCAGCAGTCGCCGCTATGGCGGTGCTTGCGACGTGTACGAACCGCGTGAAAACCATCGACGCGTTGAGAGCGCACGCGTCAAAATGCGCGGCATTGTGCGCTACTAGTCTTGATCCCGAATTTAGTCGAGATAGACGGCGACAAGCGTTGAAAGCATGCGTTGGGTTGATGCGCACGGTTTCAAGCGAATGCGCGGCAACGTTTGACGTCAAGACTTTACTGTCCATGGTCGTTCTGGCATCTGAAGATACACAATCGAGCGCGCTCCGCCTTGACGCCGTGGACGCCATCCGTGCCATCGCGAACGATCCGAACTTCAAAATCACGAGTGAGACTAAGCTGAGGGAAATGACAAATGACAAAAATCCTGAGGTGATGCGCGCCGCTTTACGCGCCCTCGACGGACCGAGTCCGATGGCCTAGACTGTACGATATCAATTGCAACTTAACTTTACGCGCGCGCTATTGGTTTGGCAACACAAACGTCACCAATGAAACGAACCCAACGAGCAAGATTAACGCATTCCACACCGCGCCTTGCACCCCCCACATCGCCACATTGGCGACCATCCCAGTCACTTCCCGCTTTTCTTCATCCGTCAAGTCTGTGTTATCCACCACGCTCGACTGCACCTTGTTCTCCGTGTCGTACCAAAACTGTTCCTCTTCAGCCTTATCGACGACGTACTGCGCCAGGGCATCGAGCACGCGTTCGAGCTTGGCGCGCTGATCGTAGTCATCAGGAACCTCGCCCTCGAGCGCGTCTTGATAGAGCCGCAACGCGTTTAGATCGTTCCGCGCGCCCGCAACCGCGCGACGCACCGTCGGCATCGCCGTCTTCATATCCATCAAGTCATTCGTGAGCGACCTCGCGCGGTCAACGAGCTCGCTCGTCGTCGCCTCGGCGCGGACGACGACGCGAGCTCGAGGGATAGCGCTCGAAAGCCGCGCGCTTGAGCTGCGGTCGCGCGCTCGAGCCAACGCGTTCGACGCCGCGCGCGCCGTACACGACGCGGGCGCCGTCGAACGCATGGCAGATGCGGTGATAGTGAACGACATGCGTCGAACGAGGGCGTGGCGGAGGAAGCCAGGTGCGAGGCGAGAAGTGTGGCGTTTGGGCGCCGTCACGACGCCACGTCGTCCGCGGACTGGATAACATGTGAATCCAAAAATCGCGTCGACGCCCAGCCATCGTACGCACATTCCCACGTACCATTTTCATGGACGTACACGACGCATTCGCCGAGGTTGCCGACGCCGCGCGCGCCGTGTGCGAGTTTCCTGTCGCGCGTATTTAGGCCGCTGGAAAACAGACGAGCAAGCACGCCGCCGTGCGTGACGCAAAGAACCTTGTGGCCCGAACCGGCGTGTGCGCGGTACGTGTCGATGAAAAACGCTCGCAACCGTGCGTCGATGTCGGCGATGGTCTCGCCATCGGGAGGCACGAATGCGTTGGGTGATTTATTCATCCACGCCGCGAAGGCTCTCGGCTCGAGGCATTTGAGCTCACGCCGCGGTAGTCCTTCTAGACACCCTAAAGCGCGTTCTCGAAGTCGATCATCGGTTGTACATGACACGCCCATTGCATGTGCGATGATTCGCGCGGTTTCGTGCGCGCGTGACAAGTCGCTCGACACGACAGTCGCGACGCTCGAGTGCGCAGAGGCGACTCGAGGCGACGCCGCTCGAGCCTGCTCTACGCCGCAATCAGTGAGCGTGCAATCGCGTTGGCCTTGAATTAAACCTCGAGCGTTGTATTCACTTTGACCATGCCTGAGGAAGATGACTTCGAGCATTGCTGCGCGACGAAGTGAGGAAAAGATTATTACTTCCCACCTGAGTTTGTTATTAACAACGCGCGCCGAATTTTATCAATGGTTTTCTGTGTGTGTTTTGTGTGCGCTTGATCAATACGAATCGAGAAAATGAATTGTGAAGTCCTAGAACTGCACGTACAACTCGCGACCTGGGGACATCTCCTCGACTAACTCCACGGCTTCGGTGAGTGCGACTTCACCAAATTTGGTCAAGTAGTTGTTATTCATGCTCAACGTGGACAATGATCCTTCAGCGTTGTTCTTGATGGCTTGAGCGAGCGCGAACGCGCCCTTATCTTTGATTTCGTTGTATCCAAGATCGAGATTGGTGAGGACTTCGTTAACGACTGCAAGGGACTGCGCGAGAGCGGCGCAGCCGTCGTCGCCGAGGTCGTTGCCTCGTAAATCCAACACGGCGAGCGAGGAGGAGTACTTTATGGCGTCCGCAAACGCAAATCCACCCTCCTTACCAATTTTACACCATCCCATACGAATAGCGTTTATTTTCCCGTGAAATTTCACCGTTTCTGCGAGCGCTTTACCACCCGGAGGACCAATGGGATTGTATCCGAGCTCAAGCGTCACGAGCGCCGTGTTGTCTCTCAACGCCTCGGCGAGCTTTTGAGCTCCATAAGCACCAATGTTGTTCCCACCAATGTCGAGCAACTCAATCTTCTTGTTATCTCTGAGTGCCTCGGAAATCGCCGCACAGCCATCGTTGGCGAGTTCGTTCATGTACAAGTTGAGATGCGTCAACGCGTCATCCTTGGCCAAGTAGTCTCGAATCGCCGGACCCGCCTCTGGTCCGATGGAGTTGTTCCCGAGGTCAAGATTATTAATTTTCTCCGTGCGCGCGCCGAGGCCTTCGCAGAGCTTAATGCATCCCTCGTTTCCTATGTCGTTACCATTGAGCTGTAAGCTTCGCAAGCCAGTGTTCTCCTTGAGCGCTGCGCCGAGCGCGGCGGCGCCGAGCGCACCGACGTAATTACCGCTCATCGCGAGCAACTCCAAAGACGTATTTTGCGCCAAACCTTGCGCCAGCGCACCCGAACCCTCGTAGTCTACCATGTTATTGTTCATCTCAAGCGAAGTAATGGTGGTATTTGTCTTGAGCGCTTCGGCGATCGCCCTGGCGCCGTCGTCGCCGATGGAGCACGCGTTCAAGTTTAACGTCGTAATCGTGCTGTTCGTCTTTAAAAACTCTCCCAACACCGCCGCCCCTTCGTCGCCGAGCGAATTCGACGCCAGAGATAACATCGTAAGCGTGTCATTGTGTTTTAGTGCTTCGCAAAGCGCCGTAATCCCAATCACGCCGACGCCGTTGGCACTCAAATCCACGCACGACACCACGTTGTTATACGCAAACGACTCTGAAATAAACCCCATGCCTTCATCCCCAAGATTTTTCCCGCTCGCATCCACCGTGGGCGATCTTCTGAGTTCATCCATCACATCGCGAAGCATGCGTTTGGCTTCTCGAGTAATCGTGCGCTTGGGTGCCTTGGCTTTCGTCGCCGGTCCATCCATATTCACCGGTCCATCCATCCCCGCGTCATCCGTGACATTCATCACCGGCATACCCTCTTCGCCCACGCCCCCAGCGCCCGAGACTTGCATCTCACCACTACTCGTTGTCACCGAACTACCCGCCGCCGCGCCGTTCCCACCCTTCAATTTCGTCCACGCAAAGTATCCCACGACGCCAACCGCCGTGGCTCCGGCGGCTACCAGCGTCACGTCAATCGTCGGTTCCGGCGCCGCCATCCCCCGTCCTCGCGTCGACGCGTACGTCTTCGACTTCGACTTCGACTTTGACTTCTTCTTCCCCGACGACGATTTCTTTCGCGGCGCACCGCCAGCGGCAGTCGCAGTCGCGCGCTCGGATGTCGTCCGTGCGCCCTCTGGCGCCAGCGCGCTTGCATCCTTCACCGTCGTCGCACCGTCGCCAACCGCCGTCGACGCGCCGTCACCGACGTGCACATCAACCACGGCATCATCACCGCTCACCACCGGAGCAGCAGACGCCTCGACGGATTCGTCACGCGCGCCGACGGTGTCGTAGCCCTCACTCGGAGAGGGCACTGCCGATGCGCGCGCGTCGTCGCCCTCACGCCGCGAATCGTCCCTATTGTCCGCGCTCGCGCGCACGAGGGCTCGCGCTCGGCGCGTCGCGCGCGTCACGCGCGCATTCGCGCGCACGGGTCCCGCACCGCGCGGGGAGACGCGCGACATGGCGAGCATCATGGTGCGCTGTAAACCTCAAGCGCGACTGCGTTCTCGAGCGCCGTGCGCGCCGTGCGGCGCTTCGCGCGCGCTCACGCGAATGCAAACGGGTGCGTGACGCGAGATGCGTTCACGTCGTGCGCGTCGGACGCGACGTACGGACGGGCGTGCGGGTGAGCTCGAGCGCTGTGCGCGCGACAGTGGCGACAGTGACGGCACTTTTGCACACGACGGACGGCGAATGGAGACGCGATCGCGCGCGCGTTCGCGATGGCATCGCGCGCGCGCGGCGATGGTGATGTGTGCGATCGCGGCGTGCGCGCGCGGGGCGTGCGCTCGACGGGATTTGCGCGCGATTGCGGTTGATTTCGTGCGGCAGGCGCAAGATGTTGGGGAGATCGACATGTCTCCGGGCGTGGAACTCGGTGCGGAGCCTTCGGCGGCGAACGGGCGCCTGGGTGTCGTCGCGCGCGAAGGGCTCGATGCTATGGATGCGTACGCGCGCGTGTCGTGGCGCGCGGTGCTGCATCCGGCGACGACGTACGACGCCAATGGACCCGGGTTGGGCGCGACGCTAGCGCAGCTCAAACTCGAGCACGGCGCTGACGACAAGGCGGCGTTGATTTTGGCGTTAATTTATGAAAAATACGAGCTTGGCACGCGATCGAGGTTTTTCGAATACTTGCGAGCGATGCCTGAGGAGTTTGACACGCCGACGTTTTGGAGCGAGGCGAACACCAAGGAGCTCGAGGGGAGCGACTCGTACGAGCACGACGTGCTGGAGGAATACAAGATGGTTAAAAATGTATGGACTGGACTTACGCGACGTGTGTTTGATGTGTATGGCGATGTTTTTACGAATAACGCCACAAAATCATGGCACGCGTTGCGTTGGGCGTGGACGGTGGCGCACGCCAGAGCGATTCGTGTGCGAGGAAAAGAAGGTTTAGCCATCGTCCCCGTGATTGACATGATTCAAGAGTGCGCTGGAAACGAAACCGCTGTAGATGCCGCCGAACACGGCGAAGATACGGGGTTCGCGGTGTACGATCACCACTCAGATGCCGCCGTGGTGTACGCCAAGCGCGAGTACTCTCCGGGCGAAGCCGTATGCGAGCGCTTTGGTCGAATGAATAACTTTGACTCGATTCAGCACCTCGGGTATTTGCCAGACGTAGATGAACGCGATACACGGAACTGCGTGTTGTTTGTCATGCAAGCACCTGATCGGCACGCGGCAAAGGTGAAGAATGCTGGATTTGAAACGCCTTGGCGCGCGTGCGTGGCGGCGGACGCCAAGGCGTCGAGCTTGGACTTGCTCGCAGCCTTCATCGAGCTCGCCGATGGACGCGATATCGATGTTAACGCCTCTGGTGTACCAGTTGACGTACGTAAAGATGCGTTGCTTGACTTGATTAAAGCTCGCATCGATCGATACCCGACGTCGATTGAAGACGACAAGGCGTCGCTCGACGCCATGCGAGAGTCGGTGCGTGACTTTAACGAACGTCTCAACGCCAAGGGATTAGACGTGCTCGAACGCACACAAATGGAACTTCACCTCGACAATGCGCGCCGCGGTGCTTTAGCCGTAGAGTTTAGAATGCGCGAAAAGAAGGTTCTCGTCGCCTTGCGCGAGCGTGTCGAGACGCTGCTCACTATGCGCGACGCGCGAGACGAATTGTAATATGAACTGCCGCCGACGCTGCTATTCGTTCTTCGGAATATGTCTTTGATTTGTTTTGAACACGAAGCATGAATAATTACAGGTTTGGCATGAATGTGATCTACTGGGTGGTGGTAAATAGTAAATAAATCGCGGCGCCCGCGAGAGAAGTCGTTTCCGCCTTCCCGAGCGCTCCTGTGCGCGCATTGATGAAAGAGAAAAGTTGAAAAAAGAGATACAGTGCGCATCAGACTCTGCGCCAATTTCGTACCGTGTATAAGAACACGGATACAGTACGTTGGCAAAAAATTGGACATATACAATATACACGTACAGAGTTGACTTGGCTCGCTCAAAAATTTCAAATACTCGTCGCCGGCGCCGTTTTCTGCGTGCAAATCTTTTGCACATACGATACGGTCGTAATGTTATGCGGGACGAATTTGGTGGTGCCAAATTCGACGACGCCAGATTCGATGGGTACGCCAATCAGCGTACGAAGACCCGCCTGTTCGGCTTGTCGTATGCGTTGAAAGCTCCACGCCGGAAGTTGACGTACATCCTCGTGCCATTCGTAGTTTCCAGTGTATCCAATGCGACCGGGCATGCCAAATCCCGTACTCCAACGCGTAAACATCGTATACGACGTGTGCACGAAAAGGGGTACTCCTGAATTCGATGCGCTCTCCATCGTGACGTACGCCGCCGCGTCGAGCCCTTGTTTGCCCTCGTCAAACTTCCAAAAGATACCAAAGTCAAATCCTTTGGACGAACACACGAATCGCATTCGTTGCTCCATCGTAGAGTCACTCGCCCCAGCGGCGTTCGACGCCGCATCCAACGGATTCACCAACGGTCCGTCCCGGTGAAACATCGCCAACGACTCATCCAGCAACTTGTCAATCTGCTGCCTCGAACTCGTCCGTGGAAGCTCATCCGACACATTATACGCCCTCAACGTCCCCATCCCATGCACGCTGTCATCTTTCTCATGACCATCCTCGCCGCCAGACCCAGCCGCACTGGACGCCGCAGATCCAAACTGCCCGCCCTCGAGCGCGCTATCGGGCGAAATGTGTCGATCATCCCTATGCGCGCTCGACATCCCGCGTTGCGCCTTGGCCGTCGTCTGCGCCGTAGGCTTACACTCCCGTGCCTCCGTGGGCGTTTGCGACGCCATGATCGCCACCCGTCACGCGCGCGCAACGCCCGAACGACACCCTAGACGCGCCCGAAACCGCGCGCTTTGGCGAGCGCTCGCACCACTGGCACTTTTTGGTGCCCCTCGCGACGATCACTCGACACGACGAAATTCCACGCCCACGCGTCGTCGCGTCGACCGATCACGCGCGATCGCGCGCGAAATATATCGCGCGAAACCTCTCGCGCGCGTCTCACGACGCACAGCGCTCGCGCGACGCTCGCGCGCGACGATGGACGCGTCCGACGACACGCGGGTGCGTGCGACCGCGACACCCGGGACTGGGCACGACCGCGAGCGCCTTTGTCCCGCGCGAACGCTCGGGGCGCTGTGCGATACGCACGAACGAAACGGACGGCGCGCGTGATGGAACGACGCGCGCGGTGGCCGGTGGCGACGGTCGACGGTCGCGCACGCGACGAACGCGACGACGCGATTGTGACGCTCTGACGTCAGCGAGAGAGTTTCGGAACTCGATCGAGAGATGGGATTTGGACCAATCATGACCAGGGACCACGTGAAGGGGGTCTGGAGACCCGAAAAAGTGCACTTTTTGACAGCGCTGGCAGGGAAAGAAGAGAAGAAGAGGACATCGGGAACGCGATGCGAGCGACATATCACGGGATGGATGCGTTCGGTGGGCGCGCGCGTTGAAGATGTGATGAACTATGAGTGTGTGTGTGTGGTATTTCACGCGTGAAAGTGCAATGTACGTCGCGCGCGAGCGCGAGCGGGGGCGTCGTCGGCGGACGTCTACTCGACGCCGACGAGACCGAGCTTGGCGATGAGCTTCGGGACGACGTCGGCGTCTTCCTTGTCGCAGTCGGCGCGTAAGTCGGTCAGCGTCGCGCCAGAGGCGGCGTATAGGGCTGGGACTTTATCGGCGTCGTCACACATGTGTTGAGCGCGAGCGAGGACGGCGGCGAAAAGGGTGAGGGCGAAACCTTCGGCGAGGCAGTAGCCGGGTTCTTCGCCGTCGGGCGCGGCTTTGCGCAAGGCTTCGGCGACGTCAGATAGAGCGATGGTGCCGTCTAGCACGGGGCCGGCGATGCACGCCGCGATGTGATCGCCCGCCTTGGGTAAGTCGCACATCACGTCTTCAATATTGTTGAATAAAGGCGCGAACCCTTCGAGGAGCTGGGCGCCAGACATCGGGCCATCGGACGCAACGAGGGCACGCGCGAGCCCGTAGGCGGCGTTCCAATCCATATCCCGCCTCTCAAAGCTCGTGGTCAAGAAATACTCCACAAAGCCTACCATACGCGCTTCGCCCCACGTCGCGATGGCCTTTACGGCTTCAGCAACATCCTTATCGTCGTAAAAGTATTCTGTAATCTTTTTGCGCTCCGCCGCGAAGGCGTCATCATCCATGCCTCCATTGCTTGCCGGCGTCGCTTCAGACTTGGTTTCAGTCTTGGGCGTCGGTACATTGGCGCGCGGGGAAGGAATCGTGTGCGAAGGACCGCTGTCACGAACGTCTTGACGCGGTGCCGGTTTGGAATCGCGTCCTTCATCGCGACGGGCAAATGAACCGCGAGAATCAGTGCGCTGGAATCCAGCTTGCGGGCGGTCGCCTCGGCTCGGAGGGCGCTCGAATCCACTATCGCTGCCGCGTCGGCTGTCATTGCGAGACATTTGTGAGAACGAGCCCGCGCGCTCAGGACGACCGCCACCACCACCGCCCGCGCGTCGAGTTTGCTCCATCGCCGCGCGCTGCGCATCGCGGTGCACGTCCTCAATTTTCTTCGGGCCTTCTTCCTTTCTGCGTTCACGCCAGTTCTTCGCACGCATTTCGATGACGTCTTGTAACATAAATCTGTGGCGAGACGACAACGCCTCTGTATTCTTACTCAACAGATCCATGCGACGGAAGTACGCATCCATGTAAGCCTTGGCTTTTTGATGATCGAGTCGTCCACCAACAGTCGCCATGAGCTTGCACAACGCCTCAACATCTTCCTCGTTCGGCGGCTTTTCGTTTTCGCCGAGGAGTTTCATGATACATGTATGCATGATGCGTTCAGTAAGCATTTCCTTCTTAAACAATTCGCCAATGAATCGAATGTTCCCGAGCATGCGTCTACGGGCTTGTAAAAGCTTATCTTGGCGTCTCGCCTCTTTACGACGCGCTTCTAATTCAAGCTCCGCCTCGGTCTTCGGTACGACAACCTCACCTTCCTCGAGCTCTTCTTCCTTCTTTTCTTCGCCTTCTTTGCCTTCTTCACTCTCCTTCTTCTTGGCGTCGTCATCATCGTCGTCGTCGCAGCCTTCGCCAGCTTCGGCGCTCGCGATAGCCTTATCGCCAGATTCAAACTCCTCTTGGCACTTGTTCAACAACACGCGCTTGAAGGTAATGGCTTGCTGACCTTCGGGAGCGGTGGGATCTGAAAATTCTACACCATCCTTCAAAAAGCGCTCAGAAAGCACTTGGCATAACTGCGCATACAAGGAGGAAAACGTCGGCTCTTGCAACGCCTTTTCAAACAATTGTCCGATGAGACCAACCAGAGTGGCCGCTTCGGCGATGCCGACATCGAGCATCTTTTCAAGCAACTTTTCAAAGTTATCTGGCGTGAGCTTGTTAAGAATGGCCTTGAACGAACGCTGGCGTTTCTGTTCTTCGTCGTCGACTTCACCGATAACGTACTTGTTATCCGTTTTGTGCAACTTGGGAAGTTCGCCGGCCGGAATGCGGTATTGAGACTGATTGTACCCACCACCGCCACGTCGGCCGTCGCGACCACCGCGCCCACCTTCACCGGCGGGAAGGTTTCTGTGCGCCCACTTATCGTCACCCTTTTTGCCATCGTACCCGCCGCCGCCACCACCGCCACCGCCACGGGACCCACCGCCGCGACGACCGCCACCACGTCCTCCGCCAAACGACTGCACACCTGGAGGGCAAATAAACCCAGGCACGGGCCAGTAATCGATGTCATCAGGAACAACCCAGTCTATGGGTTTCGTCAACGACAAAGGCGAGTCGCGCAAAGCAAGCATCGCTGCGCGGTCATACTTGCCATCCTCCGGCTTGGGTACAAGACCAAACTCTGTGATGGGCGGTGGGACCGATCGCGGGCGTTCGCCGCCAGCAAACGTCGAGCCGTTTTCAGACATGCCGTCGGACATATCGGATCCTATACTTTCAGATTTGGACAACGACACGGCGCTGACAGCGTCGGCGAGGTCCTCCACAGCTTTGTGTTTGGGCATCTCGGGCGCTTGCGGCTTAGGCGCCTCCGCCTTGGGCGCTGGAGCGGGTTCAGGCGCCGGCTTAGGCGCCTCGGGAACCTTGCGCAAGATATCCGACAAGGACGGCTTCGCGGGCGCCGCGGGCTTGGGGGCTTCAGTCTCCTTGGATGCTTCCACCACGGGTGCTGGCGCGGGCTTCGGCGCCACCGGCATCGGCGGAGGCGCGGGTTTCGCCGCCATCGCCGCGAAGTTAATCGGCGCCGGCACCGCCGGAGCAGGCGCCGCAGGCTTCGGCGCCACGGGTGCCACAACCGCCGCCGCAGCAGGCGGTGCGGGCGCTGGAGTCGCCGCCGTCGGGGCAGCAGGCGCTGCCGCCGGGGCCGCCGCCGGAGCCGCAGGCGTCGGCGTCGTCGGTTCCGCCGGCTTTGCAATTTGCACCTCTTGCTTTGTCTTGGGATTCACAATTTTAATCGCCTTACTCGCCACCTTAACCGGAGTAGCCGCACCACCACCCTGCGGCGGCGTTGACGGTGGTTTCGCATACGCCGGCATGCCCATCGGTGGCATACCCGCCATCGGATGCATCATCCCCGGATGAAACGGCGCTCCGCCCGGAACGAACATCCCACCCGGCGGCATCCCTGGCTTCCCTTGCGGCATCCCCGGAGGCATCATCCCCATCATCTGCCCCACCGGCGGCATCCCAGGTCGTCCCATCGGCGGTGCGCCCATACCACCCATCACCCCCGCACCCATACCACCCATACCGCCCGCGCCCGGCGCGCCGCCCGGCCCCGAAACCTTACCGACGGTGCCAAACATAAACTGTTGCGGTGGCATACCCGACCCAGGCGCCGTCGCGATCACCTTCTTCGTCACATCATCATCCTTATTATTACGCGGCGATGGCACACCCCCCGCGCGTGGCCCCGTTCCGCTCATCGTTCCGTTCCAAACGTGCGCGCGCGCGAATCAATCCAAAGATCGCGAACCTGTCCGCCGCCAAAAATCTGGATTCGTATCGAATCGATCTCAACGCCTACGCTCGTGGTTCGACAGATGCCTCGAGGTGGGATGAAAAGAAGGCTGTAAACTATCGGGTTCGGGTACAATATGCGATGTACTGACCCTCGCGCGCCGACGAATGCGGTGCCCGGCGACGCGCGACCGAGGCTTCGTTTGACCTCATCATCGGGCGTCGATGCCTATACCTGATCATGATTGGTCGATTGTACCCCCTCGACGGTTCGGACATTCGGCGCGAGCCCCAGGCCTCGAGCGCCACGCCCATGGGCACACTTACGGGTGCACATTCGCGCGTCTCTCGCGCGCCGCAGACGCAGACGCCGCCGCAGTGCGCGACGGCCCGCACGCAGTGCGCGTGGGAAATTATTTCCTCGCCACCCGCACCGCGAGCATCGCGTGATTCGCCGACGCCGAGGCACAGATGATGCAGTCAAGGATGACGATGGGGTGCGGCGCTGGGGTGCGCGCGGCGCCGCGCGGCGCGGTGCGCGCGAACGGTGGCGCGCGAGCGGTGGTGTGCGCGCGGCGTGCGATGTCGCGCGTGGTGAAGACGTTCGCGGCCGAGCATGAGCTCGATGCGATGTACATGGGTGGACGTGCGGAGCGTGATGAGCAAACGCTGACGTTGGAGATTGGGACGTCGCGCGTGACGCTCGCGCGAGGAAAGATTGGATTACAAGCGAATGGTGCGGTCATGGCGACGGAAGGGGAGACGATAGTGTATAGCACGGCGTGTGCGAGTCGTGATTGCACTGGGGATGGGAGTTTTGTGCCGTTGACTGTTAATTATGCGGAGAGGTTTTCAGCCGCCGGGCGGACGGCGGGTGGGTATAAAAAGCGCGACGGCGGTTTGCGCGAGAATGAGACATTAAAGGCGAGATTGGTGGATCGTCCGATACGACCGATGATGTATAAGGGGTGGGGATATGAGACGCAAATTTTACAGTGGGTGATGAGCTATGATGGGACGCGATCGACGGATGCTTTGGCGATTACGGCGGCGTCGGCGGCGCTCGCGGTGAGCGATATTCCGTTGAAGAAGCCCGTGGTTGGCGTGCGCGTGGGCTTGGCCCCGGGGTCGAATGAGCCCATCATTAATCCTACGGCGGAACAAATGAAGACTTCGCGGTTGGATTTGGTGCTCGCGGGCACTGATGAGGCTGTGCTCATGATTGAAGGCTTTTGTGATTTCTTGACGACGGATGAAATGTTGCTCGCGATTGAAAAAGGTCACGAAGCCGTCGCCAAGGCGTGCAAGGAAATCGACGTCTGGGCCGCGGCCGTTGGGAAGCCGAAGATGATGGAAAAGCTCATCGTCGCACCTGACGGTATTGACGAAGAAGTCGAAGCGCTTGTGGGTGAGGACTTAACAAAGGCCATCGTGATTCCCATCAAGCAAGAACGCGGCGCCGCCATCGGCGGTATTCGCGAGCGTGCAGTCGCCGCGCTCAGCGAGAAGTACAAGGTACGTCACATGATTCTATATTTCATAGCCCTGGTGTTTTGTTTTTGTTGTGTTTGCTTTACCCGTCGTCGCGCTCTCCGAAAAGTCTTCACCGCTTCTCTCGAGAAATTGTTGGCGAAAACTCAACTGCCGAGCGCGTATATTAACGTGAACGAAACGAACGGGCGGCCAGCCCACCTTGGCGTCGCACCCGAGTACTTCTGGATTCGCCCTTTGCAATCGTTCCATATTTTTCAGCGCGAAGTCGATGGCGATAATGATGTATAAAACGTACTCGTGACTGACGTTTCGCGATCGCGCCTCAACGCATTTCACCGCGCCTTTCCACAGAGTTCAGACGTTATCAATGCGTGTGGCAAGATTGAATCTCGCGCACTTCGTGATGCCATTCGCACGAATGGTCGGCGTCAAGATGGTCGCACCACGAGCATGATTCGCCCCATCGCGTGCGAAGCTGGACTTCTCCCGCGCACGCACGGCAGCTCGTTATTCACGCGAGGCGAAACGCAAGCCATTGGAGTCGCCACATTGGGCGGCAAAGGCGATGCCCAACGTCAAGATGACGTTGAGGCTGGTGAAGATAAGCGTTTCATGTTGCATTACTTCTTCCCACCGTCCTCTGTTGGCGAAACAGGGCGAACTGGTGGGGCTTCCCGTCGCGAAGTCGGCCACGGGAATCTCGCTGAGCGCGCGTTGAATCCGGTGTTGCCGAGCGAGGCGGATTTCCCATTCGTCACGCGCTTGGAAAGCACCATCACTGAAAGTAATGGTTCATCATCCATGGCTACCGTCTGTGCTGGAACGTTAGCGTTACTCGACGCTGGCGTTCCCATCAAGAGGTGCGTTTTCTTTTTTTTTCGTCGTTTCGCCCGCCCTCGTCATAAAAGCCAGGTCCTTAAGAACACTCTTCGTCGCATCACTTCTGTGATGTATGGAGAGAGATCGAGTCATAACTTGGCGACATTTAAACGCCTCTTGCGTCGCGTTTTGCGTCGCGCTCGGCCGCCGCGCTAGCGCGCAAAACGCTGGATGAACGCCGATTCGTTGGCTCAATGTCGTCCCGTATTTGCGCCGCCGCGTGGACATTTCTCGCGTCTTCGCCTTCTTTCTTCATCATTCTGACCGTCGCTATTTTCGTATCTACCTTTGCCCCTGAACAGAAAAGTTGCTGGCATCGCCATGGGCTTAATTTTAGGCTCAGAAGCATCCGGCGGTGGAGACAAGCTTGATCCAATCGTGCTGACGGATATTTTGGGTTCCGAAGACGCCCTCGGGGATATGGATTTCAAAGTCGCCGGCGACAAGGATGGCATCACTGCCTTTCAAATGGATATCAAGGTCGAGGGCATCACCATTGACGTCATGCGCACGGCGCTTCAAGAGGCGCAAACGGGTTTGGTGCACATTCTCGGTGAGATGGAAAAATGTAACCCAGCTCCGGCGGGCGCGATGAGCAAATACGCGCCGCAAGTCGGGTCCATCCCCGTCGCGGAAAAGTACTTTGGTAAAGTCATTGGTAAGGGTGGAGAAACAATCCGTTCAATTATTGAGCAAACCAAGGTTGATTCCATCGACGTGGACAAGGAAACACAAATTGTCACCGTCACTGGCAGCGCCGGGAGCGACGTCGGCGCCGCGCTCGAATATATTAAGAACCTCATTGCCGAACCCGAAATTGGAAAAATTTACCGCGACTGCGTGGTTAAGAAAGTTGTCGAGTTTGGTGCGTTCGTCGAGTACATGCCAGGTCAAGAGGGGTTGTGTCACATTAGCGAGCTCGATGTCGCGCGCGTGCCGAACGCGTCGGATGTCGTCACCGAAGGACAAACCATCGACGTCAAGCTCGTTGAAGTTAACAGCCGCGGTCAAACACGATTGAGCCGTAAAGAGGTGTTACTCGAGGAGAATCCGGAACTCGCGGCTGCAGCTGCGGCGTCGCGTAGCGATGGTGACTCCTCTGACAATTCTTCTGAACGCCGCGAAGGTGGTGGTCGAGGCGGTCGAGGCGGCGGTGGTCGAGGCGGCGGCGGTCGAGGCGGCGGTCAGCGACGCGACAGCGGCGGGTTTTAACGCTATGTCTGATCGTATCGCCGCCCCGGCAGCTCTGGCGGTCCTGCATCGCACATGAAACGCAAATTTAACCATATTATTTACAAAACGAAGCTAGAGACTAGTCAGATACCGTATGTAGTTTGCACAGCAAAATTTTCACAGAATAAATTTCCTATCCCGCGCATTCGGTGAAGGCTTAGCCTTCGGTTTTGCCTTGGGCGCGGGTTTCTTCGCCTTGGGTGAAGCTTTCGTATTCGCTTTTGGTGTCTTCTTTGCCTTGGGCGCGGGCTTTGTAGCTTTGATTTTTGGCTTTGGCTTGGCCGCCACTTTGGTTGGCTTTTTCTTCGCGGCGGCGGCGGCACTGGCGGCAGTTTTGCGACCACTCGGAGCCTTTGATTTGGATTTTACCTTGGGCGATGGCTCTTCTTCCTCTTCTACCTCTTCTACCTCTTCCTCCTCTTCGTCGTCATCGTCGTCATCATCATCCTTGTCCGATGCGCCTTGTACGTCTTCTTCTTCTTCTTCTTCTTCTTCTTCTTCTTCTTCTTCTTCTTCTTCTTCTTCAGACGTAGAATTTTCAAACTCAGATTCCTCGGACGTATCACCATTATCGTACGCAGCTTTTCGCGACTTCGGTGGCGACTTGACTGGCGATTTTGACTTATCAGGCGTCTTTGCTTTTTTGGTCCCCGCCTCGTCTGGCGACGCCGGCTCAGCGGACCGTTCGCGCTTCTTCGCTGCCTCGTTCGACTCTGTCTCGTGAGCATTCGCGGTTGCTTGTTCGCCTTCACCATTTCTAACGTCTTCGCCATTCGCATGAATAGCCTTCATTGCGTCGCCATCTCCGCTTTCTTCGTCCTCCTCCTCTTCCAGTTTAACGCTCGCATCCGCCTTTAATTTCGCGTGCTGAATCCGCACCGCTTGATGTCGATCCAACGCACCGAGCGCGGCGAGTAAACGCGAACCTGAACCTTCTGCTGCGCGCGACGCGCCTCCGCGCGACGCAATCGCCGCCGCAGCTTCCTTCCCTCCGAGGTCCATGAGCGGCTTTAATAATTCGCCCGCGTGCGGCGGGTAAAACAAACGCTCCGACTTTTTACGAATATGCGTCTCCTCGAGCGCATTCTCGACGCCTTGCGGTTCCGCGTCGGCGTCATTGGTTTTCTCAACCTTGGTCGGGCGCAAGATGCCGTACTTGGCCGTGTCCTGCACGTGTGCGCGCGCTTTCAACGCAAACTTGCCGTAATCCATGTGCCATCGTAAACGCATGCTCTCGAGCATGGTTTGCGCCGTGCCGAGCACGCCTCCTGCCCCCGCCGCCTCGCGTTGTTCGATCCCAGCCCCGACATCCGTACCATACGGCATGAACGGTGTCACGGCGAGAATATGCGGCTGCGCCTCGCGCTCCCACACCGCCGTGCGGTCGTCGATGACGACGGCGAGCTCCACCGGGTACCGCGGCCCGCACGTCTGCGAGAGACTCTTCAATTTCTCCGCACTCACCGATTGCACGCGTTCGGTAATCAACGACGGGCTGAAAATTGTTCCATGCTGGTCCAAAATGCGCCACATCTCGCGCGCGTACATGATGTTCGACATGGTGCACACGAAAACCTCGGCCCGTTTCGAGCGACCGCTATCGGCGCCAGAAAAGTAGGCGCGCAGCTCCTCCCATCCTGGACGCACGTGCACCAACATCGACGTCGATGGATCTGCGGGATTAATCTTCGTAAAAACTAACATTGACCCGCGAATGTGCGGCGATGGAATGCGAATCACGCTGCGAAACACTTGCTGCCCGTTCGGTAACGTTTCGATTTCGGGCAACGTCACCGCCCGTCTATTTTCGCACGTCACCGCGTCCTCAGCCACGTATTGCCACAACATCGCTCGATCCATCGTCAATCGCCGCAATCCAAGTTCACACAACTGCCTATCCTTCTTCACTTCCTCCACCATCACCGCCGACACGCGCGGATTGGTGATATCAAACTTCATAAGGCTCACCAAGCGCGCGCGCGCGGCTTCGATGCGTCGGTCCAACATCGGCAACGTCGTCGCTTGCAGCAACGTCTCATCGAGATCAAGCACCACCACGAGTCTATTCTGCACCAGTAACGGCTGCGCATACGCCGGAGACATCTCTTCCGTCTGAAATGCGATGAACGTACACGTCGGTGCGGTGTCATCGACGTCGGGAACAGCCACGAGGTGCACTTCGCTCGCTCGCCCGCTCCGACTCGTCCCAGTCGCGTCTTCGTCGACGTCAACCTCCCCATCAAAAGCCGCAATCGTAATAACCGCGCTCTTATTCTCGCGCAACATTTCTGCGTGTAAAGAAAATAACTCGTGTTTGCTCTCCTCGTCGACGTCGCTCGCGGGCGCGGCGCGAAAAATCGGCGCTCCGAGCGCGTCGCGCGAGAGAAAGTGCAACGCCGCGAGCGGATCGAACGCATCTCGGCTTTCCCAGAACCCCACGATGGAGCATTCGCCGTCGTTCGCGGCGAGACGCGCGAGTAACGCATCGCATACGTCGCGCCGCGCGGCTTCGGCGGTATCCGCGGCGTCGGCGCGCGCGGAGGCGTCGGCGAGCGCGACGCATGAAATCGCCAACCGCGCTTGGTGCGGGCGCTTGGATACCGACACGCGCAGCGTCACGGGGTCGCCGCGCGGCGGCGGCGGCGATGACGTCGGCGATGGCATGGCTCGCACGCAATCGCGCGGGCGCGAGGCGTGGGAAGGCGTCGCGTGCGGCGCGCAGTGCGGTGCGCTCGCGCGCGAAGCGGAGCGATGGCTCAACCGACGCGCGCGGGCTCCCATCGAGCGCGCGTGTAATCGCGCGCGAGCGCGCGCGATGATAGTACGGCGTGAACCAATGATATTACAACAACAGTGTGACGACGTGTCGCGCGTTCAATCGCGCGCGATCGATCGAAGGAGAGACGCCGCGCGAGCGGCTTTGAGACGCGCGAGCGCCTCGACCACGCCGCCGACGACGATGGCGACGGCAACCGAGGCGGCATCGCCGACGACGGCATCGATGATGCGGCGCGCGCTCGAACGCGACGCGCAGGTCGCGCCCCGCGGCTCGCGCGCGCGCGCGATACGCGCGAATCGATGCGCACACGCGAGACGCAGCGCGAACGAATCACGAATCAGAATCAGAATCATCCCGGCGCCGCGCGCCCTCGACCCGCGCATCGTCGGCACGCGCGCGCGAAGGTCGCGTGCGATCGCGTCACGCCTGTGTGCGCGACTGTGCGGCGCACATCGCGCCTTGGTGCGTCGCACACTCGCGTCAAGGCGATTCAAACCGACGCATTTAAATGGATAAACCAAACCGACGCCATTCGTCGCCGGTCGCCGGTCGCGTTGACGCGCGCGATGCCCGCGCCACACGCGCATGCGTTCTCCGCGCGCGCCTGCGCGCCGCACGCGCGGCATCGCGCGTCGCCGCGCACGCGATGCCGCGCATCGTCGACGTCGGTACCGTCATCGACGGCGTCAACGTCGCTGGAGCGCGACGGTTTCGTGGAGAGCACGCCGATGAAGGTGTACATCGAGGACACAGATGCGTACGGGGTGGTATATTACGCGAATTACTTTCGCTTCACCGATCGCGCGGCGCAAGAGGCGTTCGAGTGCGCGACGGAACAAGGGATGGGTTGGTTTGAAGGCGCGTCGGCGAGCTTTAGAGAGTTGTCTTTAGTGTCTATATCGAACGTAAAATACGCGCGCGGGGCGGTGTTGGGGGATGAGGTGATCGTGCGAACGACGATTATGGACGCCGACGCACTTCACGTACGATTGACGCAGGATGTGATTGATCAACACGGTGGGTTGTATTTATCCGCGCAGACGACGTACGCGCGACCCGACGGGGCGCGAGCGGCTACGACGGGGATCGGAGCCGCACAAGCGTCGACTGCGCCGTCGTGGTCGACGACACGAGTTATGGTGTATAGGGACGAGCAAAGTGGCGGCGTAGGCGGTGGCTGCTCGCACGTCGATGTGATGCGGTTTTTTGAAAGGGGGCGGTCAGACGCCATCGGCGGTTCGGCGGCGCTCGCCGAGCTCAAGTCCAAGCACAACGTCATCGCAGTCGTGAGTCGGTTAGATGCGGTGTTTCCTATGAAGATATTTGCAGACATCACTCGCGCGCACGCGTGTGAGGTCCGTTCGACGGTGACGTTGAAACGGAGAAATATTCAAGTCGTGTTTCATCAAGAACTCTACGACGTGGCGTCGGGAGAACGCGTCGCGGCGGCTAATATTACGTGTACGTGTCTTGACGCCGCGAACATGAAGCCGATATCGTGCCCGCCAGCGCTGATAGATATATTTGCGCCGATCCTCACGACGGCTTAGTCTTCATACCCTGTACTAGCGCAACGTAATAATTTTAATAGTGCACCGCTGTTGATATTGCTCACCGCGAGCGCACACCACACACGTCATCGCGCGCGCGCGACCCGCCCGTCGTGACGCGCGCACGTCGTTATCGCACGAGTGATGACGCACGCGCGCACGAACGCGTCGCGCGCGTCTGGCGCGAGCGCGGGGCGGGGCACCGCTGGATCGAGTAATCAGCCAGCAGCGCCTGCTCGCACGTCGGGGAAAGCGACAGATATCGTGCGCATCGGCGGCGCCGATCTCGTGCGCACGCGCGAAGCGAATGGCGAGGTGACGTATCGACCAGTGGACTCGAGCACGGGTGCGGTGGTGGATGCGGCGACGTTTGAGCAGCGTAAGAAGGAGGCGCGCGAAGCCAAGCTTCGGGACGATCATCGCGCGAGCGACCGAGAAGCCTCGAAATGGGCCGCGGACATGCGTGGCTCGATAACGAAATCGCGTATGGATGAAGCCAGACGGTTGAAGCGCGAAGATGCGGAACAGAGGGAAAAGAATTCAGGCGGCGCGAACCCGCGAAGGCGAGCCAAGACGCTCGGCGTCGTGAAACCGTCGAAAGTGCTCGAGGAGTTGCGCGAAGAGATGCGCGTGGCCGAGACTACGAATTTGAAGACGAAGAATATTGGTAAATTTCAGTTCTTGAAGGCGGCGCTTGATTTGGAGGAGGAAAAGTACGCAAAGCTCGTGGACGCGGCTCGCAAGCGCGACTACGCTAAGGCTCGTCAACAAAAGGGTGTTCGAGGCGACGCTGGATTAGATGCAGAACTGAGTTCGGGTGATGAAGACAACGTGCCACGTATTCGTGGCTCGCTCGCCGACTTGGATGATCCAGATTATCGTCGAGGCCCAGCGCCGGGCCTCAAGGCGGCGATGACAGCCCAGGCGATACCCGCCGTCCCAGTAGTCAAGGCATCACAGACTGCCGCCGCGACCAAGGGCACGTGCAGACGATGTAAGCTACCCGGTCACTTCGCACGCGATTGCATGGCAATCGAGGAAGATTTGCCGGAACTCGTGGCGAGTGTGCAAGCGTTCAATATCGTCGAAGAAGGCGAGAAGAAAACCATCCCGAAGCCAAACATCGGGGGCGCCCCGAAGCCAAAGGCGCCTAAAAAGAAATCTAATGGGTCCAAACCGTCGAAAAGTAATCAATCATCATTGAATGCCGACGTGGATGATCCGGATTACCGCAGAGGTCCGCCGCAGACGAACTTGTCGCAAAAGCCCGTCGCCGCCGCGACGACGGTAGGAAAAGTAAACAACAGCAAAAGTGCCAGCGGAAAGGGCCACGCGAAAAACACACCCGGAAACGGCGTCCTGGTATTCTCAAAGGATTCGAGTAGTGGTTAAAATAAGTTTACGCTTGCTCGGTATATTTTACACATTTGTACTGGGGAGACTATACGCCACATTCAGGGGCGCTTTCCGCGAGGTTGTACGACCGCTCCACCGCCGCGTTCCAGCGCGCGTAGTCGCGCTCTCGATCTGCGTGCGATGTTTTGGGTGTGAAATCGATCGTTTCATCTTGAGTGCTTGATAGTTTATTGTCTCTGAAGATGTCGTCTTCGGTCATGAGGCCGGCGCCGACAGCCGCTGCGTATGCCGCGCCTCTCGCTGTAGTCTCTACATCCACCGGGCGTATCACAGTCAATCCGAGTACATCAGACTGAATTTGCATGAGTAAATTATTGGTGCTAGCTCCACCATCGACTTTAAGAGTGAGTAATTGGTGCGATGTAGCCTCCGCGATGTCTTGTCGCATCGCTTCGAGAACATCTCTGGATTGAAACGCGATGGCGTCCAGAGCTGCGCGCGCAATGTGGCCTTTATTGACGTACTGCGTCAATCCAACAATCACACCGCGCGCATCATCACGCCATCTCGGGGCGAATAGACCGCTAAAGGCGGGCACGAACGAAACACCGGCGGCGTCTTCGACACCGCGCGCCAATGCTTCGATGTCGCTTGCATTTGTAATCAAGCCCAAATTGTCACGCAACCAATGAACGACGGCACCAGCGATTGCCACCGAACCTTCGAGTGCATACACGGGTTTCTTATCCATGCCTCCGAGTTGCCAGGCCATGGTGGTGAGTAAGCCATTCTTTGAAGGCACGATGGTTGAGCCCGTGTTGAGAAGCATGAAACATCCCGTCCCGTACGTATTCTTCGCTTCGCCTACGTCACACCGCTGCCCGAGCGTCGCCGATTGCTGATCGCCAATACATCCCGTTATCGCAATCCCACCCAATCTATCGAGCGAGGCATCGATACGCCCGAATTCTTCTGCGCAAGACACAATCTTTGGTAAGGCCTCGAGCGGCACGTCAAACACCGCGCACATCTTATCATCCCATTGTAACGTGTCAAGCCTCATCAACATCGTCCGCGACGCATTTGTGACATCAGTAATGAACGATTTCCCATTCGTAAGCTTGTACACGAGCCAACTCTCTATGGTCCCAAAGCATAAGTCCCTGGCGTCGCGCGCCTCGCGTACCGCCTCACAATGCCTCAACAACCAGCGCATCTTCATCGCGCTAAAGTACGTGCTCACGGGCAACCCACACACCGGTGCAAACTTCTTAGCATCACCCTCGCACACATCTCGCACGAACTCCTCGCACATGTCCTTCGTGCGCGTATCCAGCCACACCACCGCGTCGCACAGCGCCGTCCCGTCGCTCCTCCGCCACGCCACCGTCGTCTCCCGCTGATTCGTCATCCCCACGCACGCCACATCTCCCGCGCCGACGCTCGCCGCACCCATCGCCGCGCGCATCGCCGCGCACACATTCTCAAAAATCTCATTCGCGTCGTGCGCGCACCACCCAGGCGCGGGATACCGCTGCTCGTGCTCCAACTGATGTTTCGCCACCGCCACGTAACTCCCCGCCTCGCGCGGCGTCGACGTCGCGTACACCACGCATCGCGTGCTCGTCGTGCCCTGGTCTATCGCACACACGTACGTCGTCGGCGTCGTCGGCGTCGTCATCGTCGTCGGCGGCGCCGACGCGCGCGTCCACGTGTGCCGATTCCACTTCGCCCAAATGCAAGCTCAACGCGCACTTTCGCGCGCGACACCGCCTCTCCGCGCCCTCGCGCGACGCACAACGTCGCATAAAATTATCTTCAACCGATCTGTCGCCTCTCGCGCGCGTCTCGCGCGCGTCTCGCGCGACGACACCGCGACAACCGCGCGCGTCGCGCGCCCGTAAGTCTGATGAAACATTCAAAACGGCCGCACCGCGTCGCGAAACCCCGACCCCGAGACCGCGTCCGTCGTCCGTCGTCACTCGCTCGCCATGCGCGCGTTCTCCGCGTCCTCTGCGCAATGCGCCGCGCTCAACCAGACGTACGTATTATACTCGTTCGTCTCACGCGGCGTGCTCGCGTCGAACGACGTCGCGACGGGGCGTGGGCGAGGGATGATTAATCAACGCGAGTGACGTCGGACGCTGGCGTTGACGGCGGATGGGTGGTGGACGTGCGCGTGTGTCGTGCGCGGTGACTGACGGAGGGTGGTGTGCGTGTGTGCGTAGGGTGTCTGTGCGTCGTACGCACGCGCGTCGCGCGCGGACGGTCGTCAATGCGTCGTCAAACGTGCGTCGTAACCCGAACATGGCGCAGTTGAAGGCTGGGTATTTGTTTCCTGAAATCGCGCGCATTCGTACGGCGCACTTGGAGGCGAATCCGGATGCGAAAATTATTTCTTTAGGGATTGGTGATACGACGGAACCGATTCCACAAGCGATTGTGGATGGTATGGTTGCCGGGGCGGCGGCGCTCGGGACGAAGGCGGGGTATTCCGCGAAGGGTGGATACGGCGCCGAGGCTGGGCAAATGGAGTTGCGCGCCGGTTTGGCGGAAAAATTCTATGCCGGTACGCCGATTGAGAAGACAGATGTCTTTGTTTCTGATGGTTCGAAGTGCGATATTTCTCGTATGTTGCAAATGTTCGGTACTGGGCGTAAGATTGCTGTGCAAGATCCATCGTACCCGGCGTACGTCGATTCCTCCGTCATCATGGGCAACTCGACTGGGTTTGATGATGCCACCAAGCAATACCAGAACATTACGTACATGCCGTGCAACGCCGATAACGACTTCTTCCCGGATCTCTCCAAGGCGAAGAACTCGGAATTGATTTTCTTCTGCTCGCCTAACAACCCCACGGGTGCCGCCGCGACGCGCGCGCAGCTCACCCAACTCGTCAACCAAGCGTTGGAGACTGGGTCTTTCATCATTTATGACGCCGCGTACTCTGCGTTCATCGGTAACGACGACTGCCCGAAAACGATTTACGAAATCCCAGGTGCGGAAAAGTGCTGCATTGAAACGTGCTCCTTCTCCAAGTACGCCGGTTTCACTGGTTTGCGTCTCGGCTGGACCGTCTTCCCGGAGGCGCTCAAGTTTTCCGACGGCTCCTCCGTGCGCCAAGATTGGAACCGTATGATGGGTACGAGCTTCAATGGTGCGTCTAACGTTGCCCAAGCTGCGGGTCTCGCGTGCCTCACCGATGCCGGTATGAAGGGTATGAAGGACTTGGTTGCGTTTTACAAGGAGAACGCCGCCATCCTGAAGAGCACCTGGGAAGAAATGGGCTACAAAGTGTACGGTGGCACCGACGCCCCATACGTGTGGGTCTCTTTCGAAGGCCGCGACTCTTGGGAAGTATTCACGGAAATTTTACAAAAGACAGACATCGTTGTCACCCCGGGTGCTGGCTTTGGTCCGGCGGGTAACGGCTACGTCCGCTGCTCCGCCTTCGGCTCGCGTGAAAACATCAACGAAGCGGCGCGCCGTCTCAAGGAAAAATTCTCCAAGTAATTATTTTACACATTATTACGTTCTCATACGCGCGTATCACAGTACATCGTCCCATGAATTGATTTAATAAACACAACAGCATAATTAGAACACGCGTGGCCTCGTTCTCTTCGTCTCGATGATTTTGCCGAAGACATTGGGAAGCTTTGTCTTGCGCTGCAACCGTCGTGACGACGTTCATAAATAAATATATTATTGTATGTTACAAGCTGTTGCCAAATCCTGAAAAAAATGTAATACACCTCAACCCGTGATCCATATGGAATGGGTCAAACTCGGCAAAAGAACGGAGGAGACGAGTCTCGAGCGCAGCAATCGAAAAAGGTGCGCAATCCTCGCCACCGCTGGCGGCGTAATTTATATATCTTTGTCGCTGCTCGTGTTCTGGAAGTGTGACTACTCAGAACGAAAAAAATGAAAAAGAATGAACGTCGAAATATACAGCCCCAAGCGTTGTATATGACTCATAGTGTACTAGCGTTCATGTGTGCGCCTAGATTGCTCGCGCGTCGCCGTGCGAGCTCAGCGGCCACTCGCCGCCTTCATCTTGGCTTGTTTTGCTGCGAGCTCTCGCACCTTGGCGAGAAGCTCTTGCGGGATTTCGCGCTTCTTATCACCAACAGTTTTCACCGACTGTTGTGGTAACATCGCAATTCTCAAAAGGTTGCGCCATTTATCCTTCAAATCAACCGCGGTACGGTGCTCAATGGCTGGGAAGCCGAGCTTTTTAATGTCGGCCCACTTGCCGCCACCGCATTGGGCGACGCCACGCACGAGCGCCTCAGCTTCTTCAAGCGCCCACGGGTTGTGGTGCTTGCTTCGACGACCGGTGCCATTCTCACCAGGTTTACCTCGACCAGCATTCTTCTGCGCGCCGCGCGCGCTGCCCTTTTTGCTGATGTCGCCGTCGTTGGACTCGGCGTCGCTCACGCTCTTCGCCTTCTTGTGCGGACTCTTCGGGAGCGCCGCCTCGATCGCCGGACGCTTGAGACCCTTGGCACCTTTACCTGACATACGAGTTTTACCCGCAGCGTGGCGACCGCCACGAACCGGGGATTCCAACTCGTCCATGTCCTCGTCAAACGACCGGGACGTCTTCACTTGACGCTTACCGGCGGCGCGCTTACTCACGGGTGACGACGGTTGCTTGAATCGCGTTTGACCGATGTGCACCACAGAATCTTCTCCCGAATGCGGAGACCCGAGTCTCGAAGATGGCGGAGAAACTTCGTCGCCGTTTCTGAAAGCTTCCAGTCGCCGCAAAATCCATTGTCGGTTGTTAGAGTTGGTGTCCTTGCCAAAGAGCGCGCGATACTGCGAGCGGAGCGAAGCGATGGATTCAACCTCGGTGTGTCCGGGGACGCCAAACTCAACAACGGCTGGGAGTTGATGGTAACCGCTACCGCCATGGCTCGCCCACTCGGGCTCGTGGCCTTCAGGCGCAACCAACGAGCACAAGTTCCCGTTGCTCATCCACGCGCTCAGCGGCGGCGCGTTGCTTTCGACATAAATCTCAGCCCCTTCATCGTCAATCAAGCCAATGGCGCCATCAATGATTGGCGCACCAAAATCGCACAATAAATTCTCAGCCGCGTCATCCATAGCTTCAGGAAACGGCGAATACGATCGAATACTCGCCGCTTCCAGCGTCTGCGTCCCGTAAAAGTGCGCCACGCTTTGCGTCGACGCCTTATCGTCGTCATCGCTCCCAGAAAAACGCGCATACGCCGCGTTATGATGATCAACCCCAAGCTTCCCAAGCATCGCATCAAACTCACGCCCATGTATCAACAACTGCGCGCGATCCGCCGCCACTTGCGCCTGCGCCGCCGACGCGCTTAAAATTTCCCGCTCCGCCGCCTTGAGCACCGGATCCGCGTCAAACTCCCGCTCAATCGCCGCAACATCCGCCGGATCCAGCGCGCCACCCATCATCCCCGACGACGAATCTACAAACTTATACCCTCGATACGCCCCCATCGCGCGATCGTGTCGCACCGCCACCGCCCCCGAGCGCCCTGGCGCGCGCGGCGCCCCTCCGCTGGACCCTAACATGTCTTTCGGCCAACCACCTTTCCCTCGCGCGTCGCGCCGCCGGCGGTCCTCCCGCGCGCGCGACGCCCTCGCGCGCGCGTCTCACGTGCGCGCGGTCGCGAGGGCGTCGCGCACGCGAATGCGAATGCGATTATATCACGCCTCGATCACTCGCGAACGCACTCGCGACGACGACGACGGACGACGGACGACGACGGACGACGACGCGGTGGTCCCAGCGCCGACGCGACGAATCCCACGCGCGAATGAATGAATGTCCGCACGGAGACGCGTGGGTGCGACCGCGATCTCACGCGCGCGTCGACGCGAATGAACGATGAAAAACACGCGCGATGTATGCGCGCGCGCGATGCGTGCGCGGCGACGGCGTCTCGCGTCGACGGCGTCTCGCGCGGATGCGGATCCGATGGCGATCACCGCGAAATGCGGCGTCGGCGTGTGACGCCGGCGGCGGCGCAGCCTAAACCCTCGGGGCGTGGTCCATCCATACTCCACGGTCCCGACGCCCCATGGAGGAGGATCTTGTCGCTGGCGTTAGGGTGCGACGTGGATGCGTGTGGGTCGTGATGATGGGCGTGTGGGCGTACGCGATATGTGTATGGAGGCCTCGGCGACGACGTGGGTGTTTTCACGCGATGCGTGTATAGCGTTCGCGTGGTGTTGCGTAGGGGTTTTGCGTGACGGTGGCGTGTACGAGAGGGTATGGCGCGGGGTCGTGATTGGTCGGGTATAAACCCTAGGGTTGAGGCACGTCTAGGGTATAGGAGGATGGATCCCCATCGCCTGTCGCGTCGGCAGTTCGCGTCGACGGACGGCGCGACGGACGACGCGCGGCGTGAGGGCGTGCGGGTGTGTCGGGCGTGATGTCGGCGGCGCGGGAAATCGCGCGCGCGGCGCTTCGTGCGTCGGCGGTGAGCGCGAAACCGTACGGGTTGCGCGTGCATTTTAGCAACAAGTTCATCTACGCGCAAGTGGTGCGTCGCGAGGATGGGCACGTGGTGGCGAGCGCGTCGTCGAGCGAGCGTGGGTTCGTGGATGACGTGCGCGCAGCGGTGGCGGTGGCGGCGGCGGAGCGTGGGCGCGCGCTCGCGGGGGTGGAGTCGACGGCGAAGCGAGTGAGCGTGAGCGATAAGCGCGCCGCGGCGTTGGTCGGGGCGAGACTGGCGGAACGCGTAAAGGCGATCGATCTGGACACGGTCACGTGGAATAGGCCGTATGGTGTTCGGTATCATGGGAAGCATGCGGCGTTGATGGAGGCGTTGAAGGCGAATGGTGTTGGATTGGGGTGAATGCGAAGGGTTGTCGTCGGCGGCGGCGAAGAATTGGAAGAGAGACGTTTGCGCGCAAAGGCTTCCGTTGCCTTGACGACGCGTGTGCGCGTGGCTTGACTATTAAAACCTAAACCGTGCGATCGTCGTGTGACGTTAATGGTTCGGTTCTCGTAGTGTACTTTAGCGTTTAATGAAATTTTAGAATTTGACGTGAAACACGAACGCGCGAGCGCCAGCGCCAGCGCCAGCCGCCTCACTCCCTCGCCCGCGCCCTCGACGCGTGCGTGTGAAAGCAGTCGACGCGCAAAGGCGTGAATACTTCCGGCACTTCGTCTTACACGCCTTAATCGCGCGAACGTGTCGTCATGGCGTCTGACGACGGCGAAAAGGCGGCCGCCGACAAAGACAAAAAAGGAAAAAAGGAAAAGAAGGAGAAAAAGGAGAAAAAGCTGAAGCGCGACAAGGATGGCGAGCCGATCACGCGCGACGTGCCACCGCCGCCGCCGCAAGAGATTCACACGCTTTTCTTTGGGCAAATGCCGTTTGACACCAAGGCGAGCGATATCATGCCGTGGTTGAAGGCGAATTTAACCAGACACGGCTGCGGGTTCGACATCAAGGATGTCCGCATGGCGGGCGGCGACGGTACGGGCGTTCCGGGTCAGGCTAAAAAGTTTAAAGGATTTGCATTTGTTGATTTTAGTACGAGTAAGGCGGCGAAGAAGGCGATGAAGTTACACCAGACGTTGTTCCGCGGGAGGCCGGTGACGGTGGAGCGGTGCGCCAGGAAAGAGTTCACCGCGCCAAAGAGCGAAAAGCGAAAGCGTGCGATAGAAGAAGCGACCACGGATGGAGCCGCGCCAGACTCAAGCGCGCCTCCTGAAAAGAAGATGTTGAAGACATTGGTACAGCCGGATGTGGTCAAGGCTATGGTGGCGGAGGCGGTGGAGAATAGCGAAGGCACGCTCGCGCCGGGTGACTGCGACGAAAAGGTTCTCAGCTTTTTAGGCCTGTTACCGGCGGAAGTGTGCCAAAAAGCTGTGAATGAGATTAAAAAGGTGTGCATAAAGGGTAATACCGCGAAGAACAAGGGAGCGTACTTCATGGGGATTATCAGAAAGGTGTCGAAAAGTAGTTGGGATGAGCGTAGCAAAGCGAAAGATGAAAAGGCGGCGAACAAGTCGTGAGATTTTAATAATTATGAGAGTGTTTGTGTGCGTTCTTTTTGCAATAGTCAAGCATGCGTGTGCTAGTATACAACAAGAAATGAATCAAATTTGCATGCGCCATCGTTTAGACTTGATACTTTATTCAGCAGAGGGCGCGGCGTAACCGAGAAGCTTGTCCGCAATCGCCGCCGGCGCGTACACGGCGACGGTGCGAGACGGAAGGTAAGCCAAAAACGAAGCCGGACGGCCGTTGAAAGCGTAGTCTTCGGCGGAGTACGTCGGCGCGGTGTACGTCCACAAGTTGGAGTAACCGCCAAACTCTGGGTTATCGGAGCTTAACACCAACTTGTAGTCGCACTTGTCGCGGCAGCCGATGCGGTAGTCGCTGAAGGACTGCGTCGGGTTCCAGTTGAACACGAATACGCAGTCGCCACGCTCGAACACTACAACCTTGTCCGCGTCACTCTTGCACGACGTGTACTGGTGGCTGGATGCGAGGTACTTGAAGGCACCAGCCACGTGGTTCATGGCGGCGTCAAAAGCATTCAAGTACTTGTAACGCAAGTGGTCCATGTCGGCCAAATCAAAACGTCTACGGCACAAGTGGTAAGAGTTACCGTTACCCGGGATGAATTCGCCCGTCGAGGCTTCAACACGGTCGTCACGCGGGAAATCAATCCATTCAGGGTGACCAAATTCGTTACCCATGAAGTTCAAGTAGCCTTCACCACCGAGACCCATGGTGAATTGGCGAATCATCTTGTGGAGGGCGATGCCACGGCTGACAACGGGGGAATCCGGAACCAAAGTGGACATGTTGGTGTACATTTCTGCATCCATTAACCAGAACGCTGTGGTCTTATCACCAACGAGCGCTTGATCGTGCGATTCCGCGTAAGAGATGCACTTTTCGCCGTAACGTCTGTTTTCCATCGTAAACACCAAGTTGCCCATATCCCAGTTCTCGTCGGAGCCCCATTCGGATAAAACCTCAATCCACTTATCCGCGATGGCCATCTGAAGACGGTAGTCGAAACCGACACCACCTTCGTGCACCGGTCGGCAAAGCGTGGGCATACCACTGACATCTTCGGCAATCGTCGTCATCTTGCCGTCGTACAACGTGTGCAACATGTCGTTCGCCATCATCAAGTAAACCATGGCGTCGACATCCGTGGCCATGCCGAAGTATTCGTCGTAGTTACCCGTGAAGGCGACTTGCAGACCGTGGTGCTTGTACATCATCGACGTCACTCCGTCGAAACGGAAGCCATCAAACTTGAACTCTTCAATCCAGTAACGCAAGTTTGAGAGCAAGAAGCGCATGACTTCCCATTCGCCATAGTTGAAGCAACGTGAATCCCACATCCAGTGGTAACCTTCGGGGCCAGAGTGGAAGTACTGTCCGTTTGAGCCATCAAACATGTTCAAACCATCAAGGGAGTTGGAAGACGCGTGAGAGTGCACCAAATCCATCAAAACCGTCAAGCCCATGGAGTGCGCCTTGTCAACCAAGTACTTCAAGTCGTCCGGCGTACCGCAACGGGAAGACACGGCGAAGAAGTTCGTGACGTGGTAACCGAAAGACGCGTAGTACGCGTGCTCTTGGATAGCCATCAACTGCACGGCGTTGTAGCCGAGAGCCTTGATGCGTGGCAACACGTCGTCTGCAAACTCGATGTACGAGTTGATCTTCGGCTCAGTGCTTGACATGCCCACGTGCGCTTCGTAAATGCGAACCTCTTCCGGGGCATCGGGACGTTCGTACTTGAACTTGTACTGCTCCTCCTCGGGAGGGTCGTAGTACACACCGTTGAACGGGATCTCGCCAGGCGCTTGCACCGCAAACTTGATCCACGCCGGAATGCGATCGATGGGCTCGCCGTTTGGTACTTCAAAGCGAACCTTGACGCGGCTGCCGTGCGGGATCGCAGGCGAGCCATCGGCATTGTTGGGCAAAAAGATGGAAAACTTACCGTAGTCATCCTTCTTCATCCAGCAACCGTTACCGGACAAGTCCCAGCCATTGAAGTCGCCAAAGAGGCACGCCGCCGTGGCATTCGGCGCCCACTCCGTGTACGTAATCCCCTTCGCGTCGCGCTTGAAACCCATGTTTTCGTACCCGCGGCTGAATTGCTCCAATCCGCCTTCGTGTTCATCAATCGCCGCACGCAAATTCTTGTATTTGTTGAAACGGTGACCGAGGTGACCTTTGTGGCCTTCGAGCGTGGAGTCCAACGCGCACACGCCAAAGCCGTCACCATCGAGCGGCGCAAACTTAATCCCCTTCAATCGATCTTTGTCCTCCGTACCGAGCTTGCCAGTAATCGGCGCCGCCGCCGCAATCGCAGCAGGCGCTTCTACAGCAGCCGCTACGGGCGCCGCAGCCGCCATCGCGGGCTCCGCCGCAGCCGCCGCCGGCGCCGCCGTAGCCACAGCGGACTGCGTCACCTCATCAAACTCCATACCATCCAACTCCGCCTTCAATCGCTCATTCTCAACACGCAACTTTTCCACCGCAGCCGTCACCGCATCGAGATCAAAATCCTCCTTCCCAGCCGCCCGCGTCTTCGCGAGCGTCGCGCGCTTCGCGATCGCGCGCTTCGCCTGCGCGTCACAAACCCCACATCCACCGTCAGTCACCACCCATCACCATTCGCGCGCGCACGAATCCCAACCCAAAACCCAAAACCCACCACCCACGACCCATCACCCACCACCGCGCGCGCATCCACACTCCGCCGACGCCAATATTCCTCTAATCCATCAGATCCGCTCGAAGAGGCATATCCACACCGCGCGCACACATTCCCGCGCATCACCCCACATTCCTCGCGCCTATCCCGCGCGACGCGACGCGCGCGTCATCGTACCTGTCGCCCCACGCGCGCGACCGTCGCGCGCGCGCGCGTAGACATCATCATCGTCGTCGACATATCGCGCGAACTCGTGCGTCGCGCAATGGCGATCGCTGTCGTCTGAGTGGCTGAGAACCGCCAACGCGCGTAGTCGTAGTGTGGTGCGTGTTCGCGCTGTGTGGGGAATTTATCTCTGGACGCTGATGTGTGCCGGATGTCCGAGCGGCGCTCGTCGTAGTATAGATCGTGTTTACGATGTGTGGGGGATTTATCTCTGGGCGCTGGATGTGTGCCGGATGTCCGAGCGGTGCGTCGCGTGCGCAGGTTCGCGCGCGCGCGCTCGATCGATCGATCGACCGCGCGCGCGCGCGCGCGGGGTGAGACGCGGGCGCGCGGGTGACGGCGGCGCGACAGACGCGGTGCGGCGCGGTGCGACGACGCGAGAGTGACGAGGATGTGGCGCGTGGCGAATTCGACGGCGGATTTTGAGGATGTCGACGCGTACGGAGAAGGGATTCCGACGTTGAATGCGCACGTCGGACGGCAGGTGTGGGTGTGGGATGACGCGGCGTCGGTGGAGGATATCGCGGCGCAGGATGCGATGCGTGCGGCGTTTACGGCGACGCGTTTGACGAGGAAGCATAGCTCGGATGAGTTACTCCGGGCGCAGTATGAAGCGAGGCGTGAGGCGCGTGGGTTGAGCGCGAAGACGCGACCGCCGGCGCGCGAGGCGTACGCCTCGGGGAAAGGTGTCGACGGCGACGCGATCGATGCGAGCGCGGTGGAGCAAGCGATGCGTGCGGGTATTGAGTATTATCAGGGCATTCAAGATGACGATGGACATTGGGCCAGTGATTACGGTGGGCCGATGTTTTTAATGCCCGGGCTTATCATCGCCGCGCACGTCATGGGTAAGGAGGAGGAAATTTTAGGCGGGCATCGACGGGAAGAGATGTTGCGATACTTGGAAAACCACACCAATGAAGATGGCGGTGTTGGTTTACACATTGAGGGGCACAGCACGATGTTTGGGACGGTTTTGACGTATGTGGCGTTGCGCTTGCTCGGGAGGTCGGCGGAGACGCCATCGTGCGCCAAGGCTCGAGAATGGATTTTAAGTCGCGGTGGCGCCACCGAGGTGCCATCGTGGGGAAAATTTTGGCTCGCGATACTTGGCGTGTACGAGTGGCACGGTCTCAATCCGGTGCCGCCTGAATGTTGGTTGTTACCGTATTGGTTACCGATGCACCCGGGACGCTACTGGTGCCACTGCCGCATGGTGTACTTGCCGATGAGTTACCTGTATGGCATTCGTGCCACTGCGAAACCGTCAGCGTTGACGGATGAACTGAAATTGGAGCTGTATGTCCAGAAGGCATACGCGGACATCGATTGGAACAGCGCCCGCAACGCATGCGCAAAGGAGGATTTATACTATCCGCATCCTTGGATTCAAGACGTCGTGTGGGCGACGTTGATGAAGTTTGAACCGCTATTGGTCAACAGTAAGTTGCGTAAGTGGGCGTGCGAAGAAGCCATGAAGCACATTCACTATGAAGACGAGAACACGCGATATGTGGACATTGGTCCTGTGAACAAGGTGTTTAACATGTTATGCTGCTGGTTTGAGAATCCGGATTCATCCGCGGTGAAGAAGCACATCCCCCGCATCGCCGACTACCTCTGGGTCGCCGAAGATGGCATGAAAATGCAAGGTTACAACGGGAGTCAGTTGTGGGACTGTGCATTCGCGGTGCAAGGCATTGTTGCGACGGGTATGGCGAAGGATTTCGGTCAGTGCTTGAAGCGCGCGCACGACTTTATCGAAAAGAGCCAAGTCCGCGACGACTGTCCGGGAGACTTGAGTAAATGGTATCGTCATATTTCGAAGGGTGCTTGGCCATTCAGTACGCGTGACCACGGTTGGCCGATCTCTGATTGCTCTGCCGAGGGCTTGAAGGCGGCGTTGACGCTTGCATCGCTCGATGATGACCTCGTCGGCGCACAAATTTCTGTCGACCGCCTCGCTGAGTGCGTCAACGTCATTTTGTCTTATCAGAACAAGAGTTCGGGCGGATGGGCGACGTATGAAAACACGCGTGCAGGAAAGTGGGTGGAAGTATTGAACCCGGCAGAAACGTTCGGGGATATCATGATTGACTACCCATACGTCGAGTGCTCGAGCGCGAGCTTGCAAGCTTTGTGCAGATTTTCCGAGCGCTACCCAGACATTCGCGCAGCTGATATTGCGCACGCCAAGAAGACTGGACGACAGTTTTTGAAGAACATTCAGCGCGACGATGGGAGTTGGTACGGGTCGTGGGCGGTGTGTTTCACTTACGGCACGTGGTTTGGCGTTCTCGGTTTAATTGCCACGGGTTCGACGTACGCGACGTGTCCGAATTTGCGCAAGGCGTGCGATTTCTTACTCTCCAAGCAGCAAGCTGAAGGAGGCTGGGGCGAAAGCTACCTGTCGTGCGAGAAGAAAACGTATCATGAATTGATTGATCAGCAAACTGGCAAGCCAACGGCTCACGTCGTCAACACGGCGTGGTCTTTATTGGCGCTCATTGCCGCGGGGCAAGCCGAAAGAGACGCGGCGCCTTTGCATCGAGCCGCACGCGTGCTCCTTTCCATGCAGCTGCCAAACGGCGACTGGCCTCAGCAAACGATCATGGGGCAGTTCAATCAAAACTGCATGATTTCTTACAGATATCATAACTCATTTACATTCTGGGCGCTCGGTGAATACCGCTCAAAAGTTCTCAACGCATAGCCAGACGCTTCATTGATTTAGCACCCATAGTAAACCGCGGCGCGCGCACGCGTTGCATAACATTTGATTTCATTTATCAGAACATAAACGGCTAAGCTATATCACAAACGCTTCTTAAATAATTCCTACCCACTCATAAAAACCACTTGATCCTCTTGTCAGACTTCAACGCTTGATACACGCTCAGCACGTCGTCCCCCGAAAGCATTTCAGCAATCACATTCGCACTCACATACTTGCCCTTGGAACTCGGTCGAGTTGTGACATTTTCTGGATGAATCACGCGCCCGCCGAGCGCGTTTGAAATCAACGTCACGATGTCGTCCACGAAACCTTCCTCATCCGCGCCGATGGCTTGAAACTTTCTCATGCTCGGGTACTCATTCACCTTGGCGTCGAGCTCTTTCCACTTCTCATCGGTGTCCGCGCCCACCATCACGGTCGTACTCCCAGTATTCCCCTGTCCCGGCGCGCTCGTCCCTGCGTTTTCTTTGCGCTGCTTGGCGAGCTCGGACATTGTTTTAATGAGCTGCGCATCGAGCCCTTGCGCCGCCTCTGGGTCGTCGTTGAGCGACCCGGCGCCTCGAACGGTGCGCTGAAACGCCGTGCGCGAGACGCGAGTGTTTGGTTTCGCAAATACGCTCGCGCGAGCGAGGTTGGACGCAATCATGGACGCGCGAAGCATGTCTTACACTGGCGTTGCGAAGAGACGGCTCAGCAAAGGACCCAGAGGTCCTTTGGCGAGCGTCAAATGAATACAACACACGCGCTGTAGCTTTACAAAATTGATTCTACTATAAGTTAACGCGCACACGTGATCTATCGACCTTGTCTGAAGCGGTCGCGCTTGGCTTCGCGAGCGGCGGCTGCTGTGGGGCGCAAATCTGAACGCGCAATTTCAGTCTTCACTTCGAGCGAGCCGCGAGAAATGCCGTGCACGTTTCCGTTGGCGTCCGGAAGCATCGATAAAAATCGCGCCGCCTCTCCCGGAGACATATAGCCATCGAGTACTGATTTATACGTTTCGAGTATATCGCTCACCGCCGACGCGGGCTCGTCTACGAGCTCGACGCGGTAATGTTTTACGCCGCTCGCCACCCATCGCTTCAAGTACGAAACGCCCGTCTGCGCTTGAGAATTGAACACTGTATTTCTGCACCCCATATCCGCCAACACCAAGTGATCGGCGCCGTGATTATCACGCAAATGTAAATTTTTAGTCTCGCATGGGTGACCGCAATCCTTGTACGAATTCCCGTCGGACATGAAGCGGCAAAAAACGCAGTGCTCTGTGTGGAAAATCGGCAAGTGTTGATGCAGGATGATTTCAATCTTCCCGGCGCCCACGGGCCCGAGCGCGGTGGCAAGGTCGCGCTGCTGATCGGCGTTCAAATCATGTGTCGGTGTCAAGCGCTCGAGGCCGAGTTTCAAGAATAAATCCGCACCGATTGCGTTAGCGGCATTCAAAGAGAAATCGCCTCTGAGCTCGGGGACGACGACGTCCGCATCCGTCCCGCGCAGCTCAACGAGCGTCTGCAACAATCCCGCCGAGCGAATCAATAAACCATCGGCGCCGAGCTTTAAATAAAACCTCCAAAGTTGTTCTTCTTGCGGTTTTAACACGCGCGGGGTAGCGACGATCGCGCGCTTACCTGCAGCTTGAACGGCCCGCGTCGTCTTTTGCAACCCGTGCACCTCGAGAAAATCGAGCGCGACTTCATCAATCCAGGCAATCTCCATCGCTGCTTCCGCCTGTGCGCGCGTGCGGCATAGCACGGATATCGAAGCGCCATGTGCTTTGTTTGACGACGCACTGCGAGCGCTGGCGACGAATTCCTCGCTACCCTCGACGGCGCCCCACCAGGCGTCGGCTACGAGCTCGTCGCGCACCGAACGCTCGGCTAATCCTTCGGCGCGGTTGGGTCCCGAGACTAATCGCGTGGCCAAAAGCGCGTCTACGGCGTCGCGACGTGCGGCTTTTATTTCTCCTGGAGAAATGTACAAACCATCTTCGCCGCCACTGGTGCTGTCGTCCTCGACGACGCCGCGAAGCGCGGAGGCGTCCACGCGCGACACTTCGAGCGGCGTTCCACCGAGCTCACCTATAGCCTTCTTCAGCGACGTCAAATCCAACGCTCTGTTCATGCTCTTCGAAAGCGTGGATGCAGTACATCCCTCGCCGACACGCCCTGCATCATCTATTATTTTAATCACCAACTTTTCGCCGATGGCACCGCTGACGACAACCGCGCAGGGGTCCCGACGGCTCTCGCGGCTCGGCGTCGTCGCCGGTCCCGTTGACACCATCTTCGCAAGCTTTGCCTCAAGTGTGGGGTCCGACGTGCGCCACACCAAGTCCCCAGCCTCGACGCGATCAAAATCGATTTGGTTCGCGCCGAATGTTACGGAGTACTCGCCAATGGTCACCGCACCGTCGTTCGCGCCGCCGACCGAGGCTCCGCTTTGGTCAAAAATTTCGTACACGCGGCCGCCTTCTTCGCGTTCCTCTGGCGCACCGCGATCAATCACAACACCATCGCCGCGTTTCATACCCACGGAGTCATTATTCATGCGAATCGTCAATGAGCCGTGCGATCTTCGTCCTGGGTGCTGCACGCGCGTGACTTCACCGAGCAAAACGCCTCGATGGCGAGGCGCTCGTCCGCGCACCAGACGCTGATGCATTGGGCCCTCTAAAAATCCAAGCGTCAACCCATCGTAGTCAGCATCCTGCCCACGTGCAAACACCTGCGTGAGCTCCACGCGTTGCTCTTCTGTTAACAATTCTGAGCGCGCAACTTGGCGATTATTCGTCCTCGCATCCCACGCCGCGTCCACCGCGCGTCTATACGCCTGCGTGGCGATGGCTACGTACTCGGGCCCTTTCAATCGCCCTTCAATCTTAAAGCACCCCACTCCGGCGTCGATAAGCTCCGGCACGAGCTCCACAGCCATTAAATCCTGCGGCGAGAGCAAGTATTTCACATCGCCCATCTCCTGTAACGCGCCATCGACGACTAAACCGTACGGCATCCGACACGCCTGCGCGCATTGGCCTCTATTCGCCGACCGCCCACCCCACGCCTCTGAACTAAAACATTGCCCCGAATAACTCACACACAACGCACCGTGCACGAACGCTTCAACTTCAACATCCGGGCACTGCGCCTTTACCGCAGAAATTTCATCCACGCTCAATTCTCGACCGACGACGACGCGTTTACAGCCGAGCGCTCTCGCGAATCTCGCCCCTTCCCCGCTCGTCACCGACATTTGTGTCGACCCATGAATCGGTAAATTCGGCGCCAAGCGATGTATGAGCTTCGCCACGCCCACGTCCTGCACGATGACCGCATCGACGCCCGCGTTGGCGACGCCACGAATGAGCTGTTCAGCCACATTGAGCTCTTCGTCGAATACGAGCACGTTCATCGTCACATACGCCTTGCGTCCGCGAGACTTGACGTACGCCATCACCTCCGCGAGCTCATCCAACGTAAAATTACTCGCACGTGCGCGAGCATTGAGGCTATCTAAACCTAAGTACACGCAATCCGCGCCGCTTTCGATCGCGGCGCGGAGCTGCGGCCAACCGCCGGCGGGCGCGAGCACTTCTGGCTTGCGCGAGACGGCGCCGGCGCCTCTCGTTTGCGCCTCTCCTCGCGCCTCCTCGCGCGCATCCGCGCCGCGCGCGCGTTCGGCGGATTCGTCGAGGTATTTCGCACCCTTTCGCGCGCCGTCTCTGGCGGCGGCGCGCGCGAGAGGCGCGCGGCGACGGCGAAAGGTTGCGAAAAGCGCGGGACCGGTTGCGCGTTGGCGCGGCGCTTTTCGCGTCGCGCCGTCGCCGCGCGACGAGAGCGTGTGCGGCGCGGTGCGCGCAGTGGTGAACATCGCACGCTCGCGGACGCGCGTCGATCGCGGGGCGCGCGAGCGGGATCGCGGGCGCGGCGCTGAGGGGGCCTTGGCGCGCGCGGGTGAATGCGGCGGCGGCGGCAGACGCTGACGCATTAGACCGCCGATGCGCGCCGCGGTGTCGCACGCGCGCTCAGCGGTGCGCGCGAGAGAGCGCGAGGCGCCGTGTGTGATTGTGCAGGTGGGTAACGATGGTTGGATGCGCGCACGCGCGACGACGGACGCGTTGATGACGACGGTGCACGTGTAACGATGCCGATGAAGAATTGAGACTGACGACGCACGCACGGCGTACGCGCACGCAGGACCGGAGCGATAGCGCGCTCGGTGCGCTTGTGTTCGAAAATTTCGTGCGCGAGCACGCGCGAGAGATGCGTGAAGACGCTGGGGCGACGCGAAAGGTGGTGGCGTGCGTCGGCGCTCGAACGCAGTTCGCCGACGTCGGCGGAGGCGCCGACGCCGACGTCGGCGTCGTCGATGTTCGCCGCGCCGCACGCGATGCGCGAGAATTTATGAATGTTGTCCTTGAGGCGATCGGAGGCGCGAGTGCGGGCTTGAGTCGCGATGGTGGGCGAGGAAACGGCGCGACGGGCGACGCGTCAGCGTCAACTTCGGCGAAACGCGGCGGGACATTTGGATATCGTCCGAGCGCGGAAGCGACGACGACAGTGGTTATAGATTGTGCGAGTAAACTCGCTCGAATGTGCGGTGCGCGGGAGCTGACGGAGATGATTCGTACGTTGCGAAGGATTCCGACGGTGCGCTTGGTGGCGCTGCGCGAAACGGGCGAGACAACAGCGAGCGAGACGGCCGAACGCGAGGCATCGTGCATCGTGCGCGTATCGAACGATGAATACGATACAACCGCCACGATGGGATTCATAGATGTGGAGATTCGCACGCCGTGTGGACGACGAAGACGCGAACGCGAGCGCGTGACGGCCAAGGACGATTTAACCGTCGACTACGCTCCAATCGATGTCGAAAGCGTCGCCACCGCAGTCGCCAAGGCGCTTAAACTCAGCGCAAACGACGTGAGTAACGCCGCGGCGGCGGAATCCGCGGCCGCGGCACGTTTGCAGTCATTCGTCCCGTTCAATTTGGGCGTAGCCCTGACACCCGAGGAACGCGAAGCCAAACGAAACGTCAAGCTCGCGTACGAGCATCAAGGCGTCGGCGTCCGCGGCGGCGACGCCTACGCCCAAGGCGACTTTATGGCATATCTCCCACCCGATGCTGGCGGTCGCGGCGTCGCCCTCGGCGTCACCAAGCCAGGGCGTGGTCACATTTACTACGAGCGAGACGCCGCCGACGCTGAAGACGGCGATGACCTCAACTTTGACACCGACGACGACGACGAACCCGAACTCTAACCTCCGAAAACCAAACACACCTATAATAGCCAATGTACTGTATCACACTCGAGAATGCGATCAACCAGAACGCGTCGTCGTCGCACACGCCGACGTCATCGTCAACCACGCGCGGTTACGCCAACACCCAATAGCATTTGACACCACATGATACCGGTACCCGGAAATAAAGGATACACTAATGAGCTCCAATACTTAAGAACTTCAATGTAGTGTGTAGATGCATAAACCACACTCAAGGGTGCCGCGCACGTCATCAAATCCAGCGGCTGGATTCCAAGCTGGAATGTCCACTGGAAATTTTCCAGCACTCGTCAGCGACGCCAGGCGACGTGCACCAGCCCTACGCCGCATTCGCCGACGCGCCGACCGTGAGAGAACATCCTCGCGCGACGCCACCGACCGCGCACCATGGCCTTCACGCGCCACACGAGCGCCACGTACGGCGCCACGCCGCGCGCCGACGTCGAAAGCGACGACGCGGATGCGCGATCGCCAACACCCAAACGTGACCGATTCGATGCGTCCGCGCTCCGCCGGCGCCCGTTCGCCACCATCGCCGCCATCGCCGTCGCGTGCGTATCCGTCATGTGTGCGCGCCACGGTGTGACAGACACGATCGGCGTCATCTCGCGCGCGCTCGGCGCTGGGACGAGAGAGATTACGTTTGTCGTGCACACGTGCGGGGTGCCGCAAGCCAAGTGGGACGATTACGTCCCGTGGCCCGTGTGCCGCGTGAAGCTCGTCGGGTGCCCGGGTGGTGGACGCACGTGCTACCATTGGCGTTACTCCGAAGGGATTGAGATGCAACCGACGTCGTCGTCGCGGAATCAGTTTACGGTGACGACGAGCCGGTACGGCACCGGGGACGTGTACGGTTTCGCGGTGATCGAAGCGGGCTGCACCGTCGCGCACGAAGCCCAATGCACGGGTGACGACTGTAAAAAGGATGAGTTCTGTGATCACAGATATGATTCCGGCACCGTGAAACCGACGGATATGAAGACGAAGACGACGAATATCACGTGCTGGGAAGGCGACCGATGCTCGTCGAAATCGCCCTTCGTGCACCCGATTCGCTCGCATCGACCAGGCGGACACGAATGCTTCACGTTGATGGGGCAGTGGTGGAACCGAGTCGTTCCCGCGCGTTCGTCCAAGCTCGAATACGTATGGGGCACTTGCATGAACAAGCCAGAGAATCCTGACTTGTGCAAGGACGCGCAGGCGCCAAACGTGTGCACGATGCTCGAAGAAACGAAGGATGAAGTCATCGACGCGCCCGAAGGGACATGCAGCAGCGATTTGGGCGTCGACGGCGCGACGTGCCGTGTCTCGCACAAAGATCCCGGTTATGAAAGTTACAGTGTTGAAGGTTCGTGCTGCGGCGGCTCGTGTTGCGCGGCGGGAACCTTGTGCAATCGCGAGACGCGCACGTGCGAAGACAAAAAGACAACCATCGAAAGCAACGAAGGCTTGTGCGCCGATCCCGATAACCTCGGTCTCAGTGGCGTGTGCACGCAAAGCTGTGGTTCTGGTAATGGTGACTGCGATTTAACGTGTGCCGACGCCGCAGATGTTCCAGGCTTTGAGTTGACGTGCACGCCGGGCGACCCCGATGACAAGTGCATATGCTCCAACGTCGGCGGCCACACCGCAAACGAGTGCAAAACGAGCGACAATCCCGGTTGGAAGTGCTGCACGTGCAAATCTATCGCGCGTGTCGGCGACAAAATAACCGGAAAAGATAACAAGGGAAGCAAATCCTCGATATCCTCGATATTTTCACGATAAACGCGAATACCTCGCGCCGAAGCGCGCCGGAGCAATCTAGATGTTCATGCATCGATTGTTTTGTACCTTAACATATGTTGTTGAAGTATGTAACGTAGAAAGTAAGTACGTTAGAAGTGTGTAGTGGTAATTTGCGATCAAATAATAAGGCGCGCGCGCGTTCAAATCAGACCACACTCGACCTTCGCGTCGCGCCGACCCGACGCGTCACCCTACACCTTTATGTGCCAGGATTTCAATGCTGCACGTCATTTCGACGCGATGCGCCAGTACGCGCTCTATGCGCTCGTTGCCGGCGCGTTAACGCTCGCGCTGACGACGTGCTCGTCGTCCGCGCTGCGCGCATCGGGCGAACCACAGGGCGTCGCGTTCGCGCTCGCGCACTGCTTTTTTTTGAGCACCTTTTTCGGACAGTTGAGCGCATACGCGGCGCCGACGCCCGCGCTGACGCTGCAAATGCTCGCGGGCGTGGTGGTTGAAAATATTCCCGGCACGCGCGAGGCGATTGGGGAGGCGATTACGACGGATGCGAGCGCGCTCGTGCGGAAGTTTGCGTTGGGGTGCATCCTGGCGCGGGCGGGACTCGCGACGGATGTCGCGAGCGCGTGGGCAAATCGCGCGAACGTCGCCAAGCTATCGTGCGTGGGGATGATTGAAATGACCATTGTTGGGGGGTTATTTATTGCGTTGTTTAGTTTGGATGCCGCCACGGCGTTTGCGGGTGGGTTTTTGATGGCTGGTATCTCGCTCGCCGTCGTCATTCCACCCGTCGCCGAATTTCAACGACGAGGATTGGGCGTCGAACAGGGCGTACCGGCGTTGATTATTAGTGCGTCGAGTTTTGATGGCATAATCGCCATCGTTGGGTTTGGTATTTGCAGCGGCATCGTCGCCGCGGGGGGCGGGAGTGGCGCGATGGCGATGGCGTGGAAAGTGCCGACGCAAATCGTCGTCGGCGGCGTCGGCGGTCCCGCGCTCGCCAAAGCGCTCGTGCGCGCGAACATATTAAGTTCATCGACAAAGCCAAGCACCGGTGTTCTCGACGCGAGTTTGGTGTTGTCAACGGTCATGGTTATATTGTACAGTGCCACGCATTTGGAAGTGAGCGGCGGAGGCGCGCTGATGGCCATCGCGTTTTGCGCCTCGCTCGCATCGGAGTGGACCAACCACGGATGCAGCGACGCGCTACGTGACGCCAGCGTCGCACTCACGACGTTATGGTCAAATTTCACCGCACCACTATTATTTGTCATCATCGGTGCCACCCTCGATTTGCATTCGTCGAGTTTTTGGAACGTAGCGCCAAAGGCGTTAGCCATCATCGTCGGCGGCGGAGCGGCTCGAGCGGCGGGTGTCTTCGCCGCAACGCATGGAAACGAGACAATGAGTATTCGCGATCGCACATTCATCGCGTTCGCGTGGACACCGAAAGCGACCATTCAAGCGGCATTAGCGGGTGTTATTTATGATCAAGCGGTGACGGCGTACGGAGCGGATTCCACGCAAGCGGATGACGGCACGGTGTTGTTACAAACGGCGTTGTTGAGCATTCTGCTGACCGCTCCGCTCGGCGCGTGGTGTATCGCGTACTTTGCCCCCAAGCTACTCACGCAGAAGCAGGCCGGTGCAATCTAGATGTTCATTCATTGTTTTGTAGTTTAACATGTGTTGTTGAAATGTGTTTATTAAAACGTGTGTGGTAGTAACTTAAAGGTCGACGGATTCCGCGGTGAACGCCGGCATTTCAAAAGCACCCGCAAACGCTTCAACCTCGGCGCGCAAGGCATCCACCTTGGCGTTGTTTACGAGGCCCTTCTTCCAGTCCTTCAACATCTTACCGTGCGACGCTTGGACTTCCAAGCACAAGTCCACAGAACGCGCTAAAAAGTCGGCAATTTGCACGAAATCCTTCTCCACGAGGCCGCGCGACGTCATCGCCGGCGCGCCGATGCGCACACCGCCCGGCGAGAGCGCCGAGGCGTCACCGAAAACTGCATTCTTGTTCAACGTGATGTGCAACAAGTCGCACAAATATTCCATCTTACTCCCAGTCAAGCCGAGAGGGCGCAAATCCCAGAGCACCAAGTGGTTGTCGGTGCCACCCGTGACGAGGTTGTAACCTTTGCTCACCAAAGCTTCGCCGAGCGCCTTGGCGTTCGCCTTAGTTTGAATTTGGTACGCCTTGAATTCAGGCGTTTGTACGTGCTTCAAAGCCACCGCTAGAGCGCCGATTTGGTGGTTGTGCGGACCACCTTGCAATGCCGGAAACACCGCCATGTTGATGCGCGACTCGTAGTCATACGCCTGGCCCGTCTTGGCGTTAACACCACGGCGGAAGAAAATCATACCCGCACGCGGACCGCGAAGGGACTTGTGCGTAGTCGTTGTGACGATGTCGCAGTACGCAAACGGTTGCGCTTGCTCCTCCGCGGCAACCAAACCAGAGATGTGCGCCATATCCATCATCAGCATCGCCCCGCACTTATCGGCGATTTCTCTAAATCGCGCGTAATTCCAATCACGCGCGTACGCCGAGCCACCGCAAACGATCATCTTCGGTCGGAAATCAAGCGCTTTTTCTTCCAACTTGTCGTAATCAATGTAACCCGTCGTCGGATCCACCTTGTACGGCAGAGACTCG
>Ga0181554_1000096_pt1 | contig 77557 bp, 78 predicted proteins | sample 011ome_16_FD_145602 | JGI IMG/M metagenome (GOLD analysis project Ga0181554, IMG submission 145602) | Coastal salt marsh microbial communities from the Groves Creek Marsh, Skidaway Island, Georgia - 011503CT metaG (spades assembly) | ecosystem: Environmental > Aquatic > Marine > Intertidal zone... | reverse complement strand
AAAGGCGGAAACCCGCTCTTGTAAAACCGTTTGGCGACCTCACTCAAGGGAAGGCTTCGATCCAGATAGGCTGGAAAAAAATCGGGTTCGGCAAAAAACTGAGGTCGTTCGTTGCCAATATGACGTGCCGCCTTCAGAAATATCCACTGAATGACCGGATGAGTATCAGCCTCAACCAGCAACGTCACCGTGGATCCCAAAAGATTGATATCCCGGGGCGGGTAGAGCCTTTGCAAGTCCAGCGCACCCCGGGGTATCACCAGCTTTTCCAGAAACGGCAGTCGCTTGGTGTACGCATCAGCCAGCTTGAAGTCGAAAATATGGATCTCCGGGTCTGCAATGAGCGACTCGATCAACGGTGAATCGATACTGTCAATCAGGAACATCGCATCAATGCTGCCCTGCCGCAGCCGTTGAGCAGCCTCCATATTGGGCAGTTCCAAAAAGTTTTTCATACTGCCCAGCGACAAGCCATGCAACTCGATGATTTTGCGGAATATGCTTTGGGTACTGTTATCACGGGTACCCACCGCAATCGTCTTGTTGGAAAAATAACCAATCGCGTTGTCATCCTCCACAGGCTGGCCACGATAGAGCAACCAAAGCGGCGAATAGCGGATGCTTCCGAGCGATACCACGTCCTGAAGATCCTCGACATCGGGTCCGCCTGCCACATAAAAGGTGCTGCTGACCGGAGAATCGTCATCGGTCAGCTTTGACAGCCGATCGTTGATGCCGGGGGAATCGATAGGGACCAGTTCAATGCCGTACTTGGCAAAATAATGAGCAAACTTCTCCCCCAGAAGCCGATAAGAAGATCCTGGCTGCCCCGTCGCCAGATAGACCTTTTTAGGTGGCAGCGGGTTGACCCAGAACAACACCAGAATGATGACGCTGAGCAGCGTAACGAGGAACCCCCGATTGGCGCGCATCATGGAAGTCAGCGCCAGACACTCTTCCTGAATATTGGCCTTGAGCTCCTCGACTAACCCTCTGACCAGATGAGGCTTCACCGCTTTGCCGGGCGCCTGACAGAGCGCATCAGTCTCTGAAGTTGGTAAATTGCAGAGGCATGTCGAGTTCCGAGGCCCGTAACAACGCAATCGCCTCCTGCAGATCGTCACGCTTCTTCCCGGTAATCCGCACCTGGTCACCCTGAATGGCAGCTTGCACCTTCATCTTGCTGTCCTTGATCAGCTTGACGATTTGCTTGGCGAGCGGGGTTTCAATCCCCTGGCGGAGCGTGATGGTCTGTTTGGCCTGCCGACCGGCGACCTGGGGTGGGTCCACCTTGATACAGAGCAAATCAACACCGCGCTTGGCCAGCCGCGGCTGAAGAATGTCGCGCATTTGCTGGAGCTGAAACTCGTTTGCTGCCACCAGCGTGATGACCGACTCCTTCAGCTCATACTCGGCGCCGGAGCCCTTGAAGTCGAAACGAGTGGCGACCTCCCGGTTAGACTGATCGACAGCATTGCTGACTTCGTGCTGGTCGACTTCCGAGACAATATCGAATGAAGGCATGACTTTTTCCTCTCAAATTTTCCTGTCCTTGCAGATGGCATCGTAGGCTTTCTGGATTTTCTGGGTTTGCTCGGTAGCCCTTTTCATCCGTTCCGGAGTCACCTTCTGAGCGGAGAGCTTGTCGGGATGATGCTGGCTAATCAGCTTTCGATAGGCACGCTTGACCTCGCTATCGCTAGCCGAAGATGCGACACCCAGCCTGGCATAAGCTTCGTGGAGGGGCGTCTCGCGTGGCTTGGACGTTTCATATCGACGCCAGTCCTTATACTGGGACTCATGTTGCTGCCGTTGGTATTGATGTCCTTGGGCGCCCGGCCCGAACCCCGCGAAGCGTCTCTCGGCTTCTAGTCTCGTCCGTATACCGTAGAACTCGTAACGGGAAAAATGCAGGCGATCACACAACCTGAGTAGCAGGGCCTCCTCAGCCATTTGCAACGGTCCCTCGGCCAACGCAGCTTCTGTCTGCAAGGTAATAAATCGGCGCACAAGCTGGGGACGACCGCGAGACTCGGCCAAAAATTGGTCGACCACGTCATCAAAGGGAAATCCGGCCCGCTTGCCCTCGTTGTAGAGACGCATCGCAGTTTTACGCAGATGATCCGGCAACATCATCCGGTCCATCGCGGTGCGCGCCGCCTTGATTTCGGTTTCGGAAATACGGCCATCCGCCTTGGCGATATGTCCCATTACCTGGAAGGTCGCCCCAAAAAAAGCCATCTGTACCCGCTGGGCTTCCTCGGCATCGAGTCCGTTGCCGTCCAGCCTGAATGGGTCGAAGCCCCGCTCATCAAACTGATGCCCCAGCGCGGCGCCCAGTGCGGCACCGATCGGGCCACCCATCACAAAACCAAAGGCACCGCCGACCACTTTGCCGACCCAGCTCATGCCTGCCCGCCCTGCACGGGTAAAATCCCGAAAGTCCTGCGGCCGATCAGCGGCACCAAAGACCTGCCCATATTGGCTGGACAGCCGACTGGAAATCGAAGCATTTCGGAGTAGGTAAGCTCTGTTAGGGTTGCCATGACCGACTGAAAATTACATGATTCACCGTTTTTCATAAAGCCCACGCCATGACAGCCCCGCACACCCTGCATCAAAGCGACCTGCATTCCCTCCCCCTTCGCGCTCGCGGCAAGGTGCGTGATATTTATGACATAGATGCCGATCATATGCTGATCGTCACAACCGACCGAATCTCGGCCTTCGATTGCATTCTGCCCGACCCGATCCCGGAAAAGGGGCGGGTACTCACTTCGGTCGCTAATTTCTGGTTCGACAAGCTGCGACATATTGTCCCCAATCAGTTGACCGATCTTGGCCTGAGCGACGTCATCAAGGATCCGGCTGAATGTGAATTGCTGGAAGGACGCGCGATCGTGGTAAAAAAACTAAGGGCGCTGCCGGTCGAGGCGGTGGTACGAGGCTACCTGATCGGCTCCGGCTGGAAGGACTATCAAAAATCCGGCGCTGTCTGCGGAATTTCCCTGCCTGCCGGACTACAACAGGCCGAAAAATTGCCGGAACCGATCTTCACGCCCTCCACCAAGGCCGAGTTGGGCGACCATGACGAAAACATCTCATTCGAGCGCTGCGCCGAACTGTTGGGGCAAACACTGGCAGAACAGGTGCGAACCGTCAGTCTGGCGCTGTATACCGAGGCGGCGGCCTTTGCATTGGAGCGCGGCATCATCATTGCCGACACCAAATTCGAATTTGGGCTGGATGCCCAAGGTACCCTGCACCTGATCGACGAGGTGCTGACACCTGACTCGTCGCGTTTCTGGCCAGTCAGCGAGTATCGGGTCGGCATCAGTCCGCCCAGCTTTGATAAGCAGTTCGTCCGTGATTATCTCGAAAGCCTGACCTGGAACAAGCAGCCACCGGCACCGTCCTTGCCCGCCGAGGTGATTGCCAGAACCGCCGCCAAATATCGGGAAGCGGAACAACGGCTGACCGGGCACTGATACCCCATCGATCACGCCGGGTCACCAATCGGGAGCCAACGCCGCCCTGGCCGCTTTGACTCGCCGAATCCGTTCACAGCGTAACGCCCGCCCAAGGGCCTCACCTTGATAGCCCTGCTCCAGTAGTGGCTGGACTGAGGCTGCAAGCGCTGCCTGGTAGGCGGTCCTGATCCAGTTAGCCTGGGGATAGCTGCGATCCTCAAATCCTGTCCGCCCCCTGGCGTCCGCTTCACACGCCAGCAGAAACGGCTCCAGGACATCCTTCTGGCGGAACGCATCCAAGCGTTGCAGCAGATCAACTAGCGTTGCGGGACGCAATTCCGCCGCCCGATGGGCATGACCGTGATAGCGCATGACCTTTTCCGCCAGCTTGCGATGCGCGTTGGGCGCCTTAAGCCGATCACAGAGACGCTCAAGCGCGGGCAAGCCCAGTTTTTCGTGACCCCGGTGGCGCGGCCAGCGCGCTGAATCAGTCAAGGCTTTGCCCAAATCATGCGTTAAAGCCGCAAATCGTGTGACGGGATCGGCCGAGAGTCGAGCCGCCTGATCCAGCACCATCAGACTATGCGCTCCCGTATCGATCTCCGGGTGATAAACCGGGGGTTGCGGCACTCCGAAGAGGGCGTCGATCTCCGGAAACAGCCGCTCCAGTGCACCGCAATCCCTCAATACCTCAAAAAAGACACTGGGTGTGTCCTCCACAAGCGCCTTTGAAAGCTCGGCAAACACCCGCTCAGGTACCAGGGCATCGACTTCGCCGGCCACCACCATGTCACGCATCAGCACCCGGGTATCTGCCGCCACCGAAAAACCCAGCGGAGCAAAGCGGGCGGCAAAGCGGGCCAGGCGCAAGATGCGGACCGGATCCTCACTGAAGGCAGGTGAAACATGCCGAAGTCGCCGGGCATCGAGGTCATTCAACCCGCCATAGGGATCGATCAGCGTACCTCGATCATCCTGCGCTATGGCATTGATCGTGAGATCGCGACGCAGCAAATCCTCCTCCAGCGTCACATCCGCTGCGGCATGGATGACAAAGCCGTGATAGCCCGGAGCGGTCTTGCGCTCGGTGCGGGCCAGGGCATATTCCTCGCGAGTTACGGGGTGCAGAAAGACGGGAAAGTCCTTGCCCACTGGCTTGTAGCCTCTAGCCAACATGGACTCCGGCGTTTCGCCGACCACCACCCAGTCACGCTCCTTGACGGGCCGTCCCAGCAGGGCATCACGGACCGCGCCGCCCACCAGAAATGCTTTCATGTATTTACCTTTAGCTTGGCGCTTGCTGTTAGCATGCCGGTCATTTTAACGTCCGGAAAAAAGAAGACTGGCTTGGCGGTTCAGCATGCTTGAGGAATGGGCACTTTATCTGGGATTTGGCTGTGTGGCCGGCCTGCTTTCTGGCCTCATGGGAATTGGCGGCGGCATCGTTATCGTACCGTTTCTGGTGTGGTATTTCGGTCAAAGGGGATTCCCGGCTGATGCAGTGATGATCATGGCCGTGGCCACGTCGCTGGCCGCCATTGTCGTCACCTCCATTTCCGCGACCATGGCCCATCATCGTCGCGGGGCGATCGATTGGTTGTCTGTAAGACAGCTGGCGCCGGGCATCCTGGTCGGATCGGTCATGGGCTCTATCATCGCCGATATGTTGCCCGCACGGATTTTCAAACTGATTTTTGCGGGCTTCCTGCTTTACGCCGCCCTGCGGATGCTGCTGAAACCGCCCGGAGAGTCCATTGTCGCGGCAGAAGGGAAGTATCGTTTTTTTGCTTGGGCCGGCACTGCCATCGGGGCGCTGTCTTCGATCCTCGGCATTGGCGGCGGAACCTTGAGTGTGCCGTTTCTGGTGAAGCGTGGCTATCCCATCCGCAATGCCGTAGCCATTTCATCTGCCTGCGGATTTCCCATCGCCGTGGCCGGCACCGTCAGCTACATCACTTTGGGCTGGAACCATCTCACTCTGCCCGCAGGAAGCCTCGGTTACATCTATCTGCCCGCCCTGACCGGCATCATGCTCACCAGCGTCCCGTTTGCCCCGCTGGGCGCAGCCCTCGCCCATCGCCTGCCAACCCACACCCTGCGGGCTCTATTGGCGATGGTAATCGGGCTGGCGGGTGGAAGGCTATTATGGCAAGCACTGGCTTGAAGGCTGAGGAAACATGACTCAAAAACCGCTGATCGAACTGGAATACTGCACACAATGCCGTTGGCTGTTGCGCGCCGCCTGGCTCGCTCAGGAGCTGCTCACCACCTTCGAGGATGAACTGGGTGGTGTCACCCTTGTCCCCGGTACCGGCGGCATCTTTGAAGCCCGGGTGAGCGGCCACATCCTGTGGTCACGCAAGTCGGAAGGACGATTCCCCGAAGCCAAGGAACTCAAGCAGCGAGTGAGGGACCTGATCGCACCTGACCGCGACCTGGGCCACTCGGACAGGTAAAAAGATGCTCGGATTGATGCAATAGAACGGCACTCGGCCGAGTAAAAAAGAACCCGGCATACGCCGGGTCCGAAGCATGATCCAAGGGAATCGCCGCCTAGTCGCTGGTGCCGAAAACACCAAGCATACGACCCAGCTAGTAGGCCAACAGGAAGTCCAGCCCGGAAAGTTTTCTATTTGGTCTGCGTATAGGCGAGCCTTAAAGGTCAGCCCAGAAAGACGAGGTTGGGATTTTTCCAGACGGTTTTAAGCTCCTGCAACTGCGCTCGCAGCCACCGATGGCCAGGATCATCATTGACGGTTCGATGCCAAATCATATGTGTTCTGATAGGCGGGACTTCAACAGGTAGCTTGAACGAGCGGATGCTGTAGATTTTGCCAAACACGTCTGCCATTTCTTTAGGCATGACAGCCAGAAGGTTGGACTGCCTGACCACATGAGGCAACAGCAAGGCGTTGGGCACCTCCATCTCGGTCCGTTCCCGGATGCCCTCAAGCATATTTCCCAGCGCACCATCACTCGAAGAAGACAGCAATTCGTAGGCGGTCACAAACTGCTCCGCCAAAAGGGCTTCAATCGAGGGATCGTCCTGTATCCGCGGGTGAACATTGCTGGCAATCACAACAAGGTGATTTTCGTCGTAAACGGGCTGCTCCAACTGACTGTCATCAAAACTGGCGTGATGGATGGCGATGTCCACACGCTGTTCGCGCAGCAACCTGGGCAATTCCGACATAGGATCTATCGTTCTGATCACCAGCCTGACATTTGGCGCCCTTGACTGAATCATCGTATTCAAGCGAGGCCCAAACAAGGCACCTCCACCATAAGTCAGGGCAACGACAAAAGTCCGCTGACTGGTCACAGGGTCAAAATCATCACGGTTTGAAAACTCCTCCCTGATGAGATTGAGCGCCTGATGGATCCGCAGGTAAAGGTCATCCGCCTTGATCGTAGGCACCAGTCCCTTGACTCGCCCCTGAAAAAGCCGGTCATCAACCAGATATCTCAATCGGCCCAATGCCAGACTCACGGCGGGCTGGGTCATACCCAGACGATCCGCTGCCTTAACCTGACTTCGCTCCTCGTACACAGCTTCAAACACGGTGAGGAGATTTAGATCGATACTTCTAAGATTAATCATGGCTGTGAAATCGATACGGTTCGATCCTGGATTACATACCTCAATGTCACGCCATCACTGGCGATTCTCCAAAAGCTAGGTGTGGACCTTGACACCAACGCCAAGGGCCTCGATGCGCTGTCCAAACGCAGTCAGCCAGGAGGCGGGCAGAGCACGAAGGCGACTGGCCTCAGGCTGTTGCGATGGGCGATCCAGCCCGTACAGCAGCACCCCTTCAATGGGTACTGACTCAGCCTGCAAGCGCCCCATAAAAGTCAGATAGGCCGATTGCTCGGCCTCGCTGGGCGGTTGGCCATCGAACTCCACAACGCAGGTTTGTACCCAGGTCGGACACAATCCCGCGCAACTGATGAGGTTGCGCCATATCTGATCCATTGAAAGATTGACATTGTTGATACGGCTGATGCCCTCCGGCGTCGCGCTATCCAGCTTGAACCAAACAACGCCCCCCAGTTCAGCCCAGTGCGCCAGACCGCGCTGCACCTCCGGCCGCTGAATCTGGCTACCGTTACTGATGAGGACCAACTTGATACGATTGAACAGGTCATACTCGGCCACCACCTGACCAATCATGGCGATAGCAGCATCAAACTGCGGGCTGGTAGTCGGCTCCCCATTGCCGGCAATCGCAATATCACGAATAACACGCTGCTCATGAGGCAACTGGTGGCGCTCGTAAAAATCACCGTGCAGCGCATCATCAAGCAACAATCGCAGCTCATCACCCAACAGGACCACATCGACCTCCGGTGCTGCGCCACGGGTAAGATCCGGCACCTGACAATAAACACAGCGCCAATTACAGGCATTGTTCGGGTTGAGGTTGATACCAATCGACAACCCGCCGGACCGCCGTGATATCACCGAGTAAACATAGGTCATAACGCGATCCTGGCCAGGCTGGATCGGGATAAGTTTGGACATGGAGTTTGTAATCGCCGTCTATTTCAATAAAACCAAAGGGGCATATCGGTCAGTTTAAAGCTTGATCACCGGACCTATTGCTCATCGCCGGCAAAACGCCATCCCCCCGAAAGACAGGGAAGCACACGACGAATTGCGGGAGTTATCGTAAGGGAAGCAAGCGCTGCAACGCTTCTTCCAACAAACTCCGTTGACAGCCAAAATTCAGCCTGAGGTAGCCCGCCAAACCGAAATCGCGCCCATCGGACAGCCCCACACCCAGGGATTCAAACACCGGCAGTGGATTAACCGGATCCACCGCACGGGCATCAATCCAGGCGAGATAGGTTGCTTCAGGCTCAGTCATATGCAGCCGTTCGGACGCAGCAAACCAATCCACCAACAGCTGCCGGTTAGAGCGAAGATACTCGATCAGACCGGCATGCCAACGCCCATCGTCCCGATAGGCGGCCTCAGCCGCGACATAACCCATAAGATTGACGTGCGGCACCAATCCCGTCATCGCCCGGGTATAACGCTGCCGGAGCGCAGGATCGGGTATCACTGCAAACGCGCAGCCGAGTCCCGGCAGGTTCCAGGTTTTAGACGGTGCCATCAGGGTAATGGTGCGAGCGGCGAAGTCAGGATCAACAGCGGCCAGGGGACAATGATTGCGACCGGGCTCCAACATGAGATCAGCATGGATCTCATCCGAACAAATGATCAAATCACGCCGCAAAGCCAAATCGATCAGTGCGCGAAGTTCGTCCTTATGCCAAGCCCGGCCCACCGGGTTATGCGGGTGACACAGCATCAACAGCCGGGTTTCTGCCGTCAGCGACGCCTCCAATCGCCCGAAATCCCAGAGCCATCGACCTGATGACTCTGCCAGCGGAACGGCTATGAGCTTTCTATCAGCCAGCCCCGGAGCACTGAGAAACGGAGGATATATCGGCGTGGCCGTCACAACGGCATCGCCGGGCCGGCCCACAGCGCGACAGGCCAGATTTAGCCCCAGCACCAATCCCGGCAGCCAAATCAGCCATTCGGGATCTATTGCCCAGCCGTAGTTTTGCCGAGCATAGGTCGTGACAGCCTCAACGAGACTGGCCGGCGCCGCGGTATAACCAAACACGCCATGATCGACCCGCTCCCGCAGCGCAGCCCGCACCGATGGCGGACTCTGGAAATCCATGTCAGCCACCCACATCGGCAGCACGTCACGATCGATATAGCGATCCCACTTGATGCTGCTGGTCCCCCTCCGATTGATAACCTGATCAAAGGGGCTGAGATTACTCATGGTCTCAGTCATTCAATATTCTATAAATCGGGGTTCTCAGAGCATTTATCAGAGTCGTGGTGCTTCTAATGCTGCAGGTAAAAATAGCGATTGGCGAAAAACCCGCAATGAGGCTTTTTTTGTCGCCTCACTTTAACACCGACGCTGATTCACAGATTCACGTAAACCGCCATCTGCCTGTTTTTATGTTCAGAGCAGTAACTATGCCTGAAACATTTCCCATCTGTTTTGCCTGGCTACAGCCGTCAACCAGACTGAACCGGTCTATCCGCATCATGAATGTGCACCCTCCAGAAAAAGCGCCGGAAGCGCCTAATTGACTGTTTTCACAGAGGAGAATCTCCGGCGCTTCATATTTAAAGCCCCGCGCATGGATAGGCCTGTAAGAAAAACGGCGGTCTCGATTGACATGTCTTGATGTGGCGACCAAGAATTTATCCACAAATTCTGTGGATAACGGCTTGAACAACCGCCGGAGCGGCAAGGATATCGCTGGATAGAGAAGGATGGCCAGAAAATGATCAAGACCAAAAAAGCCATCCGATACCATGAGGCACGACACGTCATCATGGCCCGCACAATGCCGGGGAGAACCAACAATTATCACAATTCCCTAGAGCTGCCGTGGCCTTTTACCGAGAACTGCCTGAGCGCAGGGTCGGAGTTTGCGCAAACCAAGAGACCATGCAGGCAAGACCCAATTCATTGACAGCATGCATGACCTGACGCCTTCAGACCTGAAAACGATTCTTCACTCCAAACGGGCTAACATTTATTACCTTGAACATTGTCGTGTCCTGGTCAATGGCGGTCGAGTTGAATATGTGACCGATGAGGGGGGGTTGTACTGAATTTTGTGTATCCGGATTTTAGGCAGGAGACTGCCATATTTGTCTGGAGATACTATGAACATGAAGCACACGCCTGAATTGGAGGCGTTGATCACCCAAGTCTTGGCGGATTACCAGCGTCCAGAAGACCTGATTGGGAATACGGGTCTTCTGGCCCAACTCACCCAGAAACTGATAGAAAGGGTCATGGATGTCGAGCTGACATCGCATCTGGGTCATGAGCGCCACGGAACGGTAACCCATCCTTCTGGAAACACCCGCAATGGGCGCAGTAAGAAGACGCTGAAAGGCGAATTTGGCGAAGTGCCCATCGAGGTCCCGAGGGATCGGCAAGGGACGTTTGAGCCGCTGATCGTTCCGAAACATCAGACCCACTGGCATGGCTTTGATGACAAGATTCTGTCCCTCTATACCCGGGGGTTGTCCGTCCGGGATATCCAAGCACATCTGCTGGAGATGTATGGGACGGAAGTGTCCCCCAGTCTGATTTCAGCGGTGACCGATGCCGTCATGGAGGAAGTCAAACAGTGGCAGTCCAGACCCCTGGACCCGGTCTATCCGATCCTCTATCTCGACTGCATTTACGTCAAGGTCCGGGATGGCTCAGTCAGATCCAAGGCGGTGTATCTCGCGATTGGCGTCAACATGGCGGGGGAAAAGGAGGTGCTGGGACTGTGGCTGGCCCAGACGGAGGGGGCCAAGTTCTGGCTGCAGGTCGTGTCCGAACTCAGGAACCGGGGCATCAAGGACATTCTAATCGCCTGTGTCGATGGGTTGAAGGGATTCCCGGAAGCCATAGAATCGGTCTTTCCCCAAACCATCGTTCAGCTTTGCATTGTGCACATGGTGCGGCATAGTCTGAAGTACGTTTCGTGGAAACGCCGCAAGGAAGTCGCCGCTGATCTCAAACAAATTTACCAGTCCGCCACCGTCGAAGAGGCAGAACGGCGGCTGGGTGAGTTCGAAGAAAAGTGGGATCGGGAGTATCCCCCCATCAGTCTATCCTGGCGGCGCAACTGGAGTCGGTTGATCCCCTTCTTCGATTTTCCGCCGGAAATCCGTAAGGTGATCTACACCACCAATGCTATCGAGTCCGTGAACATGAGCCTGCGGAAATTAGCCAAGACCCGGGGCTTCTTCCCCAATGATGACGCCTTGATCAAACTGTTCTACTTGGGGCTCAGAAATATCAGTCAGAAATGGACTATGCCCATCAAAGATTGGAAACCCGCGCTTAGCCAATTTACCATCCGCTTCGGGGACCGAATCCATCACGGCGAGGCGTAAACGAAATTCCCGTTTACACAAAAATTCGGACACCCCCGATGAGGGGAACCGTTCGCTTTACTGGAATATCCCCATTGCCAACACCACGTGTATCCTTCTGGGAACCGGTACCTCTATCACTCAGGCAGCCATGCGCGAACTGGCAAAGTCAGGGGTTCTGGTCGGGTTCTGTGGCGGTGGCAAGGCCACAGATTTGCTCTGTTAGTAAGTCATGCTGAAATTTAATTAACATCTTCCCTCACCAATAAAAGCACTACAGATCATAGGTATAGACAAATCAGTCTGCCCGATCACCCTCCAGAACAGGCCAGTTCGTACGGTTTCGTTAAGGTTTTGTAAGGTTTACTTTACAGTCCGTGATAGAAGACCGGTCGGCAAGGCTCGGTGCGTGGTGCAACGGGTTGTTCTGTCTTAATTTTGTTGGGAGGTTTTCGTGAAGCGTTTTCTTTCGGTGCTTTTGTTGATGGGCGGATTGGTGGCTGCTGGTGGTGCAAATGCTGCTGTTAGTTTGGGAACATTTTCAACCGCAGACTGTGGTTCAACATATAGTCCCTCCGTATCAACGCTTTCAGGGGCTGTTGGTGACACTTTTCAATTGGCATCGACTGGTGGTGTATGTACGTATTCTGTAAGTAACTCAGCTGTCCTACAAATGTCACCGTCGGGCGGCAACTTTGCTCCGGGATACCCCCTTACAGTAACGATCCTTGCTGCTGGTACGGCAACTATTGGTCAAACAGGCAGCCCCAGCATAACTGTAACCGTGACCTCCCCAACTCCACCAACTCCTCCACCCGCCCCCATACCCACACTCAGTGAATGGGCACAGATCATGATGATGCTTGCCATGATCGCCACGGCTGGGCTGTATGGCTGGAGAATGAAGCAGCGTTAATCCTTGCTGTTCATGGATGATCATGACGGGCACTTCGGTGCCCGTTTTCGTTGGTAGTGCGTGTAATGGACTAGTCGATAGGCTTAATGTCAATCATCACTCTATATTCTGAATTTGCTCTCGCATTTGCTCGATAAGCACCTTGATTTCAACAGAGATGCGGGTGGTGTCGGCGTCGGCGGATTTGGAGCCGAGGGTGTTGGCCTCTCGGTTGAGTTCCTGCAGGAGAAAATCCAGCCGGCGACCGACGGGTTCATTTTGTTTGAGCGTTCTAAGCACTTCGGTCAGATGGGTCTCAAGCCGGTCCAGCTCTTCGGCAACATCGAGCTTTTGCGCCAGGTAGACCATTTCCTGCTCAAGCCGGTCATTGTCAGGCAGTGCGGTCACTTCTGCGAGACGGCTGGTGATTTTGCCGCGGATCGCCGATAGCACTTCGGGCAGGCGCGATTTGGCGGCGGTAACCTGTGTCTGGATACCGGTACATCTGTCCTCGATCAGCTGGGCGAGCTGTTTTCCCTCAAGCTCCCGGCCCGCGACGACCTTTTTAAGTGTTGCGGACAAAAGCTGCATCGCCTGTGCCGCTAACGCTTCACGATCGGCTTCCGGTTGGTGGAGAGCACCGGGCCATTGCAGGACCTGCAAGGCGTCAAACGGGGCCAATGTGCCATGCCCGATTTGTTCGACCTCGCGGGCCGTCGCGAGCAGTTGCTCGACCAGAGGACGGTTGAGTTGAATGGCTGCCTCACCCCGCTCGGTCTTCTTCCATAGCAAAGTGCAATCAACTCGGCCACGCTTGATGAAATGACCAATGGAAGCACGCGCATCGGACTCCAGAAATCGAAAAGTGTCCGGCAAACGCAGGGCAATATCGAGAAAGCGATGATTGACGGTGCGGACTTCCCAGCTCAAAACCCAGCCATCCATTTCCTGCTCGCTACCGGCAAACGCCGTCATGCTGCGGATCATAAAAATTCATTCCTCCCGAAAAATTAAGATAAGCGGCGATGGTAAGCCGATTAGTGAATGCAGAGATAGGGGTGAAAGACACCCGCCCTTCATTGTTCATTAGCGGCTGATCGCATACAGTATCGACCATTCATTCACCCTCTGCGAAAAATTCAGATGCCCGAAACCCCTATTGAACGTAAGGAACATGACCACCGGGTGGTCGAAGAACTTCTCAACGAGCGCCAACAGCTGTGGTCGTTGTACACCGGATTGGTGTCATTGCGCCCTTTTACTGCTGGCCAACCACTTGAAACCCGCCTGCGCGAGTTTTGCCAGGTACTGGTTGACTATATTTCCCTGGGCCATTTTGAGATGTACCCCCGCCTGACTGACGTGCCGGAACGCCGTGCGCGGGTTCAGGCCCTTGCGAACACGCTGTATCCGAAGTTCATCGAGGCGACGGATGCCGCCATCGAATTCAACGATAAATACGAGTCTCTGACGGGTGCAGTCCTGAGCAGTATGCTGGAACCGGATCTGTCTTCGCTGGGCCCGGCATTGACTGCCCGGTTTGATCTGGAGGACCAGCTGATCGCCGCCATGGCGGATTGATCTTCGCTGGTCGCCGATTCCAAGCGGTCAGCAACCCGACCCATGATCAGTTCCATCAATTATTGCCCGCAGTGCAGTGAACCGGTTCGCCAGGGCATTCCGGAGGGCGATGACCGTCTGCGCCACATTTGTGATGCCTGCGGCAGCATTCACTACCTGAATCCCAAGGTCATAGCGGGGTGCATTCCTGTCTTTGGTGAGCGGGTCTTGCTGTGCAAACGGGCAATCGAGCCGCGGCTCGGCTATTGGACGTTGCCGGCGGGCTTCATGGAACTGGGCGAGACGCTGGCGGAGGCAGCCTGCCGTGAGGCACGGGAAGAGGCGAACGTGGAGGTGGAGCTAGACTCGCTTTACACCCTGATCAGCCTGCCGCACATCTCGCAAATTTACGCCTTCTTTCGAGGGCGCATGCAGGAGGAAAAGTTCTCAGCGGGGGAGGAAAGCCTCGAAGTCCGCCTGTTTTATGAGCAGGAGATTCCCTGGGAGGACTTGGCCTTCGAGACGGTTCGACGTTCGCTGAAGCTGTTTTTTAATGATCGGCAAGCCGGGGAATTCACCTTCCGCACTGTCGATCTGATGCCGGACCCCAAAATTCCTCGTTAGGCCAACCGGGCGCTCAGGTGCCCAGCAGACTGGCCATGCGCTGTCCCATTTCGGTAGGTGTCGCGACCACGTCCACCCCGGCGCCCTTGAGCGCGGCCACTTTGCTGGCGCCCGTACCCTTGCCACCGGTAATGATGGCACCGGCATGACCCATCCGCTTTCCAGGCGGCGCAGTAAGCCCGGCGATATAACCGACCACCGGCTTGGTGACATGCGCCTTGATGAAGTCTGCCGCTTCTTCCTCGGCGCTGCCGCCGATTTCGCCCACCATGATGATGCCGCGCGTTGCCGGATCGGCCTCGAAACGCGAAAGCACCTCAATGAAGTCGAGCCCTTTGATCGGATCGCCGCCGACACCCACGCAAGTCGTCTGCCCCAGACCCGCCCGAGTGGTCTGGTAGACCGCCTCATAGGTCAGTGTGCCTGAGCGGGAGACAATGCCAATCGAGCCCGCCTGATGAATGAAACCCGGCATGATGCCGATCTTGCACTCACCCGGCGTGATGATGCCCGGGCAGTTGGGGCCGATCAGCACGGCGTCATAATCATCGAGCGCCGCCTTGACGCGCAGCATGTGTAATACCGGGATACCCTCGGTGATGCAGACAATGACCTGGATGCCGGCATCGGCCGCTTCGAGGATGGCATCTGCGGCAAATGGCGGTGGGACATAGATCATGCTGGCCGTGGCGCCGGTTTCCCGGACGGCCTCCCTGACCGTGTTGTATACCGGCAAGCCAAGATGCTCTTGTCCGCCCCGCCCTGGAGTCACGCCGCCGACCAGGCGAGTTCCATACTCCAGACATTGCTCGGAATGAAACGTCGCCTGCTTGCCGGTAAAGCCCTGACAGATCACCCGGGTGTGCTTGTTGACCAGAATACTCATCGTGCAGCCTCCACGGCTTTTTTTGCGGCATCGTCCAAATCACTCGCCGTGGTCAGCGCCAGTCCTGACGCATCCAGCAAACGGCGGCCTTCCTCGGCGTTGGTGCCTTCCAGGCGAACCACGACTGGAATGGTGACGCCCACCTCCCTGACCGCCGCAATGATGCCCTCGGCGATGAGGTTACAGCGAACAATCCCCCCGAAAATATTGACCAGCACCGCCCTGACCTTGCTATCGGACAAGATCAGCTTGAACGCAGCGGCGACCTTGGCGGCCGTTGTACCACCCCCGACATCCAGAAAATTGGCCGGCTCCCCACCATACAGTTTGATGACATCCAGTGTGGCCATGGCGAGTCCTGCGCCATTGACCATGCAGCCTATTGTGCCGTTGAGCGTCACATAACTCAGGTCATGCTCGCGAGCGGCCGTCTCGGCGCTATCCTCCTGAGCCGCATCGCGCATCCCGGCAATATCCGGGTGTGCATAGAGGGCGTTATCGTCGACGTTGATCTTGGCGTCCAGCGCCATCAGTTGTCCGTTCTCCGTGACGACCAGAGGATTGATCTCGATTTGACTGAGGTCCTTGTCGAGCAGAAGGCGGTACATCGCCGCCATGATGCGATGCAATGCCGGCAGCTGCTCACCCGCCAGCCCCAGACCGAAGGCGATTTCCCGGGATTGATAGGCTTGCAAACCCGCCGCCGGACTGACCTTGCAACTGAGAATTTTCTCCGGTGTTCTGGCTGCGACATCCTCAATATCCATGCCCCCTTCCGCAGAGGCCATGAAGATGACTCGCGCACTGCCACGATCGACCAGAGCGCTGAGATAAAGCTCTCGCTCCAGTCCGCCAACCTCTTCAACCAGCACCGTATTGACCGGCAAACCCTCGGCGCCTGACTGATGGGTCACCAACCGGCTGCCGATCAACCGGTCTGCCGCCTGCTCGACCTCGACCGGGCTATTTGCCAGGACCACTCCGCCTGCCTTGCCGCGACCACCGCTATGCACCTGGGCCTTTACCACCCAACGCTCGCCTCCGAGCTCAAGCGCCTTGGCCCGGGTTTCCGACCCCGTAGCTGCCGGCTGCCCCCGTGGCACGGAAATGCCGTAGGCTTCAAAAAGTTGCTTGGCTTGATATTCGTGAAGATTCATCAATGGTTCCCTGTCGGCTGGATGGGCAAGGGCAAGTGGAAGCGGCGCATTTTAATCGAGCCGGGCTGTCTGTCGTGGGGCTTTGCATGAAAATGGCCGGTCGTCCTTGCGGACGCCGGCCATTTTCAGTGAAGGTAAAGACTTGTCAGGCGTGATATTTCTTGATCGCCCGAAGCTTCTCGATGGCCTCCTTCACTTTTTTTGAAGCAGCATCGTCAAGCTCGTTGGGTTTGTAGACGCGATCCAGGAGTTTTTCACTGACCAGGGCATCCTTGATCCATTTCTTGGCAAAGCGGTAGTTAGCGGGCACCGGGGATACTTCACCGGTGGCAGGGTTACGGAATTCATCCGTGAGCTTGGTAGCCTCCACCGCAACCGGGGCAGCGGCCGCTGCTGCAGGCTTGGCTGGAGTCGACTTGGATTCCGGAGTTTTCGCAACCGGCTTGGGAGCCTCGCTTTTGGCTTGCGCCTTTGCCGGCTTGGCAGCTGCGGCCTTTGGGGCCGGGGCTGGCTTTGGCGCCGGGGTGGTTTTCGTAACAGCAGCGGGCTTCGCCGGTTTAGCCGCTGGCGCCGCCTTGGTGGCTACCGGAGCCGGAGCGGTCGTCTTGACTGCAGCAGGCTGAGCGGCCGGTTTGGCGGGCGCTGCTGGACGCGGCTTGAAGATAGGCTCTCCCTTCTCGGCTCGTCCAACCGCCTGATAGGCCTCATAGGCAACATAAGCCATGTAGATTGCCGTCACGAAAAACAAAAACTCGAACATATCAATCTCCTCGCTAGGATAAGGACGGCTCGAACGCCGTCTTCTAGGTCTACACGAGGCCCTCCCCGCTGTGGTTGGACCCAACTTTGCACAAAATAGGCCTTCCCTGCAAAAAGCGCAATCCCTCTTGTACGCTTGCAGTAAGAGGCCCGGGACAACACGTTGGGGTGCCATCGCTGACCAATGCGGCGATAATAAAGCCGTCCGATCATTCAATAGCCTGCGCACTGTCGATAGACATCATTTACACCCCAGCCTTGTCGCCTGATCACTGAACCCGATGCTTGTCTCAGGCCCACTTAAGGAAAAACCATTGTCTGCGCAACGCCATGCCAAGCCGCGATCCCTGCTGATAGCCCTGCTGGCCGCATTGTTGATCCATGCCTTTTTGATTTTTGGGGTGCGCTACGAACTGCCACGTTCGGGGCAGCCTAGCCGTAAGGCGATATCGATGACGTTGGTTCGCCCCAATCCGCCAAAACTGGCGGAGGTCACCCCCGAAACGCCACCACCAGAAACAGTCCAGCCCCCTTTGCCCAGCGAAGTCGCGCCACCGCCGCGTCAGGCGCCTGCGCCGGAAACAAAGGCTGAGTCCAAGCCGCCGGAAAAGCCTCTCGCCCCTGCCAAGCCTAAGGCCGGGAAGGTTCGAACAGAGCCCGCCACCCCGACTAATATGGCATCGCCGCCAATGGTTGGGCCGCCGCGCCCCGAGTCGCAGTTCACTTTTGTCGGACCACCCAAACCGGCTGCATCAAATGCCTTTGTGGGTCCACCCTCGCCCATGCCAAAGGTGCTCGATCAAACTCAAAAACAACTCGCGGCCAATCAGCTTAAGACTCGCCCCTCCGCCACCCCAAACCCGACTGGCCGGACGGCGGCAAAAACCGAGGCACCAATAATGCCGATGGAATCCAGCCCTGAACCGCCGGCACAGGCCAGCACGCCCAGCCGTCCAGCCGAAACCGAAGCGAAACCATCCCTGCCCTGGGACGACGAGGACGAAAGCCCCGAAGATGATGATCAGCTCGCCGATGCGAGTGAATCGGACGAGGATGAGCCGGCAGAAGAAGACGAGCAGAGGGTTTTGCAAGGTGATAACAATCAAAGCAAAGCTGACCGTCGAACAACAACAACGACGCCGATCCAACCTCCCACCCAGCCATCGGCGGCGATTCCAGCCAGCCGCGGGGGTCTCATAAAACCGGAAGTGGGCTCACCCACGCAAGCCGTTCCACCGACGCGCACCCCGCAATCACCTGCCGGCGCCATCAACCCGACACCCGTCGTCGAAGCCGAACGCGCATCGGTTTCCAGTCACTCCCGAACCTTGGGCTCCCCGGACTCACCCTTCCCGCAACCTCGTCAACTGCCTGTTGCACCGCCACCCAAACCACCGGCACCGCCCTCTGCCGCCACTAGGGACCGAACTCCGTCAAAGCCCATTGAACCCATTCAGACTGAGGCTCCCAAATCCACCCCACCATCTGATGGGGCGGTCAGCCGTCCGTCGCCGAAACCCGAACCGACCCCGGCCAGGTCGAAAACCCTGGCGAATGCCGAGCTGACCACCAAAGCGTCTCCCAGCCGCAAATCGGACGATCAGGATGAGCGCAAGACACAGAAAAAAACTGCGCCTCCCTCAGCAGCCAAAAACGGCGGGAAAGGCGACAAGCCGGTTAAACCCGCCTTTTCCGCCAGTCTGTTGAGCCAGCAAATCGCTGAAGTGAGCGCCGACATCTATCGACAGCGCAGTGATGAAATGCGCGACAAGAAGATCGTCTATGCGACGGAGGTCAAGACCAACAGACTGGTTGTGGCCGCCTATGAGCAAGCTTGGCAAGAAAAAGTCGAGCGCATCGGCAACTTGAATTACCCCGACGAAGCCCGTCGCGACAAGCTCTCCGGAACCCTGATGGTGGCGGTGGGCATCAAGCCGGACGGCAGCGTCTATTCTGTCCAGGTACAGCAACCGTCGGGACACGAAGCATTGGACAACGCCGCCCGCAATATCGTCCGTCTCGCCGCCCCCTTCGCGCCGCTCCCCCAGGAAATCCGCAACGAAGTAGATATTCTGGTGATCACCCGAACCTGGCGTTTTGACAGCAACTACCACCTGGAAACGCGCGTTCGTTAAGACTCGGAGTAGATCCCTTTTAATGCGCCGCTCTGCATGAACTCTGTCTTGCGCCGCCGCACCCCATCCGCCGATACTATGGCCATGATCGAAGCTATTGCCAATCTGACCAATCATTTCCTGATCGCCATGCCAGGACTGAGCGATCCTTTCTTCGCGCGAACCGTGACTTACCTTTGCCAGCATAATGAGGAGGGCGCACTCGGCATCATCATCAACCGGCCATCCGAACTGACACTCAAGGATGTGCTGGGCCAGATGAACATCGAGCTGAACGATGAAACCTTGGGACAGACGCCGGTGTATTTTGGCGGACCGGTTCAACCCGATCGGGGTTTCGTGTTGCATGAGCCTGTAGGAGAGTGGAATTCCACTCTCAAGGTCTCCGACACATTGGCTCTGACCACATCGCGGGACATACTGGAGGCGATCAGCCGCGGCGAAGGACCCCGCAAAATGCTGCTGGCGCTGGGCTATGCCGGTTGGGGCAAGGGGCAACTGGAAGAGGAGATCGTACAAAACTCGTGGCTGAACGCCGAAGCCGAGCAATCCATCATCTTCAACCACACGGCCAGCCACCGCTGGAAAGCCGCCGCCGAACTGATGGGCATAGACATATCGCTCCTGACCACGCAGGCCGGGCATGGCTGAATCCGCATTGAAAATACAACCCGCGACAACCTCCCGTAACGCCACCTTCCTGGGGTTCGATTACGGCGAAAAAAAAACCGGGGTCGCCATCGGCCAGAGAATCACCGGCACCGCCAGCCCACTGGAAACCATTCGATCAAGTCATCCCGATGCGATGTGGGCCGCCATCTCCCGGCTCGTTGAGACCTGGCAACCTGCCGCATTTGTGGTTGGGGTGCCTTATCCCATTGTCGAGACGACCGAAAAGAACCCGATGATCGAGCGCATTCTGAAGTTCTGCAGGTCGCTGGAGGGCCGTTATCAGCGTCCTGTCCATCTGATGGACGAGGCACTGTCCACCCGCGAATCGCAAAGCCTGTTCTACGACCGCAGGAGCAGAAAGTCTGTCCAGTTCACCGACATCAAGGACGAACTGGCTGCCCAGCTGATTCTGCAAACCTGGCTAAACCACACCGCACCAAAGGAATCGCTCGATGCCTGAATCACACGGTGGTATCACCGAACTGCCCGACTGCCAGTACTTGCTGGATAACCTCGAGCAGCGGCTGCGACAGGAAATCGATCAGCGCCAATTGAGTGACCCGATCATGATCGGCATTCACAGCGGAGGCGTATGGATTGCGGAGCAGATACATCGGCGTTTGGGTATTGGCGAGCCTTTGGGCAAACTCGACATCACCTTCTACCGTGACGATTTTTCGCAAATAGGCATGCATCCGCAGGTTCAGGCCAGCCAGCTACCTTTCACGCTGGAGGGACGCGATATCCTGCTCATCGATGACGTTTTCTATACCGGCCGCACCATCCGTGCGGCGCTTAACGAGATTTTCGATTATGGCCGACCATCCCAAGTCTTGCTGGGCGTGCTGATAGAGCGCGACGGGCGGGAGATCCCGTTGCGGCCCGATTGCGCCGGCGGGACCCTGACCCTGCCGCCGGGCCAGCGCATCAAACTCACCGGACCCGCTCCCTTGGCCTTATCCGTCCACACTCTGGGGGAAACGGCATGACCCACACCACTGACCTGCAACTGGATGCCCGCGGTCAGCTAAGGCACTTCCTGAGCGTGGAAGGACTGCCGCGCGCGCTGCTGGAATCGATCATGGACACCGCCGAGTCATTGAGCAGCGTGACCGAGCAGACGGTCAAGAAAGTCCCATTGCTGCGCGGCAAGACCATCGTCAACCTGTTTTTTGAGACCAGTACCCGCACGCGGACCACATTTGAGCTGGCTGCCAAGCGCCTGTCGGCCGATGTGCTGAACGTCAATATCGCCACCTCAGCCACGACCAAGGGCGAAAGCCTGCTGGACACGATCCGGAATATCGAGGCGATGCACGTCGACATGTTCGTCGTCCGCCATGCACAGAGCGGCGCACCGCACTTCATCGCCCGCCATGTTGCGCCGCACATCAGCGTGATTAACGCCGGTGATGGCCGCCATGCGCACCCGACCCAGGCGATGCTGGATGTGTTCACCATCCGCAGGCACAAGGGTGATTTCAGCCAGCTGACGGTGGCCGTCGTCGGCGACATCCTGCACTCCCGCGTGGCCCGCTCAGAGATTCATGCGCTGCGCACTCTGGGTACCAAAGAAATTCGCGTGGTGGGACCACGAACACTGATCCCGGCCGATATCGAATCCCTGGGCGTCAAAGCTTTTTACGATCTCGATGGCGGACTGGAGGGCGCGGATGTCATCATCATGCTGCGATTGCAGAGGGAGCGCATGAATGGCGCCTTCATACCGAGCGAACACGAGTACTACGCCCGGTTCGGGCTCACTGAGGCGCGTCTGGCCCAGGCCAAAAAAGACGTCATGGTGATGCATCCCGGCCCGATCAATCGCGGTGTGGAAATCGAATCCAGCGTCGCCGATGGCAACCGCTCCGTCATTCTTCAGCAGGTCACCCACGGCATTGCCATCCGCATGGCCGTCATGTCCATGGCCATGCGCCATGAGTCCACAGAGAGAACGACATGAGCCAGCGCATCCACATTCGGGGCGGCCGGGTCATTGACCCATCCAGCCAAAAGGATACTCATCAGGATGTGTTCATCGCCGATGGACGCATTTTGGCGCTGGGCAAAAACCCGGACGGATTTGAGGCTGATCTTAGTATCGATGCGGGGGGGCAGATTGTTTGCCCGGGCTTCATTGACCTGAGCGCCCGATTGCGCGAACCGGGTTATGAGCACAAGGCCACCATCGCCAGCGAGAGCCTGGCTGCAGCGGCAGGCGGCGTTACCACTGTCTGCATGCCGCCCGACACCTATCCGATCATCGACACTCCGGCAGTGGTTCGGCTCATTCACGATAAGGCAGCGCTGGCCGGAAAATTACGCATACAGCCGATAGGCGCACTGACCAGGGGACTGAAGGGCCAGGATCTCAGCGAGATGAGCTTTCTCAAGGAAGCGGGCTGCCGGGCCGTCAGCAACGCCATGTCACCGGTCGCAAACACTCTGGTGTTGCGCCGCGCACTGGAATACGCCGCCAGCCACGATCTTCTGGTCATCGTCCGCCCCGAGGACAAGGACCTTGCCGATCAAGGCTGCGCACACGAAGGAGCCATATCCACCCGCATGGGGCTGCGCGGCGTTCCTTACGCGGCTGAGACCGTGGCGGTGGTCCAGGTGCTGGCGCTTATCGAACACACCGGCGCTCGGGTTCACTTTGCCCAACTCAGCAGTGCCCGCGCCCTTCGCTCCATATCGAGAGCGCGAGAAAAAGGCCTTCCAGTCACCGCAGATGTTGCGATTCACCAACTTCATCTGACGGATGAAGCCATCCAGGACTTCGATGCGAACTACCATCTGCGGCCCCCCCTGCGTGAGCGTTCGGATCTTGAGGCGCTTCGCAACGGGGTGCGGGAGGGGGTAATTACCGCGCTCTGTTCAGACCATCAGCCACACGAACCGGACGCCAAGCTGGATGCATTTCCCGCCACCGAGCCGGGCATCGCTTCGCTGCAAACCCTGCTGCCACTGACACTGGCACTGGTCGAGGCCGGCGCGATGACTCTGACTCAAGCGCTTGCTGCCCTGACCTCCGGCCCGGCGGATATTCTGGGAATCAAGGGCGTGGCACTGACACCGGGCAGCGTGGCTGACCTCTGCGTCTTCGACCCAGAACAGCGCTGGACCGTCGATAGCGATACCTGGCTGAGCGCAGGGCGCAACACGCCCTATTGGGGACAGACGCTCAAGGGGCGGGTCACCCACACCCTTCTGGGTGGTGCACGCGTCTTTGAATTGAATGCGAGGTGAAGCCATGACGACTCAGGGAACTCTTTTTATCGTTTCCGCCCCCTCGGGCGCCGGCAAAACCAGCCTGGTCAAGGCGCTTCGGAGCCAGTGCGCTGGCCTCGCGGTCTCGGTATCGCACACTACCCGCGTCCAGCGACCGGGAGAGGAGCATGGCCGGGATTACTTTTTCGTCAGCCGAGAAGAGTTTCTCCGCATGGTGGAGGCCGGGGAGTTTCTCGAACATGCCCGGGTTTTTGACAATTTCTACGGCACAGCGCATCGCACGGTGGAAGCCGCGCTGACTCGGGGAGAGGATGTCATCCTGGAGATCGACTGGCAGGGCGCCCGGCAGATCCGGGAGCTGATTGCCGGTTGCCAATCCATCTTTGTCCTGCCGCCATCACAGGGGGACCTGGAGGCCCGACTCAGCGGCCGTGGCCAGGACGACCCGGCGACCATCGAGCGACGGATGGCCGATGCCATCTCCGAAATGTCGCACTACGGCGAATACGACTATCTGGTAATCAACGACGTGTTCGAGGAGGCGTTGGCAGAGCTCACTGCCATCATCATGGCCAACCGGCTGAGAACTCGCCGACAATCTGCAACTCATGAGGCGCTGATTTCAGCTCTGCTGGGCTGAGGCCGTTCGCCCCTACAATTGCTCGGCGGATTTGACCCAGACCTTGAAGGCAGGGGACTGATACTCGGCCATGTCTTCCAGCAAGGCCAAAGGGTCGGTATGGGCCAGCAATTGAGCCCGGTTTTCTGCCCGAAGAAAACCTTCATCCACCGCCCGGTCGCAAAGCGCCAGCAAGGGATCAAAGTAACCTGCCACATTCAGTAGGCCAATGGGTTTGTGATGAAAGCCCAACTGGGCCCATGTCAACATCTCGAACAGCTCCTCAAACGTTCCAAAACCACCTGGCAAGGCAATGAATCCATCCGCCAGTTCCGCCATGCGGGCCTTGCGAGTGTGCATGGAATCCACCACTTCCAATCGGGTAATACCCGGATGCTCAATGAGCTCCCCGGCGAACTCCCGCCCCATCAAGGACTCCGGGATAACGCCGATAACCGGGCCACCCGCCTCAAGACAGGCATTGGAGACTATGCCCATCAGACCGATGTTGCCGCCACCATAGACCAACTCGAACCCGCGGGCGGCAATCAGTTCTCCCGTTGCAACGGCTGCATCGCGGTATTCGGAACGCCGGCCGTGGCTGGCGCCACAAAAGACGCAAATTCGACGAATTGGAGTTCGCTCCCAGTGATCTGAATCACGCGATAAGGGCTGTTGGGGATTGTTCATGATAGGGCCATGTTTCAGGAAAGTTTTTGACTGCTGAAGGCGAAAGCCGGGGGCTTCCGATACTTCAACGATACATCTTTGGCGAACGAGTCAAGGTTGGCTTAAGCTTCCAAAACGGGAAACACGGCCAAATTTGTTGACCTGGCCAATTTCTACTCAACTTCAAGAACGATAACAACAACCCGGAGTAATCCATGAAAGCAGGTTCAGTGACATTAGTCGTCCTCGCGCTCGGCAGCTCGCTGGTCGGTTGTGCGCAAAAATCGATTGCGCCGACCTCATTCACCCCACAATACCGATCCGAACTGGACCTCCAGGATGTACCCAAGCTTAATCGATGCGTCTCGCTATCGGGAATCGATGTCATGAATGGGTTGCCTAACAAGGTGGTGGGCAAGCGGACACTGGAATCCAGTGCCTTGCCCGCACAGAACATTAGCCTGAAGGGGGACCCCACCCAGTGCGTTCACGATGCGTCCAATGCGATGCTGAAACTGGCCGGCATCAACCCAAGCGATCCAAAAGGGCCGCGCATGCGGTTACGTCTGACAGATATCGCCATGAATGAAAATGTTCATGTGAACTCCGGCTACGACGCACGAGTGACGCTGGACGCGACTCTGATAAATCAACATAGCAAAACCTGCTGGAGTCAGAGTCAATCGGGTACTTCGCAGAATTACGGGGATTCGGCTTCCCCCATCAATTATCAGGAAACCGTCAACCATGCCCTGGATCGGGCGATCATGGCCATCGTGGCCGACAAAGGTTTCCAGGATGCCGCCTGTGGCGTCTGCCGTGACTGACTGCCCTACGTTGCCTTGATCCACTATCCTGCCGGGTCTACTGACCCGGCGATTGCGACTCACGGCATTAGATCAAGCCTTTTTCCTGCGGCGCTCGCCTCACTCTTCGCCGGCTCCTGACCCCCCCCAAAACTCACGCCGAGCAAAACCACCTTGCCGGGCCATCAGCCCTGTAAGCCGATGGTTGACATCGTTCAATCCCGGCGAATACAGTATCGACGCGGAACGTTTCGATGCGGAACATTAAACCCTGCATGCAAGTTCTGACGGCTTACAAATACAACGAAAACTGACGAAGGAGGAGACCATGACCCAAGAGAGCGAACAGCCCAAAGACAGATTCTGGCTTTACGTTGCCGGCGCAACCATTGCGCTGGTGGGCACCATCCTGATGGTCAAGCTCAGCGAAAACGAGAAATACGATCCGATCATCCAGCAACAGAACGAGGAAATGGCGCGAATGAACATTCGGGTCGTGAAATAAGGACGGATTGATCAAACAAGTTATCGATTGAGGAGATTCACCCATGACCACATCAGGAATAATCGGCCAGATTCACAAAATGCTGGTGACAGCGGCACTGCTGTTGGGAGCCGGCAACGCCTTTTCGACCGAATATGAGTACCGGGATCTACTCGGCAACACCCTGGCCCCGCAGAAGTGCTCCATCCAGGCCGATGCGGAAGCCAAGGCCAAAGAGCAGTACAACATTGACAAGTATGTGAAGGTCTTCTGTGAGACGCAGGGCTACGGCTGGCATGTCTCCGAGGTCAAGGAGAACGGCAAACTGGTCTGCAACGAATGCAGCGGTCAAACCGGCAAATACCAATGCCACCTTGAAGACCTGCGCGTGACCTGCAAGCACATCAAACCCGGCTCGGTAGGCATGCTTCCCGGCAAAGGCTGACATTCAAAGGGAACCAGCGTCGCAACCCCGAATAGACTCAACCCGGTTGCGACGCCATACCTTTATGATAGAAAATCCGGCCTGCTTTTCTTCAACCTTATTCAAGGAGAATCAAGATGAAAAAGCATCTGCTGGTTGCTCTTGCGCTTGCACTTGGCGGCTGTGTCAATAGCAAGGAATTGAAACCCCATGACTGGGCGATGGATGTCCAAACGGCGGAAACCCGCGAGGCTCATAACAGCCTGGCCGATCACTATGAAGAAATTGCCCAAATGATGGATGCCGATGCCGCAGAGGAGCGGCGCATGCTCGACAAGTACATCACCTCCCCTCACAAGTACGGCAAACAGATCCAGGACATCAAGGGTCGTTCCAACGCCATGATCCGGGACTTTGAAATGGCGGCGACTGAAAGCCGCAAAATGGCGGCTTACCACCGTCAGCTAGCCAATGCTGCAAGCAAACCCTGATCCTCAAAGAACATATCAAGTCGACTCCTGACTATCAGGTAATCTAGGCTTGCCGTAACCACCCCCTCCGGGTGTTTCTATCCGGATAAGATCCCCCGGAGCAACCTTTACTTCGGCCCGGGAGCCCAATTCATGGGGGCTCCCATCGGCCCTGACCAATAGGTTGTGCCCGAGCATGGCAGGCAATCCGCCAGCCAGGCCAAAAGGTTGCGTGAGACGGCGATTGGACAGAATGCCCACGATCATGGGCTCCAGAAAGCGTACCTGGCGAACGACACCATCACCGCCTGGCTGATGACCCGCCCCGCCGCTCCCTCGACGAATCGCGAACTGCTCAAGTCTGACTGGCAAACGCCACTCCAGCACCTCAGGGTCAGTGATGCGGGAATTGGTCATATGCGTCTGCACGGCATCCGTCCCGGCAAAGTTGGCTCCTGCGCCCGATCCCCCGCAAATGGTCTCGTAATACTGGTAACGCTCATTGCCAAAGGTGAAGTTGTTCATCGTGCCCTGAGACGCTGCCAGTATGCCAAGCGCACCATAGAGCGCATCGACCACATGCTGGGAGGTCTCGACATTGCCGGCCACCACCGCGGCGCCCTTATCGGGATTGAGCATGGATTTCCGCGGAATGATGATCTCCAGGGGTCGCAAACAGCCTGCGTTTAGAGGTATGTCCTCCCGAACCAGGGTTCTGAACACATAGAGCACGGCGGCCTTGCAGACGGCAGCGGGCGCATTGAGATTATCCGGTTGCTGCGGCGAGGTGCCGGTGAAATCAATCGTCGCGGTTCTGGCCCGCTGATCCACCGCAATCCTGACCCGAATCACAGCTCCCGTATCCAAGGGCACCTGACATTCACCATCCCGCAAACGGCTGATCGCCCGGCGGATAGATTCCTCGGCATGATCCTGGACATAAGCCATATAGGCTTGCACGGTCGCCAGCGAATACTGCTGGACAAGACGCTGCAGACCATGAACACCCCGGGCATTGGCCGCGATCTGAGCCTGAAGATCGGCCAGATTCTGGTCAGGATTTCTCGCCGGATACGGTCCCTTGGTCAGCCAGTCACGGACCGCCATTTCGCGGAATTGGCCGGACTCGACAATTCTCAGACCCGCACTGAGCACGCCTTCCTCTTCAATTGATTTGCTGCCCGGCGGCATGGAGCCGGGCGTGATGCCACCAACATCCGCATGATGTCCGCGCGAAGCCAGGTAAAACAACACTCTTTGGCCAACCTCATCAAACAGGGGTGAAATGACGGTGATATCCGGCAAATGCGTCCCGCCGGCATGGGGGGCGTTGCTCAGCCAGGCATCGCCGGGTCTGAAGTCGGCACCATGCAACTGAATCAGGGCCTTGACGCTTTCGCCCATGGAGCCCAGATGCACGGGGATGTGCGGCGCATTGGCGACCAGTTCGCCCTTACCATCAAACAGTGCACAGGAGAAATCCAGCCGTTCCTTGATGTTGACCGAATGCGCCGTATTCTGCAGCCGGTAGCCCATTTCCTCGGCCAGGGACATGAACAGTCGGTTAAAGATTTCCAGCCGGACAGGGTCACATCCAGTGGTCGCGCTTACAGTCGCTGACTTCTGCTCCATCCGCGTCAGAAATATGCCCCCGCGGGGGGTCATCTCGCCTTGCCAGCCGGGCTCGATAATCGTCGTCGAGGTCGTTTCAAGCACGATGGCTGGCCCCACGATGGTGCGGCCCGCTGACAGCTTTTTTCGCTCAAGGACCGGCGTGTCGTGGATCATTCCGCCACTGAAGACGGGAACCCGCGCCATGAGAGGATCGCCCCGCGCAGAGGTTTTGGAACCAGCTGGCTCCAGAGCCGATTCGTCATGCGGTTCAGTCATGATCAGTTCCAGTCGCAGTCGATCAACGATCAGTGATTTCTCGGCACGGATGAAGCCAAATCGTTGCCGGTGCAGAGCTGCAAATCCGTCTCGTAAACTTTGCATGTCATCAAATGGCAGCTCCAGGGTCGTGTCAGAGCCTTCGTAGCGAAGCGCCAGAACTCGCTGGACCAGAGCCAAATGAATGGGCAAGACCTGGTCCTGTAATTCGTCCCGGCCCTGTCGCTCAAGCCGATCCAGCTCTGCGGCCAGCTCGGGCAGGAGCTCGGTAACGAGCGGTTTGGCCACCGTCTTTTCCCTGAGCCAACGATGATCGGCCAATCCCATGCCATACGCCGAAAGTACGCCCGCCAGAGGATGCAGAAAAATGCGGCGCAAGCCCAAGCGCTCCGCCACCAGACAGGCATGCTGACCACCGGCCGCACCGAAGCAGCACAGCGTGTAATCCCCAGTCAGGTCATGCCCACGCTGGATGGAGATTTTCTTGATGGCCGCAGCCATGTGCTCGACCGCCACCGCGATAAAGCCCTCGGCCACCTGTTCAGGTGTCATTGCTCTTCCGGTGTCACTATTGATGCGCTCTGCCAGTTCACCGAAACGGCGGCGGACAATCTCCAGATCAATCGGCGCATTCCCCTCGGGACCGAAAAGCTGGGGGAAAAACTCCGGCCTCAACTTGCCCAGCATGACATTGGCATCCGTCACGCATAGCGGTCCACCCCGGCGATAGCAAGCCGGGCCGGGATCCGCCCCCGCCGAGTCCGGTCCGGCGCGGAAGCGCAAGCCATCGTAGTGGAGAATCGAACCACCGCCGGCCGCTACTGTATGGATGTTCACCATTGGCACATTCAGTCGGACGCCGGCAACCAGCATGTCCTCGGTGCGCTCGAGTTCCCCCGCGTAATGGGCGACATCGGTGGAGGTGCCACCCATGTCGAAACTGACGATTTTGTGGAAGCCCGCCCGCCGTGCCGTTTCCACGGCCCCGATGATGCCGCCGGCTGGACCGGAAAGGATGCTGTCCTTACCCTGAAATTGTCTGGCCCCGACCAGTCCTCCACTGGATTGCATGAAACGGAGGTCAGGTAGCAATCGGGATAATTCACCCAAGCCCCCCGAGAACTGCTCCACATAATCTCTCAGCACGGGCGAGAGGTAGGCATCCACCACGGCCGTATCGCCCCGTCCTACCAGGCGCATGGCGGAACTGCAGCGATGCGACAGCGATATCTGGGTAAAGCCTGCACGACGAGCAAGCACCTCGACGGCCAACTCATGTGCCGGGTTACGCCAGGCATGTATCAAAACCACGGCGATGGACCGATATCCCTGCTGAAAAGCGGCGATGAGATCCTGTTCAGCCCGGGTCAGATCCAGGGGTTCAATCTCGTCACCCCGGGCGTCCAGCCGACCCCGCACTTCGATAACGCGCTCGTAAAGTGGCTCGGGACGCTCGATATGGAGGGCGAAAATGTCAGGACGGCTCTGATTACCGATTTGCAAAGCATCAGCGAATCCCCAGGTAATAGCCAGTAAGGTGGGTTCGCCCTTGCGCTCCAGCAATGCATTGGTGGCGACGGTCGTGCCCATATTGATGGCTTCGATACCGCAGTCGGCGGCGTCGGGGTGACATTGGAGCAATTCGGCAATGCCTTGCAGCGCGGCATCGCGGTAACGCTCCGGATTTTCCGACAGCAGCTTGCGGGTCAAAAGACGCCCGTCTGGATGGCGGGCGACAATGTCGGTGAACGTGCCGCCGCGATCAATCCAGAACCGCCAGCGCCGGTAAGTTGAGTTCATGGATTCAGCCTTCAAAACCTGGCTTTAGTTCGTCGCGGGAATAATTGACTATTTTGCTAGGATATGTGACTCTCGATGAAAGTCGCTAACCCCTCGAGGAGATCGTTTGTGCGCTTAACGACAAAAGGGCGCTATGCCGTCACCGCCATGCTGGACTTGGCCTATCATAGCGAAAAAAAGCCCGTCACCCTGACCGATATTGCCAAGCGGCAGGAGATTTCACTCTCCTATCTTGAGCAGTTGTTTGCCCGTCTGAGACGCTCCGGCATGGTTGAGGGGGTGCGCGGACCGGGCGGCGGTTATCAACTCAGCCGCAAGGCTGACCAAATCAGCATTGCCGAAATCATCGCGGCGGTCGATGAAACCATTGACTCCACACGTTGCGGTGGCAAGGCAAACTGTCAGAGCGCCCAACCCTGCCTCACCCATGATTTGTGGATGGGTTTGAGCGACCAAATCAGACATTACCTTGATTCCATAACACTTCAGGACGTGCTGTTGCGCAAAAACGTGCGCATGGTGGCGGAAAGACAGGATCAGCTCAGCTCCGGTGGCAGCATCGAAATACCGTTGCAGCGGGGCATCCGGGCCTGAACAGCGGCGGGCATGATCTACCTCGATCACAACGCCACCACCCCCCTGGACGATCGCGTGGTGGACGCCATGCTCCCCTACCTGCGCCAGTTTTATGGCAATGCCTCCGGGGTATACAGGCTAGGCCGATTGAGCCGGGGCGCTATTGATAACGCCCGTGAACAAGTCGCGGCATTGGTTGGTGCCAGAGCTTCCGAAGTCATTTTTACCAGCGGCGGAACCGAGGCCAACAACATGTCCCTCAAGGGCATGGCGTTTTCACTGAAACCCGGCACCATCATCAGTGGCAGTACAGAGCATCCCTCGATTTCGGAACCCGTCAAATTTTTGAAGACACAGGGCTGGGCACTCAGTTACCTGCCCGTCGACGGCCAGACCGGCCGGCCCGATCCATCGGTGATCAGCTCGCACAAGGCCAGTGCGGGCGATATCGGCACACTGATGCTGGCCAATAACGAAACCGGCGTCATCCACGATACCCGCCCCCTGGCTGAAACTCTGCGGTCTGCGGGAGCTTTCCTGCACGTCGACGCGGTTCAGGCTGCCGGCAAGATCCCGGTGGATTTCGCCGCGACCGGCGCACATACGCTCACCCTGTCATCGCACAAGCTTTATGGTCCCAAGGGCGTCGGCGCCTTGATCGCTGATCGAACTGCCCCCATACAGCCATTACTGCATGGTGGAGGTCAGGAAAATGATCGTCGCGGCGGCACCGAAAATGTCGCCGGCATTGTAGGCTTCGGCAAGGCGGCCGAGTTGGCGAGACAGGAGCTTGATGACCGCAAATCTCACACCTTGATGCTGCGGCAACAGTTGGAAGCGGGGCTGCGGTCACTCCCGGGTATAACGTTGTTCGCAGGCCACGATCAGCGGCTTTCCAATACCGCTCAATTCAGCGTACCCGGGTTCGATGGCGAGACCCTGGTCATGCGCCTTGACCAGCTCGGGTTTGCCGTGTCCAGCGGTTCCGCGTGTGCTAGTGGCGGCGGCGAACCGAGCCCGGTACTGTTGGCCATGGGCGTGAATGAGGCCACTGCGCGCGGCGCCATTCGGGTCAGCCTGGGCCGGGGCAACACAGCAGAGGAAGTGAATCAATTCATCGAGGCCTTGAGCTGCCTCATGGTTTCGCATTAACCCGCCGCGCGCCAGCTGCCGGCACATTGCAGGAGATCAAGATGTCAATAAACCTCACTGAAAGCGCCGCCCGCCAGGTGGCAAGACAACTCGAGAAACGCGGTTCCGGTCTGGGACTCAGGCTCGGAGTGAAGAAATCCGGCTGTACCGGATTTGCCTATGTCGTGGATTATGCCGACCAAGCAGGTGACAGCGATCAGGTCTTCGAGCAGCACGGCGTCAAGGTCGTCATCAACAGTGAAGAGCTTCCCTATCTTGAAGGCATTACCGTGGATTTCCGCCGTGAAGGCATCAGCGAAGCCTTCAAGTTCGACAATCCCAACATCAAGGCCATGTGCGGATGCGGAGAGAGCTTTGCGGTCTGACCCCAGAGCTGGAACCGCCACGCTGTCTTCGGCCACGATCTTCCTATAAAATCCAGAGCTTAATTCCCGCCCTGAGTGGCGGGTTTTCTTTTGGCGGGTCACTCACACAGTACCCGCTGCTGTTTAACACCATAACAAGGAGCTTCCATGGCGATCGAACGCACTATTTCCATCATCAAACCGGATGCCGTTGGCAAAAATGTCATCGGCGAAATTTATACCCGCTTTGAAAAAGCCGGCCTGAAGATTGTCGCGGCCAAGATGACCCACCTGACTCGCGAACAGGCCGAGGGTTTTTATGCCGTACACAAGGAGCGCCCGTTCTTCAATGATCTGGTCAGCTTCATGATCTCCGGCCCGGTCATGATCCAGGTGCTGGAGGGTGAAAACGCAATCGCCAAGAATCGTGAAGTCATGGGTGCCACCAACCCCAAGGACGCCGCTCCTGGCACCATCCGCGCCGATTTCGCAGACAGCATCGATGAGAATGCCGTCCACGGTTCCGACAGCGCAGAAACGGCGGCCCAGGAGATCGCCTACTTCTTCCAGCCGCATGACTGCTGCGCCCGCACCCGCTGAGTCGAGCGACAAGCTCAATCTGCTCGGACTTGACCGGAAGGCCATGGAGGCCTTCTGCGTCGAGCGCGGCGAAAAGCCGTTTCGGGCCGTTCAGATGCTGCAATGGATTCACCAGCGCGGCATTGGCGAGTTCGATGACATGACCAATTTGAGCAAGGCCTTCAGGGCAAAACTCCTGGAGGATTGTGAAATCCGGTCGCCGGAAATCGTCCACGAACAAGTATCTTCTGACGGCACCTGCAAGTGGGTGCTGCAGACTGACGAACAGAACCGGGTCGAAACCGTGTTCATCCCCGAGGAGAACCGCGGCACACTGTGTGTGTCGTCGCAGGTCGGCTGCGCTCTGGAATGCTCATTTTGCTCAACCGCCCGACAGGGTTTCAACCGCAACCTGAGTGCGGCTGAAATCATCGGACAGCTATGGGTAGCTCAGCGCGAACTGGGCATCGGCGCCGTGACCAATGTAGTCCTCATGGGTATGGGCGAGCCGCTACTCAACTTCAACAATGTGGTCGCTGCCATCAATCTGATGCTGGACGACAACGCCTATGGACTTTCCAAACGCCGCGTCACCCTCAGCACCTCTGGCATCGTGCCGGCGCTGGAGAAGTTGGCCGAGGTCAGCGACGTCAGCCTGGCCGTGTCGCTGCATGCCCCCACCGACGAGCTGCGGGACGAGCTGGTACCAATAAACCAGAAATACCCCATCCGGGAATTGATTGCCGCTTGCAAGCGCTATATTGGCCAAAACGAGCGACGCAAGGTAACCATCGAATACGTGATGCTCGACGGCATCAACGACACGCCGACCCATGCGCGGCAATTGGTGCGTGTTCTCAGCACGCTCCGCTCCAAGGTCAACCTGATTCCGTTCAACCCCTTTCCGGGCTCCGACTATCGATGCTCCAGCCGGGAAACCATTCAGCGATTCAGTGAAATCCTGCAGAGAGGCGGACTGATCACCACCACGCGCAAGACACGGGGAGACGATATTGATGCGGCCTGTGGGCAACTGGTCGGCAAAGTCAAGGATCGAACCCGCCGCACGGTTCGGCTTGCCACCGCAAGCGGATGAGATCTGTCGGCCTGGCCGCGTTGCTGCTCGGCGCACTGAATGCAGCCTGCTCCTCGCTGCCACAGGAAGAGGAACAGCCGGCGCGTGGCCCGCTGACCGACGAGCAGGCCTCGTCCATTTACGTCGACAAGGGCGTCAACTATATGGAGTCCGGCCAATACGAAGTGGCCCTGCAGGACCTGAAGAGAGCCATTGAGCTGAACGATGAAAACAGCGAGGCGTATAACGCGATTGCCGTTCTCTACCAACGAATCGATGACCGATCAGAGGCCGACAGCCATTTCCGCAAGGCACTAAGCCTGAAACCCGATAACTTCGGCGCCCGCAATAATTACGGACGGTTCCTTTGTCTCAACGAGCGCCCAAAGGAAGCCTTCGAGCAATTCAATCAGGTCATCAGCACCAAGCTGTATGGGCAGCCCTGGATTCCGCTGACAAATGCCGGGGTTTGTGCCCGCTCCATCGGTCAATGGCCAACAGCCGAAAATTATCTGCGAAAGGCGCTGGTGGCCAACTCAAATTTCCCGCCGGCCCTGCTGGAAATGGCCCGACTGAGCCGCGAGACCGGTCAAGCCATGGCTGCCAGGGGTTTCCTGCAACGCTACCTCGGCAGCACCGGGCCTACACCGGAGGCACTGATGCTGGGAATCGAAATCGAAATGGGCCTCGGCAATACCCAGGCGGCTGCCGACTATATGCAAACACTGCGCAACAAATTCCCCGACTCCACCGAAGTCATGCAAGCGCGGCAAAAGCTGCGCCAATGACATAAAATCTGGCGCCAAAAACAAAGCCGACAGGAAACTTGATGAGTGAAAAAATTCAGGCCATCCGCGGGATGCACGACATCCTGCCGGAGCAAACGCCCCGCTGGCAATACGTAGAGAGCGTGTTGCGGCGTGTCATGGGCGCGTATGGCTACCATGAAATCCGCCTTCCCATTGTCGAGAAAACCGAGCTCTTCAAGCGTTCCATTGGCGAAGTGACCGATATCGTCGAAAAGGAGATGTACACCTTCGACGACCGCAACGGCGACTCCCTCACCCTGCGGCCGGAAGGCACCGCCGGTTGTTTGCGCGCTTGCCTTGAGCATGGCCTGCTGCACAACCAGACCCAACGGCTGTGGTACATCGGCCAGATGTTTCGTCACGAGCGCCCGCAGAAAGGCCGTTACCGCCAATTCCACCAGTTCGGCGTCGAAGCTTACGGCATGCCGGGGCCGGATATCGATGCCGAGCTGATCCTGTTGAGCCGCCGCCTGTGGCGTGACCTGGGCATCGACGCTAAGCTGGAACTCCAGATCAATTCACTGGGTACCACCGAGGAACGTCATGCCTACCGGGCCAAGCTGGTCGATTATTTTCGCGACCATCTGGATCGACTGGACGATGATAGCCGGCGCCGGCTTGAGACCAATCCGTTACGCATTCTGGACAGCAAGAATCCCGACCTCAGAGAGATCATCGACGGCGCCCCCGTCCTGACCGAGGAACTGGATGATGCATCGCGAGCGCACTTTCAGACTCTACGCGACCGGCTGGATGACGCCGGCGTCGCCTATGTCGTCAACCCGAGGCTGGTGCGTGGCCTGGACTATTACTCGCGGACCGTGTTCGAATGGGTCACGCAGTCGCTCGGCGCGCAAGGTACGGTGTGCGCCGGCGGCCGTTATGACGGGCTGATCGAGCAACTGGGCGGCAAGGAGTCGACCGCCGTCGGTTTTGCTCTGGGCATGGAGCGGCTGATAGACCTGCTGGACCAACCCGAACGCCTTGATGCCGCCGCAGCTCCCCATGCCTATTTGATAGCGGTCGGTGAACTGGCCGAGACCAAGGCCACCCGGGTGGCGGAGAACCTGCGCGATGCCCTGCCAACATTGCGGCTGCAAGCGAATTGCGGTGGCGGCAGCTTCAAAAGCCAGTTCAAACGCGCCGACAAAAGCGGTGCCGCCGTGGCCCTGATTCTGGGAGATGACGAAGCCCGCGATCAGACCATCAGCGTCAAATCGCTTCGCGAGGAAGGCGGACAGCGCACCCTGAACCAAGCCGAATTGATCCCATTTTTAAACACCCTGCTTTAAAACGAGGAACGCATGGAAACGTATTCGACGGATGAGGAGCGTCTTGAGGCGCTGCAACGCTGGTGGAAGGAGAACAAATCCTCCGTGTTTGGTGGCCTGCTGCTCGGACTTGCCGCCATCGGTGGCTGGAAAATGTGGCAAAGCAACCGGATGGAGACCGCAGATCAAGCCTCGCTCGCCTACCATCAGCTGACTGAAGCGGCCGAGGCCAAGCAAACGGAATCGGCACAAAAGCTGGGCGAAAGGCTGATTCAGCAATATCCCAAAACAGCGTATGCCGAATATGCCCGACTGTTGCTCGCCAAATTCAAGGTCGATGCCAATGACCTTGAAGGCGCCCGCAAGATTCTCGAAGAAACCATGAACGCGACCCAAGACCCCGCCGTCAAGGATCTAGCGCGCTTGCGACTGGGTCGTGTCCTGCTGGCCAAGGGCGATATCGATCCGGCGCTCAAGTTGGTGGAATCTGCCAGCGAAAAGACCGTCGGCAAGTTTGCCGGCCTTTATGAGGAGCTACGGGGCGATGTGTACGTGGCCGCCAAGCGCCCAGCCGAAGCCCGCGCCGCCTATGCCAAGGCCAAGGAGCTGGGCGACCTGTCGCCGCTGCTTGAACTCAAGCTGAACGATTTGCCGGCCAGCCCCTGATGCGTCTTGCCCCCCTGTTGCTGGGCCTCATCCTGCTTCTGTCAGGGTGCGCGCAGTTCAATGCCCTGAAGGATCTGGCCGGCTCGTTCGGCGGCCTGATGGGCGGAACCGACAATTCCGAACCACCGAAGGAGCTGGAGTCGCTGGAACCCACCGTCAACCTGTCGGTGCTCTGGAAAACCAGCGTTGGCAAAGGCTACGACGACCAGATCGTCAACCTTGTCCCGGCGGTGACATCCAGTACCGTCTATGTTGCTGACCGCAAGGGTCTGGTCGAGGCTCTCAACCGTCAGGATGGAGATACGCTCTGGTCCGTTTCGACGAAACTCGAGCTGTCTGCCGGCCCGGTCGTTGCGGGGGACAAACTGCTGCTGGGCACCAGCAATGCGGAGCTGATAGCAATCAGCCTCGCCGATGGCGCCCTGCTCTGGAAGACTATGCTTAGCAGCGAAATACTGGCGCTCCCCAAAGCCAGCCGCAACATCGCCGTCGTCCGCACCAGCGATGGTCGGCTGGCAGGCCTTGACCTGGGCAATGGCGCCATAAAATGGTCGCATGAGCGCAGCATTCCGCCGCTGTCGGTACGCAGCCTCGGCTCCCCGACCATCCACGGCGATGTCGTGCTGGACGGTTTTGGTGGCGGCAAGCTGATTGCGCTGGGACTTACCGACGGCAAACCGGTCTGGGAAACCACCGTTGCCATTCCGCACGGTCGCTCGGAAGTCGAACGTCTGGTCGAACTGGATGCCGATCCGCTGGTGAAAGATGATGTCATCTACATCACCGGCTTTCAGGGCGGCATCACCGCCGTGAACCTGCAGGATGGCGATGTGCAATGGCGGCAAAACACCGCCTATTCCAGTCACGGTCTGGCCGCCGGCCGCCGCTCACTCTTCATCAGCGATGCCAGGAGCGATGTCTGGCAACTCGATATGGCCAGCGGCCGCGACCTGTGGAAACAGGATGCCCTGCATCAACGTCGACTGACCGTCCCCGCAGTGATCCGCGACCGGCTGGTCGTCGGCGACTTCGAAGGCTATCTGCATGTGCTCTCCGCCGACGACGGCCGGCTGGTCGGTCAACTGCAGATCGACGATGAACCCATTCGAGCCACGCCCGTGGTCCAGGACGAAACCCTCTTCGTATATACCTCCGGCGGTGTGCTCGCCGCTATTGGAATCAACTAAATCATGCTGCCAGTCGTGGCCCTGGTCGGCCGACCCAATGTAGGCAAGTCGACCCTCTTCAATTATCTGACGCGCACCCGTGACGCGCTCGTCGCCGACTACCCCGGACTGACTCGTGACCGCCAGTATGGACGGGTCAAGCGCGGCCAACGCGACTTTTTCGTGGTGGATACCGGCGGCATCGTCGAAACCGATGCCGGCATCGACGAGCAAGCCATGCGTCAGGTCCAGATTGCCCTGAAGGAAGCCGACGTCATCCTGTTTCTCGTCGATGCGCGTGACGGCCTGAATGTCGGCGATGAGGCCATCGCCCACCAATTGCGTCGCACCGGCAAGCCGATCATTCTGGCGGCCAACAAGATCGACCAGGCCAGCCTGGCCGCCGCCACCGGCGAATTTCACGCCATGGGTCTCGGCGAACCGCACGCCATTTCCGCCTCGCATGCCCAGGGCATCGATGATCTGCTGGATACGGTCGAATCCCGCCTGCCCTCGCTGCAAGAGCAGGAAACCGAGGATGAAAGCGGCATCCGCATCGCCATTGTCGGCCGCCCCAACGTCGGCAAGTCGACCCTGGTCAACCGGCTATTGGGCGAAGAACGCGTAGTCGTATTCGACGCCCCCGGCACCACCCGCGACAGCGTCGAGATTCCTTTCGAACGACATGGCCAGCGCTATACGCTGATCGACACAGCCGGTATCCGGCGGCGCGGAAAAATCGCCGAGACCATCGAAAAGTTCAGCGTCATCAAGGCGATGCAGGCCATCGAAAAGGCTCATGTCGTCATCTATCTGGTCGATGCCCGCGAAGGCGTCACCGATCAGGATGCCAACCTGCTGGGTATGGTGCTGGAAATTGGCCGGGGCCTGATCGTAGGACTCAACAAATGGGACGGCATGACGCCCGATCAGAAGGACGAGACCAAACGGGTGCTCGACCTGAAGCTGCAGTTTGTCGACTTTTCCGAAAAGTACTTCATCTCTGCCCTGCATGGCACCGGCGTCGGTCATCTGTTCGATGCCGTGCGCGAGGTGTATGACTCGACCATGACCAACATGGGCACCTCGCACCTGACGCGGTTACTGCAAAATGCCGTCACAGCCCACCAGCCGCCGCTGGTGCGCGGCCGCCGCATCAAACTCAAGTATGCCCATCAGGGCGGCACCAATCCGCCAACCATTGTCATCCACGGCAATCAGATCAGTGACATTCCCGGCAGTTACAAGCGCTTCCTGATCAATTACTTCCGTGAAGCTCTGGATATCAGCGGCACCCCCATCAAGCTGGAATTCCGTACCAGCGAAAACCCCTACAAGGACCGCCGCAACAAGCTTACCGAGCGGCAGATCAAGAAGCGCCGAAGAATGATTCGGCATGTGAAATAGGCGTAGCCCCGACTACTTTCCGGTGACATACAAGCCATAGGGGGTCAGGGAATCAGGCAACTCGCCGCCTCTTCGGCTTTGACAGCAGCAGGCTCCGGCGGTAGCTTGCCTGGGTGGCAAATCACACAATGATTTCCCTGTCCGCCGGCCCAAGCCGGTAACCCCCATCACGGAGCCTGTAACATGAGAAATTCAAGCACTCTGGGTCTCGCCATCCTGATCCCGGCCATTGCCCTCTCAACCAGCGTGAATGCCAAGACCGTTCTGAGCGCCAAACAGCGGTGTTTCAAGATTGGAGAATCCGTCGACGGCGGCTGGAACGAAACGCTTAAGATCAAACCGCAGCAGGCACTAAAGGACAATTCCGCCGCCATCATCGAATCGGTTGGCCTGATCCATGGCAACAAAGCCGTCTATCCTGAGCTGAATTATTACGATCAGCTTGCCGGTGCAGCTTCCTGGATTTCAAACGGTGACCTTGAGGTGAGCAACGTAATTCAGATGTCCCTTGTGGGGACAAGCTATGGCACAAAAAGTGTGGGGCCGGCTGCAGTGCCTGGCCTTTACTCGATGGATTTTTCGTTAATCCTGCAACCCGAAACGAAGGGCAAAATTCCGGGTGGACAACTGGTTGGCGTCAAGACGTTCCAGGCCATTGTTGCCGGACAAGGGGTCGGGCAACCCGACAAAACGTATTACGACAAAACGGTTCAGGAAATTTCCTGCTCAGACTTCTGACGCAGTCCAGCAAAAGACATGAAACCCCGGCGACGCCGGGGTTTCAGTGGTCTTTCAAATCTTTCCCGACTAGCCTGGTTTTCGGATTAAACCTTGCAGCAATGCAGGGTAATCGGTTCGGAGTGGTCGCCCTTACTTATTTCCTGGGCGGCAGTTTGCGGTCTTTCATGGCGCGCAGATATGCAACGATGTCGTCGATTTCGGCGGACTTCTCCGGCGAGGCCGACTGGTAACCCACCATCTTGCTGTTATGACGGATGGCTTGCGGATTGGCAATGAATTTTGGCAGCCAGTCGTTCTGCCAGTATTCGGTGACATTGACGGGATAATTGAGCTCTGGCCCGATGGCGCCACCTTCACCATTGATCTGGTGGCATTTGGCGCAGTGACTGATAAAGCCGTTTAAGCCACGCATGACAGATTCCGGGGCACCGGGCGGCGGGGCGGTCTGAGGATATTCCCGTTCGATGGAGGTGAGTTCCACCTTGGCCAGTTGCCAGGGCCATTGCAGCCAGGGGTCTTTTTTGGCGCTACTGTCCCTGATGTTTTCCCACACCAGATAGAACGGACCCGGATCGACGGTGCCGCCATGTCCATCGCCAATCGCCTGCAGCCGATCCTGGCCAGCATCGGCATAGGCCATGAGACCAGAGTGCTGGTTGATGTTGGCCACGGGTACGACCGGTTGATAGCCATCCCGGGTTTCGAACTTGACCAGTCCGGCGCTTTTCCAGCGGTCCCCGTAAACCCGCGAGAGCAATGCCGTTAACGCGGCACCCTGATAGCTGGCCGCTTGGGACGTGGTCGGATTTTCCACAGTCAATCCAGTGACCGGAATTTTTTCCGCCAGATCCTCTCGGGTCAGCACCTGCACGGACTTGCCCTCGTCCAAAAATTCCAGGGTTGGCTCATCCGCCAAAAGCAGGACCGGCCGGCTGGCCAGTAGCCAGCCCACGAGAGCAATACAGACAGGTTTTGAAAAAGCGGCTCGATTCGTCATGACGTCCTCGCTGTGGTCTGGCTTCGTCGCGGCGGGCATTTCGAAAGTGCAATCACATAAAACTGACTCTGCGGCTAGTCGTAATGCACCAGTTCATAAGGCAGCTGCGGCTCACGGCCGGAGGCCAGATCGGTGAGGAAGTTCCAGAATACATCCGCTGAGGGCGGACAACCTGGCAAAAAGTAGTCCACCTTGACGACTTCGTGGATGGGATGGACCTTATTGAGCAGCAACGGTAATTCGGGATCATTGGGAATTTGCGGATTAACCACGCCGACCCCGTCGAGATACGCCTCTTGCAGACACTCTTCCAGCGGGACATGGTTGCGCATGGCCGGGATGCCACCGTTGATGGCACAGGCGCCGACGGCCACCAGAATTTTGCAGTGATTGCGAAATTCTCGCAGTGTGTGGACGTTCTCGGCATTGCACAATCCGCCCTCGATCAGACCGATATCGACCTGCTCGCTGCAATGCTTGATGTCGGTCAACGGGCTGCGATCGAATTCGGCCACCTCACACAGGGTCAGCAAGCGCTCGTCGATATCGAGAAAGGACATATGGCAGCCAAAGCAGCCAGCCAGCGAGGTGGTCGCGACCTTGAGTTTCTCAGCCATGTTCGCCTCCACTGAGTGCGTGATCGTGTTCGAGACTCACCTCGGCGATGTTTTCGCGGTCATAGGTCCGCTGGCCGATGGGATGTTCATAGGCCGTGCGCTTGAGGAGGATCGCCCCGACCGGACACACCTGCGCCGCCTTGTCGCTGGCGGACATGTCGGTGTCGACCAGCTTGCCGCTGTCGGCGTTGACGACGAGGTGACTCTGCATGCCGCGCCCGGCGATGCCAAAGACCGTCTTGCCGTCCACGTCCCGGCTGGCGCGAACACACAATTCGCAGAGTATGCAGCGATCGAGGTCGAGCATCACATCGGGGTGTGATGCATCAACATTACGGTTGGGGAAAAAATGGGGAAAGTGCGTGTCGAGCATGCCCACGTAATAGCCGACCGCCTGCAACTGGCAATTGCCGGTTTTCTCGCAGGACGGACAGAAGTGGTTGCCCTCGACAAACAGCATTTGCGTAATGCTGCGTCGGGTTTCGTTCAACTCCTTCGTGTTGTTGAGCACTTGCTGCCCCTCGGCCGCCGGCATGGTGCAGGCCGAGCAGTTACGGCCATTGACCTGCACGGTGCACAGCTTGCAGCTGCCGTGGGGCTTGAACTCCGGGTTGTGGCAGAGATGCGGAATGTAAATATCGGCGGCCGTCGCCGCTTCGATGATGGTCTGCCCCGGAGTGAACGGGACTTCCACCCCGTCAATGGTCATGGTGTTGGATTTCATCATTGCGCCTTTCGCCAGGAGGGTGCCAAGAGGGTTCAGCCGACCTGTTCCAGGTGGGCATGCGCGTCGTCGCGGCCGGTGAGCCGGCGCGAAATCTCCAGCGCGCCGTCCAGATCAAAACCGGGCTCAAAGCTGATGTCCTTGAGTCGTTCCTGATAAAGCTCCGGATACCGTTCCAGAGTGCTGAGAATCGGGTTGGCCGCCGTCTGGCCAAGGCCGCAATGGCTGGTGGTCCTGACCAGCTTGGCCATGTGAGTCAGTTCGACCAGATCATGCGGCGTGCCGTGACCCTCACAGATCTTGTCCAGCATGTTTCGCAGCAGGGAGGTTCCGACCCGACAGGGGGTGCAGAACCCACAGCTTTCATGGGCGAAGAACTGGGTGAAATTACGGGTGACCTCCAAAATATCGCGGGAACGGTTGAAGGCAATGAAGGAGCCTCCCGTCGCCAGATCCTCGAAGGCCAGTTTGCGGTCAAACTCTTCTGCGGCAATGAAAGTACCGGATGGGCCGCCAATCTGGACGCCAAGAGTCTCCTCCGCACCGCAATCCTGAAGAATTTGGGAGATCTTCGTGCCAAAAGGGTATTCATAAATGCCCGGCCAGGTGCAGTCACCGGAGATACTCAGAATCTTGGTACCAGTGGATTTGCCCGTGCCTTCGGCAACAAACCAGGCACCGCCGTAGAGGCCGATACGCGCCGCCGCCGCAAAGGTTTCGACATTATTGACGACGGTCGGCTGCCCGAGGTAACCATGAGTCACAGGATAAGGCGGACGATTACGCGGATTGCCTCGCTTGCCTTCCAGCGATTCGATCAGGGCGGACTCCTCGCCGCAGATATAGGCGCCTGCACCAAGGTGGATGCGAATGTCGAAATTGAAACCGGCCCGGCCCAGAATCCCCTGACCGAGAAGACCTTCCTGACGGCGCTCTTCGAGCACGCGCTGGAGAGGTTCATACAAGTACAGATACTCTCCTCGCAGATACATGAATCCCTGCTGGGCTCCGACCAAAGCCGCGCAGACAGTCATGCCCTCGAAGACTTCATGGGCGTACCGGTTGAGCAACACCCGATCCTTGAAGGTACCGGGCTCACCCTCATCGGCGTTGCAGACAACGAAGCGATTGACCGTCGGATCGCCGGGCACCGCGCCTTCCTGCCCTTCAAAGCAGAAGCGCCACTTGGCGGCCGTCTTGAAGCCCGCACCACCACGCCCGCGCAACCCGGACTGGTCCAGCTCCTGAAAAATGGCCTCGCGCCCTCGATCGAAAACCTGGCGGATGGCGGACCCGGCTTCGATCGCCCCTTCCAGCAACAGCGATCGGCGGTAAATATGGTCATCGACCCTGAACAGATCGTCGGGCCATTGCTCAAGGGGCGTTCCCGCATCCACCAGCGCAGCAATCTGGTCAATCCGGGCTTGATCCAGCCGGGTCAGCGCCAGCCCGTTGACCAGCGCCGCGGGGCCTTGATCGCACATGCCGGTGCAGGAGGTGAAATTGAAACTCACTGCACCATCGGCTCGCGTCTGGCCCGGCCTGATTGCCAGGCGCTGGCAGAAATACTCTGCCAGTTCCCGACTGCCCAGCATATGATCGGTGATGGAGTCGCTAAGCCGGATATCGAATCGACCCACCGGCTCCGTGGTCAGGAAACTATAGAACTCGGTTACGGCCTGAACCTGGGCAAGAGGAATCGCCAGCGCGTCACCGATGACCCGCATCGCTTCTCTCGTCACGCAGCAAAATCGGGCCTGGACCTGGCGCAGAATCTGCAACAACTCTGTACTCTGGGCACCGTGACGCTGGATGATATCTTTCAGGGCAACAAGGTCGGTGGGGGTCATGAGTGTCTCCGGAAAGTGCCTGATGCACTATATCAGCACCTTTCTTAAAACACTTCTCCCGGCAGGGAAATTCGCTGTCTCCAGTGATGGCCTATCGCTCAGATACCCTCACGCCGATCAGATACCTTACAATCGGCGCAACCACTCTTGGCAGAATGACATTGCGTGGCTTTACCCGCCCCATTGAACGCACCCTCCGAGACTCCCATGCAAAACTGGAAAAGACTGTTACTGATTATCGTGCTGACCCTTGCGGGTATGGCCGCCTTGATCCTTGGCGTGGGGCTGGTTTTCACCGACCTCATCGTCGATTTCTGGTGGCACATTGAGCTGGGTCTGCAGGAGTTCTTCTGGCTCAAACTGCTTTACCGTTACATCCTGGCGGGGGTCGTGACGCTGTTCTTCTTCCTGATTTTCTTCCTTAACTTCTGGGCCGCCTCCCGCTTTCTGGGCGTTGATGAGGACCGGCTCGCCTCGCTGAGCCGTGATGAACTGAGCCGGCGGCAACGGTTTCTGAATCTTTTCCAGACAGGGTCGATACGGGTGTACATCCCGTTATCCCTGATTCTGGCCATAGGCATAGCTATTCCCTTCTATAAGGAATGGCACGCGGCGCTGCTCTTTGTCTTTGGACCGAAGGCAGGCGTGAAGGATTTCGTCTTTGGACAGGATGTCAGTTTTTTCCTGTTTTCCTATCCCGTTTTCCAGCTGATTCAGCGGGAAATGCTGATCGCTTCGATCATTCTGACCGCGGCGGTTGCTCTGCTGTACTTTCTGGAACACCGAATTTCAGCCGGCAAGGGTAAAGAATGGGCCGCCGGCGCCAAGGTGCACCTCACCGGCCTGACCATCGTCACGACCTTGATCCTGGCCTGGGGTTTCATTCTCCAACGCTACCAACTCCTTTATACCGAGGCGCATGAACCGCAGTTCTTTGGCCCGGGATTCCTGGAGCTCAACTACCACTTGCCGCTTATCTGGCTGTCCGTGGCCTCGCTGATTGGCGCAGTGGTAACCGGACTTTGGTATGTCCATCAGCGTAAGGGGCTGATTCCGGCACTGTCCCTCGGTTCGATTTTTCTGGTCACCCTGGTGGTTCGCAATATATCCGCCATTCCGGAGGCAATTGACCGCTTTATCGTGAAACCCAATCCGGTCAAAACCGAACGGATGTCGATGCAGAACAACATCGATGCGACATTGGCGGCCTACGATCTGAACAACATCACCAATATCGACATCGCCCCGGGGTTACCCGCCGACGACGTGTTGGACCCTGAACTGAGATCCCATCTCTACAACATTCCGGTGTGGGATCCCGAGTTTCTGGATGATGTTTATCAGCAACTGCAGGGTATTCGGCCTTACTACCATTTCACCAATGTGGACGTCGATCGTTACATGATCAACGGGCGTCTGGAACAGGTGAATCTGGCGGCACGCGAAAACAACATAAGCCTGTTGCCACCCGCTGCCCAGAACTGGGAAAACACTCATCTGCGCTACACCCATGGCTATGGCGCAGTGGCAACGCCGGCGGCACAGGATGGCCAAACCTCGATGCATTGGTATCTTCAGGACCTGACCATGCAATCCAACGGCCAGTTCGAAGTCGTGGAGCGACCGGATATCTATTACGGCGAAGAAAACCTGCCCTACGCCATCGTTCCCAACAAGCTGGATCTGGTCGGGATTCCCAGCGCGGACGAGGAATCCAGCTTCAACTACACCGGGTCGGGTGGCGTGCCTATATCTTCGCTGTTCCGGAAGCTACTGTTCGCGCTGTATTTCCGCGACGAAAGCCTGTTCTTTTCGGTCAACATCGATGGTAAGAGCAAAGCGCTGTTCCATCGCAATATTGTTGAACGGGTCCGGGAACTGACGCCGTTCCTGCACCTGGATCATGATCCCTATATCGTCATCACGCCCAAGCGCATTTTCTGGATCATCGACGCCTACACAACCTCGGACTGGTATCCGGTATCGAAACGTATCTCGGCGCATTTCAACCGCGACGAGGGTGAAAGGCAGTTCAACTACATACGTAACTCGGTCAAGATCGTCGTCGATGCCTTTGATGGCCGGGTCGACTATTACATCAATGACAAAAACGATCCGATCATTCAGGGATACAACAACGCCTACCCCGGATTATTCAAGGAGATCAGCACCATGCCACCGGCGCTGAAGGAACATCTGCGGTATCCGAAAGACCTTTTCGTCAACCAGATGAAAATCTATGCCCGCTATCATCAGACGGAACCGGCACTCTTCTATGAACAAGCCGAAACCTGGGATTTTGCCCGGGCCAACGATGCCATCGTCAAACCCTATTACCTGACGACCGCACTGGAGGGATACCAGAGCGAGAGGCATAATTTTGTGCTGCTCAATCCTATGACGCCGATCGGACGCAGCAATCTCAGCGTACTGGCAGTGGCCGGCACCTTTGCGCCGGGACAGGAGCCTGTTACAGCCCAGGGAAAATCCAACGGCAAAAAGATCATCATGTACCGGTTCAGCCGCGAATCCCAGGTTGAAGGTCCGGCGCAGGTGAGTGCCCTGATTGACCAGGACCCGGAAATTGCCCGCCAACTCACGTTGTGGGATCAACGCGGTTCCAGGGTTCTCAGAGGCCGCATCATCGTATTGCCCGTCGGCCGCTCTGTTCTTTACGTTCAGCCGGTCTATATCGTCTCCACCAGTGGCACCCGCATTCCGGAACTACAGCGGATCATCCTCTCAATGGGGAATGTCGTGGTCATGGATGCCTCACTGGAAAATGGCATCGTCGAACTGGAAAAGCGGCTTAAGGCTCTTCGTGGGAGCGGTCAGGGACGAGTTCCGACAGAACCAAAACCCGTGGCCTCGCCACCAGCTGGAGGTCCATCCATCTCGCCAATGTAATTCTTCACCGGAATGGTCTTGCCAGACACCTGAATGACGAATAACTGATGACTGACGATTACTCACAACGAGCCCAAGATCTGGTCGAAGCCGGTCGCTTCATTGACAGCCGGGGATGGGTCCCTGCAACCAGTGGTAATTTTTCTGCGCGTCTGGCGGATGGCCGGATCGCGATCACGGTTTCCGGACGCCACAAGGGCCGATTGACCCAAGCGGACATTATGCTGGTAGATGCTGAGGGACGCTCACTGGATGGGCAGACGCCCTCGGCCGAAACGCGACTTCACACGGCGTTATACCAGCGCTACCCCGAAGTGGGTGCGGTGCTGCATCCGCACTCTCCGGGCTCGACGCTGCTGTCGCGGTTACTAACTAAAGAAGTTGTGCTGGAAAATTACGAGTTACTCAAGGCGCTCAATGGCATAAGGACCCATGCAACCCGGGTCACCATTCCGATCTTTGCAAATGATCAGGAAATCCCGCGGCTAGCGCGCCTCGTCAATGACTGGATGGACAAGCATGGGGATGTTCACGCCTACATCATTGCCAGTCATGGCTTCTACACCTGGGGCGGCAACGTGGGGGAGGCGCTGAGGCAGGTCGAGGCCCTGGAATTCATGTTTGATATCGAATCACGCTTGCACGGAGCACTCACCGCATGACGCTGCTTACCATACATCCCGATGATCGCCCCGATGAAATGACCGTTCTGGATGACCCGATCCAGATCGCCAGACAACTGAGTGAAGTGGGGGTTCTGTTCGAGCGCTGGGCGGCCGAGCAAGCTTTTACCTCCGAGGCCAGCCAGGAAGAAATCATCGGCGCTTATCAAAGCTCGGTAAATCGCCTAATAGATCGTTACGAATTTCAGACGGCCGATGTGGTGAGTCTGCAGCCGGACCATCCACAAAAATCGGAATTGCGTGCCAAATTCCTCAATGAGCACACCCACGGCGAGTTTGAGGTTCGATTTTTCGTCGAGGGCCGGGGGCTTTTTTACCTCCATATCGACCAGAGGGTCTGGTTGGTTCTGTGTGAAAAAGGTGATCTCTTGAGTGTGCCGGCCGGTGTCAAACACTGGTTCGACATGGGCGAAAACCCTGACTTCAAATGCATTCGCCTCTTCTCGAATCCCGAGGGTTGGGTAGCGCACTTCACGGGTGATCCCATCGCCGAGCGCTTTCCGACTTTCGAAAAATTCCTGGCAAGCCATACATGATTCGCGCGATTCTCACCGATATCGAGGGCACGACGTCCTCACTTTCCTTCGTCAAGGAGGTGCTTTTCCCATATTCGCGGGAGCGAATGAGTCCGTTCTTGGCCGAACATGCCGCCGAACCTGAGGTCGCACGCGAACTTGAGGAGGTGAATCGACTCACTGGAAGGGCCTTAACCGTCCCTGAAGCCACTCAACAACTGATTGAATGGATAGATCTGGATCGCAAGGCCACCCCACTCAAGGCACTGCAGGGCATGATCTGGGCAAGCGGCTACCAGAACGGCGACTTTCATGGCCACATCTATGAAGACGCGGTCAGGAAACTGCGGGCATGGGAAGCGCAAGGACTGTCGCTGTATGTATTTTCGTCCGGTTCCGTCGCAGCACAGAAATTACTCTTCGCCCATACGCAATACGGTGACCTAACCCCCCTGTTCTCCGGCTATTTTGATACGCGCATTGGCCCCAAACAGGAAGACGCATCCTATAGCGCGATTACCCGGCAGATCGGGATACCGGGTGAAAACATCCTGTTCCTCTCGGACATCGACGGCGAGCTGGATGCCGCCCAAAAAGCCGGCCTGAAGACAGTCAAGTTACTTCGGCAGGGTGAACCCCCCCCAAAATACCTTCATATGACAGTTCGAAATTTCGACGAAATTGCCATTTGATAGGCAAAACATCGCGTTTCCCAAGAAAAAACATTTGCCCCCGATGCCGCTAAACATGCAGCCAGGGCCGAGGGAGACCAAACAAATGCTTAATTGGCACGATAGGTGCCTTGCTAAAAAAGACCTAATAAACTTGAACCTTTTGCCATGGACCAGTACAGTGGCTTTTTTATGGGAAAGCATTCCCGCCATTGCATCTAGAAATTCCCCGTTCTTTCCAAGCCCATCCTGAGCTTTTACAACGGAGAATTCCTCGATGCTCATGCGTAACCCCAACCGACCAATGTCGCAAGGAGATTAGCCTATGAGTTATCAGAACAATCTGATTGCTACCCCTACCCAGAATTCTTCCGCCGGCCTCATTTCCCGCCGCAGCTTCCTGACCCGGTCCAGTATGGCCGCTGCAGGAGCGCTACTTCTCCCCTCCACGAAATCCGTTGCCAACATGTTGAGCACGGAACGAACGCTGAGCTTCCACAACGTTCATACCGACGAGGAACTGACCATTCGCTGCTGCCCGGAAAAGGATTACGACCGGGAGACCCGCCTGCGCTTCAGCAGCCTGTTGCGCGACCATCATGCCGATGAAGTACGGGAGATGGACCCAGGGCTCATTGATATTTTCTTTGCACTGTCCGCGTTCACCGGCACCACCGGTACATTCAAGATTCTTTCCGGCTACCGCTCACCCGAAACCAATAGCTGGCTGCGTCGCTTCAGCCACGGCGTTGCTGAGCACAGCATGCATATCGAGGGCAAGGCCGTGGATATTCGTATGGATGAACTCAGCACCCGCGAGATCCGGGAGGCCGGACTGGCTCTGGCGATGGGTGGTGTGGGTTACTATCCACGTTCCAACTTCGTTCATCTGGACACCGGTCGCATCCGGAATTGGTAATCCGGGGTTGTCAGGGGCTGCCTTCCGGCAGCCCTCAATCCCTATTTCTCTTCCAATGGCTGCAAGGCCGATAATTACCCAAACCCCCAAACATGCGCATTGATGAAGACGGCAACATGGAATTGTCCGCCGAGGAAAATCAGAATCTGATGGACCAACTCGACATCGCCACCAAGGATTACGATGATCCTCCCGTGGAGATCGAGTGCACAGAGATGAATGACGATGCCGCTACTTTCAAGGCTACCAACACCAAAACCGGCAAAACGGTGACCCTGGTGTTCGATCTCATGGGAGATGAGGGCTGACATTCGCCCTCGACCCTGGACAAATTACCCCCCAATCTTCCAAGAGCCTGACCCTACCCCTGTAGTTCAGGGTGGATAGGGAAACCCTTTCGCCAGCAGAACCTGCAACGTTCTGTCGTGACCGTAGATATCTTCAAAAAAACTGACCTTGCCATCTGGATCAGCCATCACCGTTGAATAGAGTATGTAAACCGGGATGGGCTTCTTGATGTTGATCGTCTTGGTGACCTCACCATCCATAAACGACTGAATTCGATCCTTTGGCCAATCGCCGTTGTCAGCCAAGACCCATTCGGCCAGCTTGAGCGGATCCTGCACACGAATACAACCGTGACTGAAATCGCGCCGATCGCGATTAAACAGCCCCTTGCTTGGGGTGCTGTGCAGATAGACGTTATTGGTGTTGGGAAAGGAAAATTTGACTAATCCCAGAGCATTGGATGCTCCCGGTTTCTGCCGCACCTTCAGCGCCCCTGCGGCCACCTTATCCAGATTGGGCTTGCTGGGCTCCATCGCGGTGGCTTGCAGAGAGAAATTCGGCACGATCTCCATGTTGTTTTTTTCCAAGAATTTCGGATCGCGAAGAATATCCGGCACCACCTCCTTGGCTGCAATACCATCCGGCACATTCCAGTAGGGTCTAAAGGTGACCATAGTCATATCTGCATGAAACACGGGCGTATTGCGACCATCAATCGCCTCTCCCACCACCACATTCATCTGGATGTCATGCTGCCCCAGGCCCTCGCCGGCCCGGGCTCCATAGAGCTTGAAGGAGGGTATGTTCACAATCAGATAATGTCCACGGACATCAGCAGGCAACCAGCGCAAGCGTTCCAGCCCCAGCTGGATCTGCTTCAAGCGGTCTGGAATGGGCGTCGATAGCCGCGCGAGCGTCGCCTTGCCGATGATCGCGTCATTACCTAATCCATGCCGGATCTGATACGCCTTGACCGCCTGGGCCAACTCCGCATCATAAAGCTCCGAGGCCTCGACACCCGGCTTGATCGCTTTAAGGTCTCCCAGGGCCACCAGCAGCTTTCGAAGCGCCGGGACATCCTTGTGACTCATCCCGGGCGAGAACTTGGCCGGAAACCCAAACTTCATGTGCGGCAATTCCTTCGACAGTTTTCGATAACGCAGCAGCGCCTCCTTTAACGGGCGATAAATGGGAAAGCGTGGCTCCAATTCGGCCAGAATGGTCTTGGGATTTTCGCTCTGGGTCAGCTCAAGAACACGCTTGGGAACATCCAGCCGCTTCGGATCAACATTCAGACCAAATCCCACGGTACGGGGATTGATTCGGCCCAAATAAAGATTGGAGACGTACCGCGTAGCGGCAATGCTCAGGGCAACGTCGAAATCCGCTAGCTCGCCTGGAGCTGAGGATTTGAGCGCAGGAGAGGCGATCCAGGTCGACAACATGTCCGCATCGTAATCCTCGGCATTCAATCCCCGATCGTCAGCCCCTTTCAGGCTTTCGATCATCGCCCTCGCCTGGGGCGTCGGCTTGCCCTCCCTCAACCACAGCGGTGCCGGATCCGGCTGACCATAGAGTTGAGCCAGCGGTTTGGCCACATCGGAAAACTTACCCCAGCGTAACTTCGGATGCTTGCCTGATTTGAGCAAGGCTTGTATCGCATTTCCCGAGCCTTCGGCATGCGCTCCGCCCAGCCCCTGAACCATCAGAAAAGCCGCCAAAAGAACGCCGCCCACACCTGTTCGACCCCACATAAACCCTGACCGATCAACCATCAGCTACACCCACGCTCAAAAGCTATCAGCGCCCCACTGGGCGAACGTGCGCGAGAGTATAGCCTCCGGCAAAAAGGCACGACGAACCGAAAAGCTATTACCAAGCTCTTTACTCAGGATTTAAACAGGACTAATATGGTCCTCAATAAATCGGTGGAAGATCATGCTTCGGATCAGCAAACTCAGCGATTACGCCATCATCATTCTTGGGCACATGGCCAAAACCCCGTCGGCGACCTATGCGGCGACCGATCTGGCGGAATCCGCCAGTGTGGCCAGCCCCACGGTCAGCAAAGTTCTGAAGGCGCTCGCACGAGCCCGGATTCTGAACTCCACCCGGGGTGCAAAAGGCGGTTACCAACTCTCTCGCCCACCCGAGGAAACCACGATCGCAAGCATCATTGCCGCTCTTGAGGGCCCCATCGCGCTCACTGAATGCAGCCTCGAAAACACCCAATGCGAACAATCCCACTCCTGTCATGTGCGGGGCAACTGGTCGGTACTCAACCGCGCCATCCAGACCGCACTGGAATCTGTCACCCTTGCCGACATGGCCAGCCCGATGAGCAAAGCCCCCGAAGGCTTTCGGATTCCTATCAGCAGCATTGCCCTTCAGCCTAGACGTATCACGGAGTAAAACCGATGTCGGCGACCTCAGAAACACTGGAAAACCTCATCCACAAGGAATACAAGCCGGGCTTCGTCACCGATCTTGAATCCGACACCTTCCCGCCTGGACTCAATGAGGATGTCATTCGCGCCATCTCTGCCAAGAAGGGCGAACCGGAATTCATGCTGCAATGGCGGCTCGAGGCCTATCGACACTGGCTGACCATGACCGAACCCACCTGGGCTTGTGTTGATTACGAGCGGGTCGACTACCAGAGCATCAGCTATTACTCAGCACCCAAGGTCAAGGAAGGTCCCAAAAGCCTGGACGAAGTGGATCCGAAGCTACTTGAAACCTACAAAAAATTGGGCATTCCGCTTTATGAGCAGGAAAGACTGGCAGGCGTGGCCGTTGATGCGGTATTCGACAGCGTATCGGTTGCCACCACCTTCAAGGATAAGCTTGCTGCGGCCGGGGTGATCTTCTGTTCGATGTCGGAAGCAATCAAGGAGCACCCTGATCTGGTCCGCCAATATCTGGGCACGGTGGTGCCGACTTCGGACAACTTCTTTGCGGCACTCAATTCGGCCGTTTTTTCCGATGGCTCTTTCGTCTACATTCCCAAAGGCGTTCGCTGTCCCATGGAGTTGTCGACCTACTTCCGCATCAACGCCGCCAATACCGGACAGTTTGAACGTACGCTGATCATTGCCGAGGAAGGCAGCCATGTCAGCTACTTGGAAGGCTGCACCGCACCCATGCGCGACGAAAACCAGCTGCATGCCGCCGTGGTGGAACTGGTAGCGCTGGACAACGCCGAAATCAAATATTCGACCGTACAGAACTGGTATCCCGGCGATGAAGAAGGCCGAGGCGGCATCTACAACTTTGTCACCAAGCGCGGTGACTGCCGGGGGCGACGGTCAAAGATCTCCTGGACGCAGGTCGAAACCGGCTCCGCCATCACCTGGAAATACCCCAGCTGCATACTTCGCGGCGAAGAATCTGTCGGCGAGTTCTATTCGGTCGCGGTCACCAACCACTGTCAGCAGGCCGACACCGGCACCAAGATGATCCACATCGGCAAGAACACAAGCAGCACCATTATCTCCAAGGGTATTTCGGCCGGACGAGCGCAAAACACCTATCGGGGTCAGGTCAAGATCCTCAAGAGCGCTGAAAATGCTCGCAACTACACGCAATGCGACTCCCTACTGATCGGTGATCGTTGCGGCGCGCACACATTCCCTTATATCGAAGTCAAGCAACCTTCTGCTCGCCTGGAACACGAAGCGACCACCTCAAAGATCAGTGAAGACCAGCTGTTTTTCTGCCAGCAACGCGGCCTGTCCGCCGAGGATGCCGTTTCGATGATTGTGAACGGCTTCTGCAAGCAAGTTTTCAAGGAATTGCCGATGGAGTTTGCGGTAGAAGCGCAAGCCCTTTTGGGAATCAGTCTGGAAGGCAGCGTAGGTTAGGCCCTGAAAAAACCCACACATCAATACCGTAAAGATCATGCTAAGCATCAAGAATCTCCAAGCCCGCGTTGAAGACAAGGCCATCCTCAAGGGCATCAGCCTCGAGGTCAAACCCGGAGAAGTTCACGCCATCATGGGCCCGAATGGCTCAGGAAAGAGCACTCTATCCCATGTCCTGGCCGGCCGTTCCGGCTACGAAGTCACCGGCGGCAGTGTCATCTACCAAGGCAAGGACCTGCTGGACATGAAACCGGAGGAACGGGCGCGGGAAGGCGTCTTTCTCGCCTTCCAGTATCCGGTTGAAATTCCCGGCGTCAGCAACATTTACCTGCTCAAGGCCGCACTCAACGCCATTCGTAAACATCGCGGCGACAGCGAAGTCGATGCGATGGATTTCCTGCCGATGGTGAAAGCCCGGATCAAGTCACTGAACCTGGATGAGCAGTTCCTCTACCGGGGAGTGAATGAAGGCTTCTCCGGTGGCGAAAAGAAGCGCAACGAAATCCTGCAGATGGCCATTCTTGAACCAAGCCTTTGCATTCTCGACGAAACCGATTCCGGACTGGATATCGATGCATTGAAAATTGTGGCCGATGGCGTCAACGCACTGCGTTCACCCGACCGTTCCTTCATCATGGTGACCCATTATCAGCGGCTGCTGGATTACATCAAGCCAGATGTCGTACACGTGCTGGCGCACGGCCGTATCGTCAAATCCGGCGGACCGGAACTGGCGCATGAGCTGGAAGAAAGGGGCTATGGCTGGATTGAGCAGGGTGCCACCGCGTGAGGGAGCAAAACGACATGCATTATGCCGAGCATTACCAAACCGTTTCCACCGGGCTGCCGGGACAGTCATTGCCCTGGCTCCAGGCGCTGCGGACCGCGGCAAACATCGATTTTTCGACACGCGGATTCCCCTCGCCCCGCGAGGAAGAGTGGCGCTATACGAATGTCACCCCCATCGAAAAAAAGCGGTTCATACCAGAGATTAAGGTTAGCGACCCAAGCGCCGCTGCGGAAGTCATCCAGCAATATCGGCTGGCCGACACCTGGTCACTGGTATTTGTGGATGGCGTTTACTCTGCCGAACATTCCAGGCTGACCGGGTTACCCGAAAATGGCCATGTCCTGCCGGTTGCCGAAGCGCTTGAGCGATGCCCGGAAAAAGTCCAATCGATACTGCAACAGGTAGCCAGCCGGGAAACTCATGGCTTTGTTGCCTTCAACACAGCCTATTTCAGGGACGGCGCCTTTATCGCAATACCGGACAAGCAGGTACTGGAAAAGCCGGTACAGATTCTTCACGTCTCCACGCAGCCCCAGGGACTTGCGGTCCTCCGGCATCTGATCAGCCTTGGCACCCATGCTCAAGCCACGGTCATTGAAACCTATGTCGGCAAACATGAGGCCGCCTGCCTAACCGCTGCCGTGACAGAAGTCTATCTGGAAACCAATGCGCATCTTGACCATTACAAGCTGCAAAGCGAAAGCGAGCGTAGCTACCACTTCGGCGGCATTTACGCGCAACAGAAAACCTCGGCGCGTTTGCGCCAGCATAACGCTGCCTTCGGCGGCCTGATCGCGCGCACGGAAATCCACAGCCACTTGGGGCAAGCGGCGGAATGCGATCTGGATGGTCTGTTCCTGGCTTCGGATCGGCGCCATATCGACACGCATACGATCCTCCACCATCATGGCGCCCACGCCATTAGTCGCGAGATATATCGTGGCATCGCATCAGAGCGGGGCCGCGGAGTGTTTTCAGGGCGCATCGTGGTCGACCCACAGGCGCAAAAAACCGATGCGGAGATGAACAACCGGAATCTCTTGCTCTCCGATGATGCCGAAATCGACAGCAAGCCACAGCTGGAAATCCATGCTGACGATGTCAAATGCGCGCACGGCGTAACGGTCGGACAGCTCAGCGCCGAATCCATCTTTTACCTGCAATCCCGCGGTATCGACGAAGCGTCGGCCCGCAACATGCTGACCTTCGCCTTTGCCAACGAAATGGTAGAGAAAGTTCGGCACGACGGTCACCGCCAGCAAGTCCGTGACGCACTGCTGGCCAACCTTCCCCAAACAGACGTTCGCGGAGATTGGTTATGAATCAGCCACCGCCACGTTTCGATCTGGCAAAGGCGCGAGCAGACTTCCCCATTCTGAGCCAAACCATCAACCGGCACCCACTAGTTTATCTCGACAATGCGGCCTCAACGCATAAGCCCCGCGCGGTTATTGACTGTATCCGCAAGGTTTACGAGGAGGATTATTCCAACGTCCACCGCGGCGTTCACACTCTGAGCCAGCGAAGCACGGACCTCTTCGAGTCCGCACGGGAGAAAGTGCAGGCGCTCCTCAACGCCAGACATGGCCACGAAATCATCTTTGTGCGCGGCACCACCGAGGCCATCAACCTGGTCGCGCAGAGCTACGGCCGCAAAAACGTCGGACCGGGTGACGAAATTCTGATCACGGCGATGGAGCACCATTCCAACATCGTGCCCTGGCAAATGCTCTGCGAACAGACCGGCGCCTCACTGAAAGTCGTGCCAATTTCACTGACCGGCGAACTGTTGATGGATGAATTCGCCCGACTCCTCTCGGACCGCACCCGGCTGGTCTCGGTCACGCACATGTCCAATGCGCTGGGGACCATCAATCCAGTCGAAACGATCATCGCCCAGGCCCATGAGCGCGGCATACCGGTGCTGCTGGATGGCGCGCAGTCCGCACCACACATTGCCGTGGACGTTCAGGCACTGGACTGCGATTTCTATGCTTTCTCCGGCCACAAGCTCTATGGTCCCTCAGGGATCGGCGTGTTGTATGGCAAGGAAAGTCTGTTGAACGCCATGCCTCCCTGGCAGGGCGGCGGCGACATGATCCGGCGCGTGACGTTCGAAAAAACCGAATACAACGAACTGCCCTACAAGTTCGAGGCCGGCACGCCCAACATTGCCGACACCATTGCATTGGGTGCCGCCATCGATTATGTGAACGCCCTCGGCATCGACGCTATCGCCGAACATGAACACCATCTGCTCGCCTACGCCACCGAGCAGGCGCTGAAAATCCCCGAACTAAAGATCATTGGCAACGCCGCGCACAAAGGGGCCACCCTGTCGTTTACCCTGGACCGCATCCACCCGCATGACATTGGCACACTGCTCGATCAACTCGGCATCGCTATCCGGGCCGGGCATCATTGCGCCATGCCGGTAATGGATTTCTTCGAGGTGCCGGCCACGGCTCGGGCCTCCTTCGGCCTGTACAATACCTTCGAGGAGGTGGACATCCTCATGGACGGTATCCGCCAGGTCATCAAGATGTTCGGGTAAGTCTTACCGCCATCCGATTCAAGTTATTCGACGATTTACAGTAGCAATATGCTTGACCAGATCAGAGACCTATACCAGGAAGTGGTTTTCGACCACAACCGCAATCCCCGTAACTTTCGGGTTATGGAAGATGCCAATCGGAAGATCGAGGGCTTCAATCCGCTTTGCGGCGATCGCATAACCCTCTACGCCAAGGTCATTGACGGCAACATCGAGGATGTGAGTTTCCAGGGCTCCGGCTGCGCCATTTCCACCGCCTCCGCCTCGTTGATGACCGAAATCGTCAAGGGTCAAACCGAGCAGGAAGCCGAGCACCTCTTTGAATTGTTTCATCGCATTACGACCGGCAAAAATGGCGACGATGTGAATCTGGAGGAGCTCGGCAAGCTGGCTGTGCTTGCGGGTGTTCGCGCCTATCCGGCCCGCGTGAAATGTGCGACCCTGGCATGGCACTCACTCCAGTCGGCGCTTAAGAATGACGGCGAAACCGTCAGTACCGAATAACTGCCGACTCAGGATTTCCGACGATGACAGAATGGATTGACGCTGCTCGGGAGGGCAGCCTGGCTCCCGGCGAACACCTGCTGATTGAAGTTGATGGCGACGAGGTCGCGCTGTTCAATGTTGATGGCGAGTACTTCGCCATTCAGGACGTGTGCAGCCATGACGGTACGGAGATTGCGAGCGGACAACTCGAGGGTTGCGAGATCATTTGCCCGCGTCACGGCGCCCGCTTCTGCCTCAAGAGCGGGAAAGTACTCGCCCCCCCCGCTTACGAGGACATTGCCACTTACCCGGTTCGGGTTCACCAGGGCCGAATTGAAATCGGCAACGAGCCGCATCGCTAACGGCAACACCTCACACCCTCACTCCAGATAAACAAACGCCGGCGCATATAAACTGCGCCGGCGTTTGGGGGGTTCAGATCAGAGCCGAACCCGGACCTCCCACAAGAAGGGGAGACCTCACTGAAATCACATCTGCTGAGGCTTCTTCGGTCCCGGAGTATTGCCAAAGGGTCCGGTTTCGCCACTGTCACCACAGCCGGCCAGGAACAATCCCAACAGGGAAACAACCAGGATCTGCTTAATGATCTTCATGATTACCTCGCTCCGACCCATTGGGGTCAGGCTTTACTTCATCCTGAAAAAATCCCCGATCACACGAATGCTTTCGACGATACCTGTGAGTCCGGCCAAAGCCGGTCTCTCCAGTCGGGGCAGGGAAACAAATGCACCGACTGGGTCAATGCCTCGAAAAGCATCGGTCGTCATTCTGGCACAGAATGACGGGTAATGGCCGATTCCAACAGGCAATGCAGCCTCACCCGAATAGCTTGCCTCCAGAGTTGCACATGCCACAGTGGTGATGCATGATTTTTCGGAAAACTGGGCACAAGCCGATTCCGCGTGCATCCAGTCCCGCTCGTCGCCAAAAGGAGAACCCTGATGTTCACGCATACCCGGACCGGCGTTTTTCTCGCGCTGATCACTTGCCTCCCATCGCTGTCAAGCCGCGCCCTTGCTGATCAAGCCAAAACAGCGACTTTACCGGAGGTCAGCATCGAGGAAGCTGCCAAAAAATCGCTGCATGATATGAGCGAATACCTGAAAGCCTCCAAGTCGTTCAGCTTTCATGCCGACATTCAATACGACGATGTATTGCCGTCGGGCCAAAAAATCGCCTTCTCCGCCCGGTCGGACATCAGCCTGAGGCGACCCAATGGCATCCAGGCAACCCAAGTCTCGGATACCGGAGTCCGTCAGCTTTGGTTCAACGGCAAACAGCTGACCTTGCTCGATCCGGTCCGCAATACCTATGCGATCGAACCCGTCTCGGGCAACACCGACCAGGCGTTGGATCACATGATCAACCAGCTGCATTTCACGCCTCCCCTGTCCGATTTTCTTTACGAAGATCCCGCAAAAGCGCTGGCCAAGAATGCAGTACATGGTTTTGTCGTGGGCAGCAGCGAGGTCAACGGCGTTCCCTGCCAGCATCTTGCATTTGTCGACAAACTCATCGACTGGCAGCTCTGGATTGAGACCGGCAAGATGCCACTGCCGCGCAAACTGATCATTACCTATAAAACCCTGCCCAGCTCCCCGCAGTTTGTTGCGACGCTGTCCGACTGGGACTTTTCCACACGACTGCCGGACTCGCTGTTTCTGGCTGACATTCCGGCCAGTGCGATCAAGCTTCCCTTCATGAGGGAAAGTCAGGCCAAAGCGCCTTCAGTCGCCTCAGTAAAGAAAAACTAGAGTCAGCCAGGGGACCAGCCATGAATACACAACATCCAGGAATCAAACCCATCCGTCTGATAATTGCCCTCGCCGGAGTGGGCCTGCTTGTGATGCACAGCCCCGCGGAGTCTCGCGGGGGATTTGGCGGGGGCTTCGGCGGAGCCCATTTTGGCGGTGGCGGTTTCGGTGGCTTTGGCGACCGCGCCGGTGGGGGCGCGTTTGGGGGTGGCGGCTTTGGCGGTGGCGACGCCCAACGATTCGGTGGCGGCGGGGTCGGTGAAGGCCATTTTGGCGGCGGCGGATTAGGCAGCGTCAAGGGATCAGGGGCAGACTCCGGGGTTAGCCGGGACTGGTCCGACCATGGTGCCGCTACCCGCCAGGATTCAGCCGCTCGAACCGATGCAAACGGTAGCGACCGGGAGCAGATGCAACAGAATCGGTTTCAGCAACAGGATTCGCTCCAGCAAAACCGCGACAAGGAATTGAATCATCTGCAGAACCAGAACGAAGTCTATAACCACTACAACAACAATTATTATGGCGGTTACTACGGGGGCGGCATGTACTATGGCGGTTCATGGGGCGGTTTCTACTCGGGCATGATGATGGGCGAGATGACCGGCATGATGGTCGGCTCTTCCATGGCGACATTGCCCCGTCAGTACACCACCGTCGTGGTGGAGGGAACACCTTATTACTACGCCAATGGCGCCTACCTGACCCAAACCCAGGGGGCCACAGGTTACACGCTCGTACCACCGCCACCGGGCGCCGTGGTGACATCCTTGCCCAGCAACTGCTCTCCTGTCTATCTTGGCCCTCAGACCTTCAATGATTGCGGCGGCGCTTTCTATCAAAACGTCGATGGCGGCTACAAAGTGGTTCTCCCGCCCACCGGCATTCAGATCAACAGCATTCCGAGTGGCGCTGTCGCCAAACAGGTCAACAACACGCAATACTTCGAATATGGCGGCGTCTGGTATCAGCCATTCTATGGGGGTAGCGACGTGATCTACCGGGTCGTTGCCAATCCGGACGATTGTGAAGGCTGCGGCATCTGACGCGGCCCCATCAGCGCGGGCAATTAAAGGCTAAAATTCTCGCGCGAAACCCAGTGCCAGCGAGGCATCACCAACTCTCAAGGTCAGGCGTTGCCGGGACGGGCCAGCCGACGGCAAGGCGGCGTAGGCCAGAACCAGGCTCCTGGCGTGCGGCAAAGAACGCGGCGTGAAGTAAACACAATACCCTGGCTCCGTCTCCCGGCGTCCACTGAGCATCGCCATACCGGAAGGCGCGTTATGAACGAGGTAAATCTGGCGAAGGCACTTTCGATGACATCCGCCTCGCCACCTTCATATTCGTCGATCGACAAGTCGATGCGGTACCAGACTTCGGCGGATGGCATGTCCGGATCTGTAATTGGCATCAAAAACCTCTCTGGCGAATTGGGTAATCCAGTGTAACCAATGCCCTGCTGTCGAGATAGTCGCCCTGATTTGGACGACCAGTTTGCCGACTTGGTATGCTTCACCCCGATCACGCCGGGGTTGCTCCGCCCGTAAGGGACTTTGAACCCAAATTCAATCTCGCCTAAACCACCTAACGAAAGGATGACTCATGTTCGAACCTTCCACCCTCAATGATTTGGCCAAGCGGTTGGCCGGAGTCGTTCCCGGCGATCTTCATTTGCTCAAGGGTGACATGGAGAAAACCTTTCAGGCCATCCTGCAAGCCTCCTTCAGTCGGATGAATCTGGTCAGCCGTGAAGAATTTGACGTCCAGCGCAGCGTGTTGGCAAGAACCCGCGAGCAACTGGAGGCACTGGAAACTCGCGTCACCGAACTGGAGCAGCAGATTCTTAAGCGCTGATCCCCGCCCAGCGCCGTATGTCGCTCGCCATCGTTTACACGCGGGGCCGACAAGGGATTGCCGCTCCGCTGGTCACGGTTGAGGTGCATATCTCAAATGGCTTGCCCGCCCTGAACATCGTCGGATTGCCAGAAGCCGCCGTCAAGGAGAGCAAGGATCGCGTCCGAGGCGCACTGCTCAACTGTCAATTCGAATTCCCCATGCAGCGGGTTACGGTCAACATGGCCCCCGCCGATATACCCAAGGAAGGCGGTCGCGTCGATTTACCCATCGCACTGGGCATTCTCGCCGCATCCGGTCAGCTGCCCCTTAGGGTCCTCAAGGATATGGAATTTCTCGGTGAACTCTCGCTAGGCGGAGAGTTACGCCCAGTCGCCGGAGTGTTGCCTGCAGCGCTGCAGGCCCGCGATGCCGATCGTGCATTGGTGATACCCACCGGCAACGCCAACGAAGCCGCGCTGGTAGAAGCAGCCAAGGTCTTGCCGGCGAATCATCTGCTGGACGTCTGTGCGCACATCACCGGTCAGCGTCCGATCATGCCCGCCCTGTTCCAGCCAGCCGCCAGCACTGAAGATTACCCCGACTTCAGTGAGGTACATGGCCATTTCCAGGTGAAACGCGCGCTGGAAATCGCAGCCGCCGGTCGGCACAACCTTCTGATGATGGGCCCACCCGGCACCGGCAAGTCCATGCTCGCCTCACGCCTTCCCGGGATTCTTCCACCTCTGTCGGATGAAGAGGCGCTGGAGAGTGCGGCCATCACCTCGGTCAGCGACACCCCATTCAACCCCCGGCGCTGGCGACAGCCCCCTTTTCGCTCACCCCACCACACGGCCTCCGCACCGGCACTGGTCGGTGGCGGCGGCAACCCGAAACCCGGTGAGGTGTCTCTGGCCACCCACGGTGTGCTGTTTCTGGACGAGCTTCCGGAATTCGACCGCAAGGTACTGGAGGTGCTACGGGAACCGCTGGAAACAGGAACCATCACCATTTCCCGCGCCGCACGCCAGGTTGATTTTCCGGCCCGCTTTCAATTGATAGCCGCCATGAACCCCTGCCCTTGCGGCTATTTGGGAGATGCTTCGGGACGCTGCCGCTGCACGCCGGACCAGATTCTCCGCTATCGGGGCCGCATCTCCGGTCCACTCGTCGACCGCATCGACATGCATATTGAAGTCCCGCGAGTCCCACAGGAGATGTTGCGGAAAGGCAGCCCGGGCGGCGAGGAAAGTAGCTCTGTTATCCGCGCACGGGTGATCGCGGCCCGCCGGCGGGCCCTGCAGCGGGCAGGTCGGCCCAACTCCCTGCTGACCCCCACACAGATCAAGCGCGACTGTGTTTTGAGCGATGACGGTCACCGGCTTCTGGAGCAGGCCATCGACAAGCTGGGCCTGTCTCACCGCGCGTACCATCGCATTCTTAAGCTTGCCCGCACTATTGCCGATCTAGCCGGATCTGAAGACATTGGAATTCCGCACCTCAGCGAGGCCATCGGCTACCGGCGTCTGGACCGATCTACCCCCAACCCGCGGACCTGATCCCTGCCGTGTCTCAACTCAACCCGCAACAACACGCCGCAGTTATCGAACTGGACAAGCCCCTACTGGTGCTCGCCGGCGCCGGCAGCGGGAAGACACGGGTCATCACCGAAAAAATCGCCTACCTCATCCGCCAGGGTATGGCAGCCCGCAACATCGCCGCCGTCACCTTCACCAACAAGGCGGCGCGGGAAATGAAAAGCCGGGTCGGCAAGCTGGTGGACGACTCAGGGCTGCGTGGGCTGACAGTCTCTACCTTTCACGCGCTCGGGCTCGACATCATTCGGCGGGAACACGGCGCACTGGGCTTCAAGAAAGCCATCTCCATCTTCGACGAACACGACCGCGTGGTGCTGATCAAGGAACTCATCAAGCACGGCCGGCCCGAGTGGGATATCGATCACGCCGAACGTTTCAGCGCGCAAATCAGCCGCTGGAAAAACCGTTTCCAGCTGCCGGAGCAGGCCGCGGTCGATGGGACAGACTTCGTACCCGGTGCGCTGGATATTTACGACCTCTATCTCCGGCAAATGAAGTCCTACAACGCCGTTGATTTCGATGATCTCATCCTGCAACCGGTATTGCTCTTCCAGGAACACTCCGAGATCCTCGAAAAATGGCGTAACAAACTGCGCTACCTGCTGGTGGACGAATACCAGGACACTAACCTGACCCAATACCAGATGGTCAAGCTGTTGGCTGGCCAGCTGGGTCGCTTCACCGTAGTGGGCGACGACGATCAGTCGATCTATTCCTGGCGGGGTGCTCAGCCGGAAAATCTGGCCCAGCTGCAACGCGATTTCCCGCGATTGGAAGTCATCAAGCTGGAACAGAACTACCGCTCGACCCGCCGTATTCTCGGCGTCGCCAATGCGCTGATCGCCAACAATCCACACGTCTTCGAAAAGCGGCTGTGGAGCTCGCTCGCTCCCGGAGACCCCTTGCGCGTGCTGCACCACAAGGATGAAATTCTGGAATCGCGACAGATTGCGTCCGATCTGATTCATCACAAATTTCGTCACGCTACACGGTTTAAGGATTACGCCATCCTTTATCGGAGCAACCATCAGGCCCGCATCTTTGAAACGGCGCTAAGGGAATCGAGCATCCCTTATTTCATAAGCGGCGGTCAGTCATTCTTTGGATATACCGAAGTCAAGGACATCCTCGCCTACCTGCGCCTGCTGGTGAATCCCGATGACGATGCGGCCTTTCTGCGCATCGTCAACGTGCCACGCCGGGAAATCGGACCGACTACGCTGGAAAAGCTCGGTGCCTATGCCAACCGCCGACACATCAGCCTGTTCGCCGCCTGTTACGAAATGGGGCTCGCAACCGAACTGGCCGATAACGCCCGACAACGCCTACAGCACTTCTGCAATCGCATCAACGACGTCGCCGACCGGGCTGAGCGCGGCGACACTTTTGCTGTGATCGACGAGTTCATTGTCGCTATCGACTATGACGGTTGGCTCCGCGAAATCGCTCCGAGCGAGGAGGCCGCCAAACGGAAGATGGGCCAGGTCCGCGAATTGCTCGACTGGCTCAAGCGTATCGCTCAAGAAGATGAGACCGAGGAAAAAAGTCTGGCCGAGGTTGTGGCCAAGATCATGCTGCTGGATGTTCTGGACCGGAGCCAGGAAGAACAGGCCGGGGACCGCGTCAATCTGATGACGCTGCACGCAGCGAAAGGTCTGGAATTTCCTTACGTCTATCTGGTGGGCATGGAAGAGAACCTGCTGCCGCATGAGACCAGCATCGAAGAAGACAGCATTGAAGAAGAGCGGCGGTTAGCCTATGTCGGCATCACCCGCGCCCAGCAACATCTCACGCTGAGTTACTGCACACACCGCAAACGCCGGGGCGAACTGGTTAGCCGGCAACCCAGCCGTTTCCTCGATGAACTTCCAGCAGACGACCTCGAATGGCCTGCCCGCAAGGCGCTGGACCCGGAAACCAAAAAAGAACGCGGCCATGCCTCCCTTGCCCAGCTGCGCAATCTGTTAAACACCCCCTGATTCGGCTATACTCGCGCCTCACGCGCCCGTAGCTCAGTTGGATAGAGTGTCGCCCTCCGAAGGCGAAGGTCGTACGTTCGAATCGTATCGGGCGCGCCATTAAATCAATCAGTTACGTTAAATTCTCGTGCGGAAATTTAGCCTGTACGGAATCTATACGGAAACACCATCACGGAAGATGGTGAACAAGACCGCCATTTGGCGGTTTTTTTTGCCCAAAAAACCGGCCCAGTGCCGTAATGTTGGCAATGACGATGAGCCGCTTCATCGTATCTCCAGGTGTGGCCATATCGCAGAAGTACGGAGCAACCTTCAGATTCTCCTCAAACCAGAAGCCATGGCCATCGAATTCCAGCGAGATTTTTTCTCATTAAATTGGGTCTTTTTGAATTCCAGTGCATAATTATCTGAAAAGTACGCTTTCTGCTCATAGTGACAAAAAACAAAGCACGTGATCATCAGCTTCTCTGTCGAAAACTGGATGTCTTTCCGCGACTTCGTCACCTTCTCGATGATTGCCAGTCGAGAACGTCAGCACGGGCACAGACTGCCTAGGGTCGGTAAGTACAACACCCGGATCTTGCCAGTTGCCGCCATCTATGGGGGAAATGCCTCAGGCAAGACCAATTTTTTCAAAGCACTGAACTTCGCCAAGATGCTGGTGGTTAAGGGCACTCAGCCCGACAGCCACCTACCCGTCGAGGGGTTTCGTTTGGACAACTCCAGCATAGACAGACCATCTAGCTTTACTTTTGAGCTGCTGATCGATGAGACGATCTATGATTTCTCTTTCTCGGTGAACCGCAAGACCGTCCTTGAGGAGAAGTTGGTTGTCATCAAAAGCACCAGCGAGCAGGTGCTCTATGCACGTCGGGGAAATAAGATCGAATTCGATGAACTGCTGAAAGGGAATCAATTTCTGCAATTTGCCTTTCAAGGCACACGTGACAACCAGCTTTTTTTGACGAACTCGGTCTCTCAGAAGGTGGACAACTTCCGTCCTATCTACGACTGGTTCAAAGATAGGCTGGACTTGGTCGCGCCTGACTCACGCTTCGAGCCTTTTGAACAGTTCCTAGATGACGTTCATCCGCTATATGCCACGATGAACGAGATGCTCCCACAGCTCGATACGGGAATTGCGCATCTGGGCGGTGAGGAAATTCCTCTCGAAAATATCCCTTTGCCCGACCCCGTCAAAATGATGCTTCAAGAAGAAGTAAAAGAGGGAATGACGATTCGTCTGATGTCGGACAAAAACGAGCGCCTCGTTTTCACACGCAAAAATGACGAGCTTATCGCTAAGAGACTAGTCACTTACCACCCAAAATCAGACGGCACTGAAGCCAAATTCGAGGTCCGACAAGAGTCGGATGGATCACAGCGCGTTATTGACCTGCTCCCTGCATTCCTCGAGCTTGCAGCTCCCGGTTCAAAAAAGGTATTCGTGATTGACGAGGTAGATCGGAGCCTTCATACATTGCTGACAAGCCGCCTATTGGAGGCCTACCTGGCTAGTTGCTCCGCCAATACACGTTCACAGCTCCTGCTGACTACCCATGACGTCTTATTGATGGACCAGAAGTTGCTGCGCCGTGATGAGATGTGGGTGGCTGAGCGCAAGACCTCCGGCGTTTCGACGCTGGTCTCCTTCGCCGAATATAAGGACGTCAGGTACGACAAGGACATCCGCAAGAGCTATTTGCAAGGACGACTTGGCGGCATACCCAGAATCTTGCTCAGCAGCAATTTTGCCGAGACTGACGAGGGTTCAGCCACCATGGAGCTGCAGTAGTGGCAACGCAGCGGCGAAAATTCCGGCGGCCGTTGGGGGAGCTGCCTTATAGGAAGCTTTTCATCATCGCTGTCGAAGGCGCCAAAACCGAGCATCTCTATTTTGGAATATTTGACGATGACACATCCATCGTGCAAGTGAACTGCTTGAAAGGCAAGAACAAGAGTTCACCACCGCAGGTATTGAAGCGAATGACTGACCGCCTTGGAAGTGAGGAGCTCAAATCATCCGATGAGGCATGGTTAGTCGTAGACAAAGATAATTGGACCGAGAATCAGCTATCACAATTGCACCAATGGTCATCGCAGAAAGCGAACTACGGCTTCGCACTTAGTAATCCCAATTTCGAATACTGGTTACTGTTGCACTTTGAGGACGGCAAAGGAATATCCTCGTCGCGCGACTGCAAAGATCGTCTGAAGCGCATGATTGTTGATTACGACAAAAGCTTCGATGCGCGAAAGATCACTCAGGGCCAGATCGATAATGCAATTCTCCGTGCAAGGACGCGGGATCATCCGCCATGCAAGGATTGGCCACGAGACATCGGGCAGACGACCGTATATCGTTTGGTCGACAACATCCTCAAAGCCAGGATCGAGCAAGTTATGTAATTACTACCATCCCAAATCCAGGATTCCGCGCTATCCATTCCCCTAGTGCAGAGAGACAGCCAGCTCGGACCACGGACACAAAAACCCAACAAGAGGCCGGGTTGTTCTCTAACGGATCGTTGGCCAGTTGACGTAAGATCGCAGAAAACGGTCTCGCTCCAAGCCGGTGATCGACTGCCTCTCACGATCAGAAAAGAGTGACCACCTCCCAGCCGACCGACATCCGCCTTAGCGATCTCATTGCCCTGGTGGAACCATTGCCCACGCCGATCCTCGATCCTGCACAATCCGCATCCGTGGTGGTGAAATTCAAGATTCATAACCCGATGGGGTAGGCTTGGACTCATATCGCTCCCTGAATGCGACATAAACTCCAACACGTAAACAAACGACCGCTCATGTACCCGTCATGTCGAACCTGGATAGCACAGGTAACCAATCCTGTTTTTAATGTTTTGTACGTTTATGACATTTCCAATACGTATTCCTACCTAACATGAGCAACCACATGAGTGCCGCTTCGCCTACCGTTTAAGGCATTGCCGAGGAGCTTGGCGTCAACCATCAGGTGGTGAGCCGATCCGCTCCCTACCAACTACGCGGCCTCCACATAGAGATACCGCTGAAACCCACTGAACACTTTGCCGATCTCATCCGGCTTGCCGAGGTCGGCCACCGCGTCCTGTATTGAATCGTGGTACTTCAACTTCAGCAGGGGCGTCAGCTTGTCCCGATCCAGCTCCTCGACTCCAATCGCCACATAGTGCGATAGCACGAAGTCCAGGAAGATCCTCTGCTTTGGATTGAAGTTTTCGGTGATCAGCGCCATGGCCCGGTCTGCTCGTTCTTCCCGCGTCATTGGTTCCATCGCATAGGCCACATGGGCCAGAACATCGAACAGGTCGCTGTTTTCCGCGTCGATGATCTTCTGTATCTCGGCCAGCTGATCCTTGCCAAATCCCTTCTCCGCCAACCCCTCGAGCAATTTACGTCGGGTGTCGGGTGCGCTCCACAACGTCCGCAATTCCTCTTCGTTTTTGAAGAAATTCGGCAGACGGCCAAATAATGCCTCCAGGAACTGCTGTGCTGACATAGGCGTGCCGTCCGGGTGCCAGAAGCTGGTCACGATCATGTGCTGGATGTTGCGCGACTTGCCGTCAGCCAGCTTCACCTTCGCCTTCTTCTTGCACACACAGGGACGCTGGCCGCATTTCTCGCAGGGTTCCTTGGGGCAGGTACAGGGCGTGTTTCCACAGAGATAACAAGGCGGTGGCGTTTCCTTGATGCAGACACATGGCATCGAATGGCACTTCTCACAAACTTCCGGCTCGGCCGGTTCACCATCCCACTCCGGGTCGCTGAAATGGTGGTGCGCCTTCACAAAGTCATAGATCGTGAAGTAGTCCTTGCCATCGTAGAGGCGCGTGCCGCGGCCGATGATCTGCTTGAACTCAATCATCGAGTTCACGGGCCTTAACAGGACGATGTTGCGCACGTTCCTCGCATCTACCCCGGTCGAAAGCTTCTGCGAGGTGGTGAGGATGGTCGGGATGTGCTTCTCGTTATCCTGGAAGGCCCGCAGGTATTCTTCACCCAGATCACCGTCATTGGCGGTCACCCGTTGGCAGTAGCTGGGGTCGGTGCTGGTCTTGATCTGGTTGATCAGATCACGGATCGCCAGGGCATGGTCCTGGGTCGCACAGAACACCAGGGTTTTCTCCCGCTGATCGATCAGCGACATGAAAATCTCGACGCGCTTCTGTTCCCGTTCCTTGATCTCGATGATCTTGTTGAAGTCCAGTTCTTCGTAACGCTTGCCGTTTTTGACCTCGCCCTCTACCACCTGGTCGTCTGCGGTGTAGACGTACTCATCCAGGGTGGTGGAAATCTGCTTGACCCGGAATGGTGTCAGGAAGCCATCGTTGATGCCCTCCTTGAGGGAATAGATGAACACCGGCTCACCGAAATAGGCGTAGGTATCGACGTTGTCCTTGCGCTTCGGAGTCGCCGTCAGTCCCAGTTGCACTGCCGGCGCAAAGTATTCGAGGATGCCGCGCCAGTTGCTCTCATCGTTGGCCCCACCCCGGTGACATTCGTCGATGACGATGAAATCGAAGAAGTCAGGCGGGTACTCACCAAAGTAAGGCGTTCCCCCTGGCCCACTCATGAAGGTCTGGAAGATGGTGAAGAAGAGGCTGCCGTTCTTCGGCACCTTGCCCTTCTTGCGAATTTCCTTGGGATCGATCCTTACCAGCGCGTCATCAGGGAAGGCGGAAAAGGCGTTGTAGGCCTGATCGGCAAGCACGTTGCGATCCGCCAAAAACAGGATGCGGGGCCGACGACTGGGATCGCCTGCCTGTTGCCAGTCCGTCAGGTTCCACCGGCTCTGAAACAGCTTCCAGGCAATCTGGAAGGCGACGAACGTCTTGCCGGTGCCGGTCGCCAGGGTCAGCAGGATGCGTTCCTGTCCCGTGGCGATGGCCGCCAGAACCCGCTCGATGGCGATGTCCTGATAGTAGCGGCCCTGGAAGTAACCGCCCCGGTCCTCGAATGGCACCGCAGCAAATCGGTCGCGCCACAGATTGTGTGTGGCAAAGGTGCGATTCCATAATTCCTCGGGCGTTGGAAAGCTGCCGATCTCGCCTTCCTCCGCCGACTGCATGTCGATGCCATAGATGCCCTGGCCGTTGGTCGCATAGGTGAAGCGTATCGCCAGCTTGATTGCGTAATCCTTGGCCTGGCCAACCCCCTCGGTCAGCGCCTTGTCCCAGGCCTTGGCCTCCACCACCGCCAGTCTGGTATTGCGGTAGATCAGCACATAGTCGGCTGTCAGTGCTTTACCACGTTTGCCCGACCCCTCCAGTCGACCCAGGGTAATCGGATACTCGCGCCGAATCCGGCTGCCCTCGATCACCCCCCAACCGGCCGCCGCCAAGGCCGGGTCGATGTGTTCAGCGCGGGTTTCGGCTTCGTTCATGTCAAAAGTCGGCGCTGGCAGAACGGCAATCAGAGAGCAAAGCCAGCTCATCCTGAGCCTGGCGTGGCGTCAGAATGCGCAATGCGTCCAGTGGATCGAGACAGAGCAGGTCAGCATCACCTGTGATGAGTCGTGTTGTCTGAGCAGCCAGGGCCACGGCGATGAATTTGTCGTCGTCGGGGTCGCGGCACCAGGCCCCCTCGGCTTGAATGTCTTCGCACCAGAGGGCGCTCGATGCCATGGCGTGAAGAAATGCTTGCCGTTCCTCCAGAGTGAAGTAGGGATCGAACTTGGGCCGCCACAGACGCGTATTCAACTCGTCAAATGTGGCGGCGGAAAACACCAATTGCCCCTCGCGCAAGAAGCGTTTGAGCAACAGCGCCGGTATGCCTCTTGGAGCAAGCACCGCGCTGATGATGACATTGGTGTCGACAACGACTTGCTGGTAGTACGGTGGCAGCCGGCTGTCAGCCCTCATCGGCGAGCAGTTCGGCGAGTTTTTCCTCGGTCAGCCCATTGGCTTCGGCACGGGCGCCGATGGCGTCCATGGATTTGATCAGACGGTCGGCGTAAAACTGGCGCATGGCCTCGTAATCATCGACACCGATCATGACGCCGACCACGCGATCGTGTCGGGTCACCTGCACGGGCTGGCGCTGTGCCTTGTCGAGCAGCTGACCAAAGTGGGTCTTGGCTTCGTTGGCAGTCATGGTGAGCATTGAAAACTCCTCAACGGGGTGAAACGATGGCGCACTATAGAAAAAATCGCTTGATTCGGTCAAATCGAACGATTCGGTCGGTGACATTCTGTAACCGACTGACCCGCAAAAGTCGGCGCTGGCGTTATGTACTGCCGCGTTACAGCGCCCCGCTGAAGGCTTGGTGCAGCAGGGACTTCTTCAGGTCATCGAGGGCAGTTAGTTTTTGCTGGTAGAGGGATTCGAGGTGTTGGGTTTCTGCGGCGAGAACATCAAACTTTTCTACGAAACAACGCAGCTCAGTCAAAGGTGGTAACGGAACTTCAAATCTGGCCAAGCCCTCGCCTGTGAAGTGTTGAATGCCCGCGCCGTTGAAATGTTTCTTCAACTCGCCAGCTTTGTCCTGCGAGTAGAGGAAGTAAACGAACCACTTGTTCTGCTCCTGCTCATGAAAACGCACCCGATGGAGGGCCTTCTGGAAGTAAATCGGATAGTCCTCATTCCAAATCGCCGCTCGCCCCGGGTAGCCACCTTCGCAGATCAGAACGTCACCTTTGATAGCAGTGTATTTCTCGACTTCGTTTGGAAGAAAAGGCATTTCCAGCAGGTCTGACAAGTCAAATTTGAACCAGCGAACGTTGAGGTTCCGCAAATAGGGTTGTGACTCGCCCTTATTTTTCGCCTTGTCCAACATCTTGCCGAGAGAGTGCTTCGCGATTTCGGAAACCTTCCGGGTTACCCACCCCTCACCCCGCTCCGTGAAAACCGCCTGCAGGTGGCTTTCAAACAAGGCGCGGGCGTTCTGGAGGTTCTTTTCAGCGTTGGCTTTGGCGGTGGCGATGCCGTCGAAGGCTTCGTCGAGGATGGCGACGATGCGGTGCTGTTCGGGGAGTGGCCCAACGGATATTGGTAACGCGGCGATTTCTGATTTGTTAATTGATGCGAATACAGCACCTTCTTTACCGGCCAATTCTGGCTGCAAATGCAGTAGCTGATAGAAAAGAAAGTCACCGTCCAACTGTCCTTTGCTACGAATTGCCGCCAAACCGCGGCCAATGCAAATATCATCGTTTGCAAAGTTGATTGGGCCTACCGGCGCACGAACAGACATTAAAATGTCACCTTTGCGCGCCGTCTTGGTTGTGCTACTTGTCCAAGTAGTCGGTGCCTTAATAAACTTTTCACCAAAGTCCTTCTTGCCTTGGTAGAAAGGCAATCCGATTCCATCAGCGTTGTAATACTTACCCTCTGGTGATTGGCCGGCGATAACCTCGCAGAAATCGCCAATCGTGCTGCGCTCCCATCCCTGCCTCATAACAGCGCCCTGATATTCGCCAACACCTCTGCGCTCTCGGCATCCAGCGCGGCAATCTCGTCCATGATCTCCTGCGGGCTGCGGTGAATGATTTCCTCACCACCGTTGGGGTTCTTTACCGACAGGTCATAGGTGGCGGTATCGATCGATGCGGCATCGATGCGCCAGCTTTTGTCGGAATCGGCCTGGGTCTTTTGCAGTTCAATAAACTCGGCCAGGTCAGCGTCGTTGAGGGGGTTGGTTTTGCCGAGGTTCCGACCGGGGTCAAGCTGGTAGTACCAAATCGACCGGGTCGGTGTTCCCTTCTCGAAGAACAGCACCACGGTTTTCACGCCCGCGCCCTGGAAGGTACCGCCAGGACAGTCGAGCACGGTGTGCAGATTGCAGGATTCCAGCAGCAGTTTCCGGAGGGACACCGAGGCATTGTCGGTGTTCGACAGAAAGGTGTTCTTGATGACCACCGCCGCCCGGCCACCGGCCTTGAGCATCTTGATGAAGTGCTGCAGGAACAGGAAGGCGGTTTCGCCGGTGCGGATCGGGAAGTTCTGCTGCACTTCCTTGCGTTCGCCGCCACCAAAGGGCGGATTGGCGAGAATCACGTCCATCCGATCCTTGTCCTGAATGTCCGCCAGGTTCTCGGTCAGAGTGTTGGTATGGATGATGTTTGGGGCCTCGATGCCATGCAGGATCATGTTCATGATCGCGATCACATAGGCCAGGGGCTTCTTTTCCTTGCCGTAGAAGGTGCGTTCCTGCAGCGTCTTGAGATTGTCGGCGGTCAGGCCAGGCTGGCCACGCAGGTAGTCAAAAGATTCGCAGAGGAAGCCGGCCGAGCCGCAGGCCCCGTCATAAATGCGTTCGCCGATCTTGGGCTGCACCACCTGCACCATGGCCCGGATAAGCGGACGCGGGGTGTAGTACTCGCCGCCGTTGCGACCGGCGTTGCCCATGTTCTTGATCTTGGCTTCGTACAGGTGCGAAAGCTCGTGCTTCTCGGCCTGTGAGCGGAAGCGCAGTTCATCGATGTGGTCGATGATGTCGCGCAGGATGTAACCGCTCTGAATCTTGTTCTTGATCTCCGCGAAGACTTCACCAATCTTGTACTCGATGGTGTTCGGTCCGGACGCCCACAGCTTGAATTCGCGCAGATAGGGGAAGAGTTTGCGATCAACAAAATCACGCAGGTCATCGCCCGTCTGCGCCTTGTTGTGGTCGAGATTGCCGTTTGCGTCCTTTGGCGCAGCCCAGGTTGACCAGCGGTAGGGTTCATCGAGGATGAAGGTGTACTTCTTCCCTTCCAATTCCGCCTCCATCGCCTTGTCCTGCTCCAGTCCGTCGAGGTACTTGAGGAACAGCAACCAGGAGGTCTGTTCTGTGTAATCGAGTTCAGTCGTGCAGCCGGCCTCATTGCGAAGGTCGGCATCGATGTTCTTGAAGGCTTGTTCAAACATGACTTGGCGGTTTTTAGGCAGATAGTGCCAAAGCCGCTAATTTACTGGAAACCCCACCCCAGACATAGTTGGCGTTCAGATATCCTCCTTATTTTTGCCAGCGTTAAAATGCCCGACAACAGCCAGACACTTGCTTAGGGTTATTCTAGAGTCCATCCTCGTTTTGGGCATGACTGGCTGAGACTGGAGCATTGATAGTATCTGGGTATCAGGAGCCAGACATTGCTCATTGCCGGGACCGCCGAGGCGTATCTCTCGATGGCATTGGCTCAAGTTGGACCCCCGTGCAGCCACAACCAAACGAACCACCCGCCAGAGGAAATCACCCATGAGGAAATTGCATCGCTCAAGCCTTATCACCTTGGTACTTGTATTCGGAATCACTAGTGTGGCAGCGGCAAGTGACACCACCAAAAAGTGGTCTTGGTTGGCCAACACCTATTGGTATGTGCCTACCAAGAACTTGCCGGCTTACATCTATTCACCGGCTACGAACAGTCTCGCCCCCGTCTCGGATCAGACGGTGTACTACATTGCCGGGTATGCGGATGGCTATTTCTGGGGGAATCTGGTCGGGCAAATCGCTTCGGGCAGCCCAAGCTGCCAATCCATCATTGGCTCCGTGACACCAGAGGGTTCCGTTTATTTGAGCATCAACAATTTGCCTTATAGTCCCGGCAACTCACCAACCACCGGCTTGGGCCGCATGGTGAAGAAAGGCGGTCAATGGACGATGCAAAATCAGATGTCCACGGGTTTGAGTGCCTTACAAATTGGTCATTGGGCTTACATGGTACAGACGAAGCCGGGGCAACCCAGTTGGAATTCATTACCAGGGGTGAACGTTTCCGTGGAGCAATTCCTCGGTCTATGCCCTAACAACACCCCGGTAGTGACGGACAAATAGAGTCAGAACAGCCCGGACACTTGCTAGGCCTGTTCTGCAGAGTCTCTGTTAAGTCCAGGCATGGCTGGCTGTGACAGGCACTTTGATGCGCTTGGGCAGTGTGAGCTAAACGTTGCTCGGCAGGCTGGGTAACGAGAACACCCCCCAAAAATACTTTCCTGCATTTGTACTCGATACGCTGAAACAGGGGGTCCAAATCATCAGCTGAAGCCGTTATTTAACCCTTGGTGCACAGGCATGTGCGACTGCTATGACCACGCCCAGTCTTAAATTTGTGGGGTAGAATGTCCGGCTTGAACGTCGCCCACGTTCCCAAAAACATGCCCTGTTCCCGTAATTTGCATCGCCTGACGCTCAATTACCCATTGAGCGGGATGCGGTCATTAACCTCGGGATTCGTCTTCGCTGGACGAATGAGTCACGCGGAAAGAGGGCACATCTTCTTCGTTCAGACGGAATCAGCAGAAGTAAAGTACTGACCTATGGACAACGATACCAACAAAATTCTCTGGCTCATCTCACATGGCTATCTGCCCAAGGCAGACACGCTGGTGGGTAACGAGGGGGAACCGGCCTGGACCCTGGAGGCCGTTGCCCAGATCATTGGCTTCAACAAACATGAATTGATGGATTTGGTTGAAAAGCACGGCAAGCGCTTCGATAGCGGAATCGGTCTCAACTGAGGATATGACAGTGAATGAAACCAAACTGGAGGAATTCCTTCGCGAGCTGACACTCAGCTCCATCGCTAGAAATGCCGATGGCGTCGACAACGTGGCCGAGGTTCTTAACACCATCGATGCGGCCGTGCGATCGCGACGGATCGTTGACTGCGTTCAGTTTGAAGAGTCTTGGGAAGAAAAGCTGGATGGCCAGTCCCACCCTCACCGCTTCGTCAACTTCAAGCTGGCACCGGAGGTCTGCGAGGCCGCCTTTGAAGAGGACATGGAGGTTAATGAACTGACCTGGAACATCGCCCTCCCGGACATCAATGCCTTTGATGCGAATGACAGACCCGAGACGGCCTATGACTGGTTAATGGCGGGTGAGATTTTTGTGAACGTCGACACCGGTGATATGTACAAAAACCTGACTCAGCTCATCATTCGCGACGAACAAGCGGAGACGAACTAGTCGCCTCCGCCCTGACGGTACTCCAGGTTCTAATCAGCGGCATTCCTGCCGGTTTCGGTTGTAGTCTGTATTGGGGGGACAAACAACCTTATAGCCGGTTCCATTGACATTCATCGTGCCGAAGGCGGAACCCTTATTGAAGAAGACCAGCCCACCCTGGGTCAGTTTGAAGAAGAGATTCATTGCGTCCGCGCCCTCTTGAGTTAGAAAGAGCGACACATTGTCAATCTTTACGTCGTTCCCTTTCAGCTGGAAACCATCAAGACTAATGCTCTGGGCAAAGTTGGGAACATTGCCATAAACCGTGCCATTGGCTATCAGCGTGGCCCCAAGCTCCAGACATTGTGAACCTGGCGCTGGCGTCAGACAATTTGAACTGGACCGGAGAGAAGGATTATTGAATATGACATTGAGGGTACCATCGGCGCGGTTCATGGTCAGTCCGCCTTGGTGTCCAAATTCATAGAATGGAATTTGCTGACGCGAAGGATTCAGAGTTCCGGAGGCAATTGGAAAGGTAATCCGTTGATTTTGCTTATTAAGGGTTCCCTTAAAATTAGCCTTGCCATAACCACCCAGTGTTGCGCCCAAAGTCGGAAACAAGTTAAAAAATTCTGGGCTAAAGGTTAGAGTGGTCTTTCCCCTGGATAGGGTGACTGAACCCGGCCCTTGAAAAGCCTGCGAACTCGTTGACACTGCAGCCAGACCTAGCGGAAAAAACACCGCCCACACCCAATGTTTCATCATTTTGAATCTTTTCATTCTGCTTTCCTGTTGTGATGATGACGTTTGAAAAAAGAGGCAACTGCCCGAACACCGAGAGTATAACCGCCACTTGCCGGACGATGGGGGCTAGTCGGTAACTCAGAAATTACGCCTCAGATCCATCCCCGCGTAAAGGCTGGCGACCTGCTCGCCATAACCGTTGAAGGGCAAGGTCGGCCGCTTCAGAAAATCGCCAATACGCCGCTCCCTCGCCTGACTCCAGCGGGGATGATCTACTTCAGGATTCACATTGGCATAAAAGCCGTACTCCTCCGGGCCAGCCTGCATCCAGGACGTCACTGGCATCTTTTCTACCAGGCGAATTCGGACAATCGACTTGGCGCTCTTGAAGCCATACTTCCAGGGAACCACGATACGCACCGGCGCGCCATTTTGATTGGGCAACACATCCCCGTATAGCCCGACTGCCAGCAGAGCCAGTGGATTCATCGCCTCATCGATGCGCAATCCCTCTCGATATGGCCAGTCAAGCACATTCCTCCGCTGCCCCGACATTTGATCCGGATCCTTCAAGGTCTCAAACTCGACAAACTTGGCATTGCCCCTGGGATCCACCTGTCTCAGCAAAATACT